>ENA-OYXC01000235-OYXC01000235.1-human-gut-metagenome-genome-assembly--contig:-NODE-235-length-28560-cov-6.950114_pt1 | contig 28560 bp, 29 predicted proteins | sample MGYA00244214_ERZ653415 | MGnify/ENA primary metagenome ERZ653415 (study PRJEB26926, sample SAMN06165016) | human gut metagenome | biome: ENVO:00009003; feature: ENVO:2100002; material: ENVO:00002003... | reverse complement strand
CTGCTGGGGTGCGGGCTGCGGTGCGGGCTGCGGTGCCTGCTGGGGCGCGTACGCCTGCGGGGCCGGCGCCGGTGCCTGCTGGGGCCGCTGCGGGACCGCTGGCGGGTTCTGGTAGGCCTGCTGGGCGTTCCACTGCGGCGCGGGCTGCTGTGGTGCCGGTTGCGGGGCGTATGCCTGCGGGGCGGGCTGCGGCGCCTGCTGGGGCGCGTACGCCTGCTGCTGGTATCCCTGAGGCGCGTACTGCTGCGGTGCCGCCTGGCCGCCGTGCGCACCGTTGGGGTTCTGGCTCATGAGCTCGATCTCGTCGACGATGACCTCGATTTTCGAGCGCCTGCCGCCCCCGTTCTTGTCCTCCCACGCGCTGTAGCGCAGCTTGCCCTCGACCGCGACCTTCATTCCCTTGTGCAGGATGCGGCCCATGCTCTCGCCTCGGTTGCCGAAGATCGTGCAGTCGACGAAGTTCGGGTAGTCCTCCCACTCGCCGGTCTGGTTGTTCTTTCGCCTGTCGTTGACGGCGACGCCGAACCCGAGCACCTGCATCCCGCTCGGGGTCACTCGCAGCTCCGGGTCGCGCGTCAGGTTTCCCGAAATACTCACTCGGTTGATGCTCACTAGTAGTCTCCTTCTCCCATGCCGCCGCTCGTCCATGTCCTCTGGATGTCGGCGTCTACGGTCTTGATTCGCAGCTTCAGCGCCATGATCGCCTCGCTCGATGCCTTGTAGAGTGCTTCGGCGCAGTCGCGCAGCTGCTTCTTCTCGGCTATGTCCGCCCGGCCCCGGCACAGGTCGCTGATGATGGTCACCGGCGTCCCCTTGGCGCGTTCCTCGAGGATCGCGATGCGCAGGGCCTTGCGGTAGTCGGCCTCGTTCTCCGCGTACTGCTGGCCCGTTCGGCGCAGGGCCTCGAGCTCGGACATGAGCTGCTCGAAGAGCCGCTCGCGCTCGCCGTACAGGTCCTGCATGGCCTACACGACCCGCCACGTCGGCGTGGCACAGCATCCGGGGTTCTGGATGAACGCCTCGTACTGCTCTCGGCTCTCGAACTGGTAGCTCGTGCCGCAGGCCTTGCACTTCGCGATGAACGGCCCCTGCGCCGGGGGCTCCTTCTCGGGGCCGTCCGTGAGGGAGTCCGGGTCGCTCTGCCCGTCGATGGCGAACGCGCCGCACAGTGCGTACTTGCGTGCGTAGCTCGATGCCATGCCGGTTACCTGCGCGTCGTCGGAGCCCTTCTTGTGCTCGTCCTCCCTGGCGCAGGCGCTCACCTCCATGGCGTCGCCGCTACCGTCCTCGAAGAAGATGCGGCAGGTCGCCTTGACGTAGTACCTCTCGCCGACGTGCTCGATCTCGTCGCTGAGAGTGAAGGCCACGCCGGCGTCCTTGCACGGCTCCTTGAGCGCCGCGACGATGTCCTCGAATGACCGGTAGCTGAACTTCGCGTAGGCGTTGTAGCGGGCCTTCGGCACCACAACGGAGCGCTGGACCTTGGCGACCGCCTCGGTGATGGTGGTGTGCTTCTCGTCTGCCATTCATAGCTCCTAACGGATCGTGCGCTCGTAGACCTGCTGAAGCGTGCCGCGCTTGAACACGCCGCTCACGCCGATGCTCCCGGCGAAGCGCCCGATGGACTGCATCTGCTCGGTCGTCGCCGAGTCGATGACCATCACGCACGGGGTCGCGACGCTCGGCTGCGGGGCCGCTGCGGGGCGCGGTGCCGGACGGAGCACCGGCGCCGGTCCGATGCGCTCGCCGATTTCCTGCATCGGCGAGCCACCCGGGTACCAGTTGCCGACAGGCGCCGGCTCGGGTATCGGTTGCGGCTCCGGCTCGGGCTCTGGTTCGGGCTCTGGTTCTGGCTCGGGTTCGGGCTCTGGCTCGGGTTCGGGTTCCATCGCCGCCTTCAGCTCGGCGATGCGTGCGGCCTCCTCGGCCGCCTTGCGTGCCGAGGTGATGGCCGCGCCGAGGTCGAGGGTCGCGAACAGCTCGCGCTCGGCCTCCTCGTAGTAGGGCTCGCCCTCGAACTGCGACTTGAGCGTCTCCCAGTCGCCCGCGAGCTTCGAGACCTTGTCCTCGAGCGCCTTCTTCGCCTTGACCTCGCCGAAGTTCTTGTTGAGCCACTGCTTCTCGTGGAAGCGCTCGTAGGGGACGACCGGCGCGAGCAGCCCGGCGAACGTCTCGTAGTGCTCCTCGAGCTTGGCCTTTGCGCGTGCCTTGCGGTCCTCCTCGGCCTCGTCGAGCTGCGCCTTGATGGCGTCGGTTGATTCGTCGATGATGGCCGTGATCTGCTTGCAGCGCCTCTCGAATGCGTCGAGCGGCTTGTTGTACTCGCGCTTCACGGCCTTGCGGCGTTCGTCGATCTCCTTCTTGATGCCGTTGAGGTAGCTGCGGTCGTGCTTGGCCTCCTTGATGGCCTGGGCGCTCGTGAGGTCGTAGGTGGCGCCCTCGTAGTCGGCCACGACCTTCTTCACGTGGGCCTCCAACGCGTCCATGTTCGAAGCGATGGTGGCCTCGGTGTAGGTGACCTCAAGCGTGGTGGCCTCGGCCTCGATGACCTCTGCCTCGACCTGCTGCGGTTCGGTTTCCTTAGCCATAGATCTCGCCCGTCTCGTCGTCGAAGTCCATGGCCTGCTGCTGCTCGGCCACGGTGAGCAAAACCGTCTTGCCGCTCTGCTTGATGATGCGGAAGGCGTCGGCGTTGTTGGTCAGGATCTCGAATTGCAGGGTCGCAACGCTGCCCTTCACGGTGGCCTGCTTGAACTGCGCCTGGATGGTGGCTTCGTTGATCATGTCGCTACCTCCTATTTGATGCCGAGGACGGCGGCAAGGAACGCGCGACCGAACTCGCGCTCTTCCTCGCTGACGGGCTTGATCTTGTCGGCGATGAACTCGCGGCTCTTGGCGACGCACTTCTCGTCGATCCTGGAAAGCCCGGCCTCGCAAAGCGCGATCATCACGTGGTAGGCGTTTGCCGCCGTCTCGCCGTCGTTGTTGTCAGGATGCATGGCGTCGAACATGAGGTTGTTCGCGATGCAGGCGGCGTGGTCGAGCACTGCTTTGTGGAACTTGGTCCCGTGGAAGTCCTCAAAGCCGTTCTCTTCGAAGTATTTGGCGTTCATTTCTTCTCCTTTACGTACTCCTCGACGAAGTACTCGATGTAGATGTCTATGCGTGGTTTGGTGCCGTATGGCGACCTCGGGCGCTTGGTGACGGCCCCCATGTCGACCTGCGAATCGTCCTTGAAGGCGATCCCGTTGAGCGCGTCGCAGGCGAGCTTGCCGAGGTTGTCCCAGTCGGGCTTGCCGAGGTCGGCGCGGCCCTCCCAGTACTTCGGGTTGCTCTTCGCGAGCGGCCTGGTGGTCGAGATCCGCATCACGACCGGGCCGTCGTGGTTGGCGAAGGTCTCGCCGTATGCCGCGCGGAACGCGTCCTTGATGGCCTTCTCGGCCTTGAGCGTCTTGGTCGGCGTGTAGGTGCGGTGGTTGCGGTAGTCGGTCATAGGGCGCTGCTTTCCAACAAGCTCTGCTGGGTGCATGGTGATGTGCGCCGCGGCCGCAAGGGTGCGCTGCCAGCTCATTCGCTGAACCCATCGCTCTGGCTGCGGTGCTTGTTGAAGGCTCCGCGCAGCTCTGGGTACCGCGCCTCCATGATTCGGGCAAGGGCTGGGGCTATGCCGTTCTTGCAGCCAACGTGCAGCTCGTTGCGCACCATGTTCACCAGGTAGTTGATCGACACGTAGCCCTTCTCCTTGAGGCGGCGGGCGTTGGAGAGCATGAACCGCCACGCCTCGGGGTTGGCCTCGATCCACTTCTTGGCCTTGGCAACGTCTTGCTCGCCAGCCATGCCCAGGCCGAAGATCTCAAGCTGGTTGCTCTGGGGTTTGGGGCGGTATATCTCGTCGTTACGCATTGAGCACCGCCATGCTGCCCACGGCTCGCTGGGCGTCGGCAACAGCCTGGTCCATCGTGGGGATGACCCAGAGCCAGAGCACGGCGAGGAAGATCATGAGGGCCGCGAGGAAGCCGACCATGACGCCCGCCTTGAACTGCGAGCGCTCAAGCTGCTCCTGCGCCGTCGGGCGCTTGCCCTCGAATGGTATGATGGATGCAGCCTCTTTCGAGGCGGCTACGTAGCGGGTGCCCGAAGTGTGGTAGCGGGGGGCGCTCGCTTTCTTTTTTGTCTGCATATCGTTTTCCTTTCGGTGTTTTCGCAGGTCAGGTTAACCGTGGCTTTTTCCGTGGCTATTTTTCTTTTTCTTAGCCCGGCTTTTCGCGCTGTAGAAGCACTGGCGCGTGCGGTTGTTCCTGATCTCCCTTGAGGCCTCTTCCTTCATGTCCTCTGCTTGTTCGGCTAGGTCTGCCATGTGAAGCTCCTTCGTGCACTCGATGCACCAGCCGGTCACGCGGTTTAGCGGGCGGAACGTCCACTGCCCGCAATGCGAGCACTGTCTGCGCCTTCGCAGCGATATGCCGCACTTCCGCGCCTGCCACTCGACCGAATCAACCGACCGACCAAGGGCCTTGGCAATAGCCGCCGCACCTTCGCCTGCGTGTTCTTCGAGGTAACGAAGTTCACGTGTAGACCATTGCCTCATGCCGTTTTCTTCTCTCCTTTCTCCCATTCGCGGTACGCCTGCTTGATCGTCGAGCACATGGTGTCGAAAGCAACCTCACGGGCGGTCTTGGGCTCGTTCTCTTGATTTCGCTTGGAATCGTCTGGCATTAGGCCACCGTCCTGCTCTCCGTCAGCCCGAGCAGGTAGTCTGCCGAACAATGGAATAGGCGCGTCATGGCAATGAGCTTCGAGCTGGGGATTTCGCCACCGCTCTCGTATGCGGCGATAGTTGCACGGCTCTTCAGATCGAGCTTGCTTGCTAGTCCCTCCTGGCTCAGGCCGATACGGACGCGTTCACTTGCGAGTGGGTTCATTAGCACCTCCACTTCACTATCTGTGAACTTCACAATTAGTGAATATAGAAGAACATAGGACTTTTTGCAAGTAGATAATTCACTATCTGTAAAGTTTTTTGTACAATATGCCCATGGAGTAAGGAGGACACGGTGGGCACACGTCTTAAAGAAACGCGGCTTAAATATGGCAAGAAACAGCCTGAGGTGGCTGAAGTGCTCGGTATCGGCGTACCGGCTTACTCAATGATGGAAAGCGGCCAGCGCGAGATCAACTCGTCGAAGCTCATAAAGCTTGCCGAGTTCTACGGATGTTCGGTCGATGAGTTATTGGGAACGTGGTACTGGCACGAAGTCGAGAGCCAGCGTAAAGGTAAGGAGTAGCTATGGGGATGTTCAACAAAAGCGCCGCAAAGAAGATGGCGAGCGATGCGGAGGGCTTCATCGTCAACGACGGCAAGCTTCACGCGCTCGTGTTCCAGGTGGCTGGCAAGGCCGTGTTCTCCACGGGCACGCAGTTCGAGGACAAGGTAACCGAGCGCCTGGACGGCGCATTGGCACGCGTGCAGGAAAGCGGTTGTCAGGTCGTTGACGTGAAGATGTCTGCGTGCGCCAACTCGCGCGACACGGACATGATCCTCTACAGCTTCACCGTTCTCTACCGCTAGAAAAAAGAAGAAGCCCCACGGGGTCATAGCGCTGCAACGCTGCCCGCGGGACTTTCCTAAAGAACCTCTGAAAGGAGGCCGTTTCGTATTATGCCAAAAACAGCGGTGATATACGCCCGCTTTTCATGCAACAAGCAGCGCGAGGCCTCGATAGACGACCAGCTGCGCGTGTGCCGCGACTGGTGCAAACGCGAGGGCTATGCCATCGCCGCCGAGTACTGCGACTACGCCATATCGGGCCGCACCGACGACCGCCCCGAGTTCCAGCGCATGGTCGCGAACGCTGGCGAGAGCGACATAGTGCTTGTGTACATGATGGATCGCTTCAGCCGTGGGGAATACGACGCGCCAATATACAAGCGCGAGCTTGTCCAACACGGCGTGAAGCTAGTCTCGGCGCTTGAGCAGATACCGGACAGCCCGGAAGGCATCATCTACGAGAAGCTGCTCGAAGGCCTCGCCGCGTGCGAGTCGAAGAAGACCGCGATCCGCACGAGGCGCGGCATGGAGGGCAACGCGCTCAAGTGCAAGACCAACGGTGTGCGCGTGTTCGGCTACGCCAGCAACGAGGCCGACGAGTACGTGATCAATGAGGACGAGGCCGCTTTCGTGCGCGAGGCGTTCAAGCGGCGCATAGCAAAGGAGACCACCAACTCGATAGCGCGCGACTTCGCGGCACGCGGGGTCAAGACCTCGCAGGGAAACCCGTGCGGCTACTCGATGGTCGAGCGGATGGTAAAGAACCGGAAGTACACGGGGCGCTACGAGTGGGGCGGCGTTGTCAAAGAGGGCGGCATGCCCGCGATTATCGACGAGGTGACGTTCATGGAGGCACAGGGCATACGCGCGGCCAAGGAGCGCAGCGCGGAGAGCTGGGGCGACTTCGCCCTTTCCGGCAAGGCGATCTGCGCGGGCTGCGGGCGCAACCTGCAAGGCGTGAGCGGGCGCGGGCGCAAGAACGTGAAATACGAGTACTACCGCTGCCATGACGGCTGCGTGAGGCCCGTGAGGCGCGAGGAGCTTGAGGGTGAGATCGTCAAGGCGCTGCGGGCGCTCCTGCAAGACCGCGAGGAGGCCTTGCGGATAGCCCGCATGGTCGCGGAAAGCTCGGACGGAGCGGAGGTGGCGGCGAGGCGCAAGCAGGCCTCCCAATCGCTCTCAGCAGCCGAGCGCGGCCTGAAGAACATCCTCAACGCCATCGAGCAGGGCATAATCGCTCCGGGCGCGAAGGAACGCATAGCGGAGCTTGAGCACCAGCGCGACCGCGCCAAGCTCGACCTTGAGGCGATTAGGGACGATCAGATAGACCCCGAGCGGCTGGCCGACTTCCTGCAATGCGGCTCCGCCCTGGACGACGCGACGCTGCTGAAGGCGTTCGTCTACCAGGTGAGCGTGAGCGACGAAGAGTGCATAGTGACGCTGAACTACGACGTGGAAAGCAACGAACCCGCCAGACTTGACGTCCAACGGGTTCGTACAAAATGCAAATGGTGCCCCCAGCGGGATTCGAACCCGCGATATCCACCTTGAAAGGGTGGCGTCCTTGGCCGCTAGACGATGGGGACAGCGGGAAAGAGTATAGCAGACTTTTTTGCCGGCGCGTATATCGTTGGCAAACTGGAAAACCACCACATAGGAGCTGGCTCTCTATCCCGATCTTCAAACATCTCAATCTGTAACATCTGGGCGGGCAAATCGGCTCTATCTGTTACAGATCGAGACAAAAGGCAGGCGTCGGGGCGAACATCTCATTCTGTAACAGTAAGACGACTTTTAACAGTAAGATGACTTTTAACGGTCTAGATGTTACAGATTGAGACAAACCGCTGGGACGGGGCAAAACCACCACAAAGGTGCCTGTCCCCTTTGTGGTGGCGGGGCGTTAGGGGAGGAGCTTCATGGCGGCGTCGTGGGCGGCGTGCTCGTAGGTGTCGTCGAGGGGCTTGAGCGGCAGCAGGGCTGTGGCCTGTGCATCGCCGCGGCGCTCGAGGGCGTGGGCGATGAGCCAGTCGGCGAGCTCGGGGTTCTTGGGCAGCGCCGGTCCGTGTAGGTACGTGCCGATGACGCCCTTGTAGATGATGCCCTCAAAGCCATCGTCGCCGTTGTTGCCGGTGCCCGCAACGACGGACGTTCCGAGCGGCGTGGCCTCTGTATCGAGCAGGGTGCGGCCGCCGTGGTTCTCGAATCCCACAAAGGGCTTAGGCGCCAGGTCGGTCTTGACGGCGACGTTGCCGATCAGGCGATCGGAGCCGCGCACAGTCTCGGCGGCAATGACGCCCAAGCCCTCGATGCGATCTTCACCCATGTAGTATGAACGGCCGAGCAGCTGATAGCTGCCACAGATGGCAAGCAGTGTGCCGCCGTCCTCAACATAGGCCGCGACCTTGTCTTTTTGAGCGAGCAGCTCGTGCGCCACGGCCAGCTGGTCGCGGTCGGAGCCGCCGCCCATCATGACGATGTCGGCGTCGGTGAGATCGAGCGACTCGCCCATGCGGACCTCGTCCACGCGAACGGGGATGCCGCGCCAGGCGCAGCGGCGCTCGAGGGCGATGACATTGCCGCCGTCGCCATAGAGGTTGAGGGCATCGGGATACAGGTAGACGATGCGCAGCGGGCGCGAGAGCTCGACCGGCGCGACGCCGACGGGGACGGCGCTGCCATCGGCGCACGTTGCAGCGTGGGCGGCAACCGTAGCCGCATCGGTGTCTTTGAGCCCATCGAGCTCCTTGACCAGCGGCGGAAAGGCCGTGTAGTTGGCGACAGCATAGAAAGTGTCGCCAGCCTCCTCACCTGCCACAGCGCCAATTGCCTGCGCGACGTCCGAGATAATCGCGGCATCGATACCGGCGTACTTGAGGCGTACCTGCATGTCGTGCGCACGCGTGCCTCCGGCAAAGGCGACAAGACCCGGCGTGTCGGCGATGCGCTCAAAGTCGACGTCGTAGATCCACGAGACATCGTGGCCGTCGGCGTCGTTGTCGTTCAGGAAAAAGGCGCAGAGCCTGCCACCTGCTGTTTTAATGGACTGGATTTGTCGATCGAAGCCTACGGGATTTTTGGCCAGATTGGCCTCGACGGTACGGCCGGCGATTTCCCAGCGGCCCATGCGTCCGCCGGCGGGGACGTAGGCGTCGAGCGTGGGCTGCAGGCGCGCGGTGTCCACGCCCAGCTCGTGGGCGGCGAAGAAGGCTGCGGCTACGTTGTAGACCATATACAGGCCGTTGTAGCGTGTGGCGATGTGTGCGGCGGCCGCGTCGGGCGCAGAACCAAAGACCAGGTCAAAGCCGTAGCCGTCGCAGCCGAGCTCCACGCCCGTCACGCGACGGACAAGCGCGGGGCGGGCCCAGCCGCACGAGGGGCAATGGTATGCGCCAAGCTGTCCGTACTGCACATAGTCGTACTCCAACGGTGCGTTGCACTGTGAGCAAAAACGCGAGTCGCTAATGCGGTCGGACTCGGTGTTGGTGGCGCCGTCGATGCCAAAGGCGATGCTTGCATTGGGAACGCGCGCGGCGATTGCGGCACACAGTGGGTCGTCTGCGTTGTAGATGAGCGTTGTTGCCGGAGAGAGCTCCAACGCACGGGCGATGACATCCTGGGTATGGTCGATCTCGCCGTAGCGGTCCAGCTGGTCGCGGAACAGGTTGAGCAGCACAAAGTAGGTCGGCTTGAGCTTGGGCAGGACGCGCACCGTGTAGAGCTCGTCGCACTCAAAGACGCCTACGCGCTTGCCGCTGTCGGCACGCTTAAGATCGCTGCGGGCCTCGAGCAGGGCACCAACCACGCCCGGCTCCATGTTGTTGCCGGCACGGTTGCACACCACGGTGGCACCGCTGGTAGCAACGGAGTCGGCGATCAGGTTCGAAGTGGTTGTCTTGCCGTTGGTGCCGGTGATCACCACGCTGCGGTCGACCAGGCTTGCGAGGTCGCTTAGCAGCTCGGGGTCAATCTTCATGGCGATGCGGCCGGGAAGCACACCGCCCTGGCGCTTGAGGATGGAGCGCAGTCCCCAGCGAGCGATATCGCTCGAGGTACAGGCGAGAGATGAGCGGAGGTTCATGAAGCCGTTCCTAACATAGATGACATGGTCGGGGCAATCGCGTCGCTAAAAGCCGTAGCGGCGCGCAAATTCCTGGGCAACCTGCGATACATCTTCGCAGGCGTTGGCCCAGGGGGCAAAGTCGGGGGTGTCCGAGATAATGCCGTCGGCTTCCCAGACGGCCTGGTGCGAGAGGTCCCAGGGGTCGCGCGGCTCGGGTCGGCAGGGAAGATACGGCGTCTGGTACATGGGGTTCAGCAAGAAGAACGCGCCGCCCTCGCAACGGTTAGCGAACTCACGCAGCGCGCGCGTCGCCGGGCGCATCTTGCTTGTTTTGAACAGCAGAATCGTGCGGGCGAGCAGGTACCAGGGGGAGTTCTCGAGTGCATCAGCTCCCACCTGCTCCTCGAGCTGGTGAGCCAGGGCAAAAAAGCCGTCCTGGTCTTCCAAGCGGGCGAGGGCGAGCAACACGGTGCCGGCAGCTCGGGTGGGATAACCTTCTGCCTTAAGGACGCGGCGGGCGTAGTTGGCAGCAGCACGGTAACGAGCGCTCGCCATGCACAGCTGCGAGATGGCCTCGAGCGTGTGAAGCCAGCCAATAAGCGCCGGCTCGCTCACGGTAAGGTCTGCTGCGGTGACACCGTCGGCCAAAACATTATTGGCCCAGTAGTGCGGAGCCTCCATATCAAACCCGGGCACGCTCTGTTGCAGGTAGTTGGCCGTGCTCGCCTCGAGCTTCATCAGGTCGCCCAGGCAGGCATCGACGGGAGTGTCGGCCAAGATGATAGCGAGCAGCTGCGCATCGACGGCAAGTGCATCGACGCGGACGATCTTGAGCAACTCATCGCGCATATCGTCGAACAGGCGGTTGCGCGTCTGCTCAAACTCCTCGTCGCTGCCCATGTCCTCGATGCGATGGAGTTCGTCGAGCAGGTGGCGGTGGACGCCAGCATAGGACAATAGCGCCTGGGCATGCTCGGTCTGCGCATACTTATGAGGGTTGACGCTCACGTCGTTATGGACAAGCTCGCGTGCTGCATCGGTGAGTTCGGGGTGCGACGCAACGTAGGCGCGCTCCAGGTAGGCGGGGATGTAGACGCTCGGATCCATTAGAGGTCTCCTCCCTTAAACGGCAAGCCCTGCTCGGCCGCCCGCAGGATGCGCTCGTCGATCTGGGAACGCACGATATCGTTGGTGGCGACCCAGGCAGCAAAGCTGGCGTTGTCGGGGGCGCCCAGGCCCTCCTGCAGTACCGGCGTCGCCTCGGACAGCGCAAGGACAAGCTCGTCGGTGGAGCCCACACCTACGTTGACGCGGGCATAGACGCCATCGGGAAACTCGGTTTGGAAGTAGAGTGCCTCGGCTGCGTGCGGGCACGAGCGTGCGAGGATGCACAAGTAGTGCTCGGCGCTCTCGTAGTCTAGCTCTCGCCAGGCAGCGCTCATCAGCGCGATGAGCGTCCACGGGTCCAAGTCGCGCTCCGCGTCCTTGGGACGACGGCGCAGCGGCGTGTTGGCAAGATAGGGGACGGAGTGGGCAGAGCGAAAGCGTTTGAGCTCCTCGGCGGGGTATTCGAGCTTTGCCATGGCGAGCATCGCGGTGTGGCGGACGCCGGCCGGATCGTTGGGGGCAAAGTCGAGGCTGCGGTTTGCGGCTTCGAGCGACATGCGATAGCGGCCGCTAATGAGGGCACGCGACGCAAGGGCGGCAAGCCAGCGCAGGTAGGGGCGGCGCATAAGGTCGCCCGCGGCCTCGCGCTCGTAGGGGTCCTGCGCCGAGGCAATCTTGAGTGCCAGATCGTGCTCCACCTCGTCGCACTTGGACACCAGATATTGTACGTATTCCTCGTTGGATTCGGCGGTGAGCGCCGTCAGCATGCGCTGGGCATCCCAGTTTGCCGGATCGAGCGCGGCTGCCTCGCGGAGCATGTTCTCGGCAGCGGCCTCTTCTTGCTCTGCCTGGGCGTCGTCGGGGATAAAGGGGATGCGGTAGTCGACAGCCTCGACCACCTTGGCAATGAGATGCCCGGCGCGGTCGCGGTCGTGCACGATGAGCGGCGCGGGGTTACGGGTGAATTGTTCCATCAGACGCTCTACGGCGGCACCGTCGGTGAGCGGGATATTGTCGCGGCGCAAGGCCTCAAGAACGAGGCGATGGCAATCCTCTTGAATGGGATCGAATGCCACGGGGCCTCCTTTGCTGCGGTTAGGGTTCAAATGTCTCTATATAAGGTTCTAGTTTACCCGCATGTGGCACACCGGGGGTGTCGCACTTGGACATGCACCTTTGCACCACGAAGACGGATGTCGCACAAATGTCGGCACCTTGGACGACTGAGTGGTATTACGGTGCCGCAAACGGTCGATTTTTGGCGGCGAACGGGGCGCATTTTGGAGGGGCACAGTCCTGCCCGGGATATGTGGTCAACCTTGATAAAACGTTTGCCCAGCTTGGGAGTATGAATGCCCCACAAGGGTCTTCAGGGATAGAAAAAACGTTTCATCATTGTCGGCTTTAGGTGAATAACTGACCAACCAGAACGGTAGAATAGTGTTTGTCTGAGTGTTGAGACGTTTAGACATCGCGCATTGTCATCGCCGGCAACGCGCAAAACGGTCCTAACGGAGCCAATCGGGTGCTCCGTTATATACGCAAGTCTAAGAGGGGCTTGTTTAGGAGGCACAGTATGGGACGTTTTACCAATCCTCGCGATCTGTACTTTGGTGAGGGCGCTCGCCACGAGGTAAAGAACCTCAAGGGCAAGAAGGCCATCATCGTTTCTGGCGGCAGCTCTATGCGCCGCGGCGGGTTCCTGCAGGACGTTGAGGCCGACCTCAAAGAGGGCGGCTTCGAGGTCAAGCTGTTCGAGGGCGTCGAGTCCGATCCGTCCATCGAGACGGTCATGAAGGGCGCCGAGGCCATGCGCGAGTTCGAGCCCGACTGGATTATCGCCATCGGCGGCGGCTCGCCCATCGATGCCGCTAAGGCCATGTGGGTCTTCTACGAGTATCCCGAGGAGTCCTTCGATAACATCATCCAGCCGTTCAGCTTCCCCGAGCTGCGTCAGAAGGCTCACTTCTGCGCCATCTCCTCTACCTCCGGTACCGCTACCGAGGTCACTGCCTTCTCCGTCATCACCGACTATGCCAAGGGCATCAAGTACCCGCTGGCCGACTTCAACATCACCCCGGATGTCGCCATCGTCGACCCCGAGCTCACCTACACCATGCCCGCCAAGCTGTGCGCTCACACCGGCATGGATGCTCTGACCCACTGCATGGAGGCCTACGTTTCCACCTGCGCCTCTATGTTCACCGACGCCAACGCTCTGCACGGCATCCGCGAGATCGTCGAGTGGCTGCCCAAGTCCTATGCTGGCGACCATGAGGCCCGTCAGCACATGCACGAGGCTCAGTGCATCGCCGGTATCGCCTTCTCCTCGGGCCTGCTCGGCATCGTTCACTCCATGGCTCACAAGACCGGTGCTGCCTTCGAGAACGGCCACATCATTCACGGTGCCGCTAACGCTATGTACCTGGGCAAGGTCATCCAGTGGAACTCCAAGGATCCCCGTGCTGCTGAGCGTTACGCTTACGTGGCCAAGGAGATCCTGCACCTTCCCGGCGAGACCAACGAGGAGCTCATCGCCGCGCTCGTCCAGAAGATCCGCGACCTCAACGACCAGCTCAACATTCCGCAGTCCATCAAGGATTACGCGAATGGTGGCGTGAAGGTCGACGCCGAGAACCCGCAGATGGTTTCCGAGGAGGAGTTCCTCGCCAAGCTGCCCGAGATCGCCGCGAACGCCGAGACCGACGCCTGCACGCCGGAGAACCCGCGTGAGACCAAGGCTGCCGACTTCGAGAAGATCCTCAAGGCCTGCTACTACGACACCGACATCGATTTCTAATCGACTCTTGTTATCGTAACGAGGGGCTCCGCACGTATCCGTACGGAGCCCCTTTCTTTTTTCTTTTAGAGAATGGGATAGTTATGGCTGCAATTTTCAATAGCCCCAGCAAGTACATCCAGGGTCCGGACGAGCTGGCCAAGCTCGGCTCCTATGTCGAGCCGCTCGGCGCTAAGGCCCTCGTCATCGTGACGCCTTCGGGCAAGAAGCGCGTCGGCATCAAGATCGAGGGCGGCTTTGCCGAGGCTAAGGCCGAGCTGCTGTTTGAGGACTTTAACGGTGAGTGCTCTAAGGGCGAGGTCGATCGCCTGGTTGCGCTCGCTCGCGACAACGGTTGCGACATCATCGTCGGCGTCGGTGGCGGCAAGATCCTCGACACCGCGAAGGCCGTCGCCTACTACCTGGAGTCCCCGGTTATCATTTGCCCCACCATTGCTTCGACCGATGCCCCGTGTTCGGCGCTTTCGGTGCTCTATACCGATGACGGCCAGTTCGACAAGTACCTCTTCCTTAAGGCAAACCCCAATATCGTCCTTATGGATACGACGGTTATCGCGGCGAGCCCGGTGCGCCTGACGGTTTCCGGTATGGGCGATGCGCTCGCAACCTATTTCGAGGCTCAGGCGACGCACGATGCCGACGGCGGCACCTGCGCTGGCGGCAAGGGCGGCATGGCCGGCCTGGCGCTCGCCAAGCTCTGCTACGAGACGCTTATGGCCGATGGCGTCAAGGCCAAGGTCGCGCTGGAGAAGGGTGCGCTGACGCCTGCCGTCGAGCACATCATCGAGGCCAACACGCTGCTCTCCGGTATCGGATTTGAGAGCTCGGGCCTTGCTGCTGCTCATGCCATCCACAATGGTCTGACGATGCTGCCCGAGTGCCACGGCATGTATCACGGCGAGAAGGTCGCCTTTGGCACCATCGTCCAGCTGGTACTCGAGAATGCCCCGACCGAGAAGCTCGAGGAAGTCTTGGGCTTCTGCATTGAGCTGGGCCTGCCGGTCACGATGAAGGAACTTGGCGTTGCCGAGCTTACGCGCGAGCAGGCCATGATTGTTGCCGAGGCTGCCTGCGCGCCCGATGACACCATGTGCAACATGCCGTTTGAGGTGACGCCCGAGATGGTTGCAAACGCCATTTTGGGTGCCGACGCACTGGGTCATTATTACCTTATGGATGAGTAAAACATATCTAAGGAAGGGGCAAAGCCGACAGATGGCTTTGCCCCTTTTTGCTATGGTGCAAAGTGACCTGTCTCCAATGCACAAGTTGGTGCAGTGGGCAGGTTACTTTGCACCAATCGTTGTTTGATGAAGGGCGGATTCTCGTATGGCGCTTCCCATGGTTTATGGCGGTCCCGGCCGGTATGTTCAGGGGCCGGGTGAGCTCTCGCGCCAGGGCAGGTATTTGTCATGGTTGGGCTGCGCTGCCTATGTCTTGTTTGACCAGGGTACCGAGGATCGGCTGTGCAAGCAGATCGTCGATGGATTTCTGGACGACGATCTAAGCGAGCCGTTCTTTAAGATCTATAACGGCCCTTGTACGGAAGAGGCCGTTGTCGAAATGGCTAAGGAAGCCCAGGCCGAGTATTGCGACATGGTGGTGGGTATTGGCAGCGGCAAGATGCTCGATATCGCCAAGGCCGTTGCGTTTTATGCCGAGTTGCCGTTGTGCGTATGCCCCACGGCGGCTTCGATGGATGGTCCGTGCAGCGCGATTTCGGTGCTGTATCACGAGGATGGGTCGTTCGACCGCTACCTGATGCTCGAGAAGAATCCAGACCTGGTCGTGGTCGATACCAACGTGGTCGCGGCGGCCCCACTGCGTATGACGGTCGCTGGTATGGGCGATGCGCTGGCAACGTATTTTGAGGCGCGTTCGTGCGCTGCGGCGCACGGCGCCAACGAGCACGGTGGCGCGCCGGGACACTTGGCCTTGGTTGCGGCTCGTGCCTGCTATGACACACTCATGGAGTGCGGCGTCGCTGCCAAGCGCGATCTCAAAAAGGGCCGTACATCGCCAGCGGTTGAGCGCCTGATCGAGTGCAATATTCTGCTTTCGGGTGTTGGCTTTGAGAGTGGTGGCCTAGCGCTTGCCCATGCCATAGCCAACGGCCTGACGATTCTGCCCGAGTGCAAGGCCATGCATGGTGAGGCCGTGGCATTTGGCCTGGTGGTGCAGCTGCGCCTGGAGCGTGCGCCCGAGCTTAATCAGGTGCTCGAGTTTTGCCAGCGCGTCGGTCTGCCGACGACGCTCGAGGAGCTGGGCCTTGACGAGATTTCCGATGCCGACCTGATGAGCGTTGCAGATGCGGCCTTTAGAAACGAACGCAATATGGCTAACGAACAGGCCAAGGTGACCAGACAAAAGTTCGTGCAGCTCATGCGCGAGGCATAGCTAGGCGCTTGATCGACCTTGTGCAATCGAGGCGGCGATAGGCATAGGCTATTTGCCTCAAAGGTGCGCCGCGTGTAATTTGCCCGAGGCGTGGGCCGATAGCGTATCATTATCTCTTGCTTGTTTGCACTGCTCAGGGAGGGGCCGCGCATGGCGCAGGAACACGATCTGTTTGATGACATTATCGAGATCAGCAAGGGTTTCGACTTTCTTAAAAACCCGCTTGGCGGCGTGACCGATGCACTCGATCCGTCGGCGCCGCAGTGGAATCCTGCCGACTACAAGGAGCGCCCGCGCGGCAACACCATTCCGTGCTTGACCTGCAAAAACGAAAAGAGCGGTTGCACCGCGTGCATGGACGTGTGCCCGGTCAACGCTATCGAGGTCGAGGAAGACGCCATCGAGATCCTCGACTCCTGTCGCAAGTGCGGCCTGTGCGCCGCTGCCTGTCCGACCGAGGCGATCATCTCGCCGCGCCTGGCGCCTAAAAACCTGTATGACGATATCGTCTCCGCCGCTACGAGCCACGAGACCGCCTACGTCACCTGCACACGCGCCCTCAAGCGCATGCCGCGCGAAAACGAGGTCGTCGTTGCCTGCGTGGGCGATATTACGGCCGAGACCTGGTTCTCGGTGCTGGCCGATTATCCCAACGTGAGCGTGTACCTGCCGCTGGGCGTGTGCGATAAGTGCCGTAACACCGGTGGCGAGGACATCCTGGGCGAGGCCATTGCTACCGCCGAGGAGTGGGCGGGCACGGGTATGGGTCTGGAGGTCGATCCCAAGAGCCTCAAGTGCCATAAGCGCCGCGAGTACGAGCGCAAGGAGTACATGGAAAAGATTGCCCGCACCACGGGCCTTACCGTGACCAAGCTCAACCCGGCGACGGCGGCGCTGGCCTCGGTGACGCAGAAGTTGAAGGCCCACCGTCACCAGATTACGCAGCTGGAGCGCACGCTCAACACCATGTGCGGCACCACGACGACCAAGCGTCGCCGTACGCTTACGCACGGGCGCCAGCTGGTACTCTCGACGCTGCAAAACCATCCCGAGCTTGCCCAGAACATGCAGGTGAGCACGCCGGAGTGCGATTTTGACAAGTGCACGTCGTGTGGCGAGTGTGTCAACGTGTGCCCCACGTTTGCCTGCGATTTGGTGGGAAGCGGTCGCTTTGCACTGGAGTCCACGTATTGTTTGGGCTGCGGCGCCTGTGTCAAGGTGTGTCCCGAGCATGCGCTCAAGCTTGTTGAGCACGACGCGTCCAATCTGGTCGTCGTCGATCCCGAAGCCGAGGAAAAGGCCGCCCAGAAGGCGAAGGCCCACGAAGAAGCTGAGAAGGTCAAGGCTGAGGCAAAGGCCAAGCTCGACAAGATGCTCGATCAGGTGGAGAAGCTTGCGGACTAGCTAAAAGAGCGTAAATGATGGCCGGTGGGACAGGTGCTGCCCCGCCGGCCAAAAAAGTTGCGGTGGAATAGTTCCTGTTTTGCCCTTAAGCTGGCCATTCTAGGAACTATTCCACCGCAACTAATAAATGGTTAGTTCATGCTGCTTTGGTGGCCGGTTCGACCGGTACCGTTGCGCGTCACGGTTTCATGGAGCAAAAAGAACCCGGGGACCTGTTTGGTCTCGGTGTATTCCATAAGGATGCCGTCGGCGTTGTAGGTCTGCCCGCGTATAACGGCGAGTGCGTTAAAGTCGTCGAGATCGAGCACGCGCGTATCCTCGGGCGTGGGGTGCTCGATCGTTACATCGCGTTTGCCCGTGGCAATCTTAATGCCAAGATCTTCTTCGAGGTAACGATAGATCGAGTCGTTGACAATCTCGGGTGTCAGCCCCGGTACTTGTGAGCTTAGGTAATAGGAGTCGTCGGAGCACACGGCTTGTCCGTCTGCATAACGGATGCGTTTGGCGCGTGTGAGCTCACAGCCTTCGGGAAACCCGGTAATCTTGGAGAGCGCCTTGCTACAGATGAGGAGCTCAAAGACGGTGGTGACAGTCTTGAGCTCAAAGCCTCGGTTGACCGCGATTTCCTTAAAGGTCTCGAGTCCGCCGCCACCACGACTCTTCTCGTCACTGATGTTGCGAATGACGCGAATGCCTTTGCCTTGCTGGGGGAGCACGTAACCATCTGCCGCAAGCATCGAGATGGCGCGACGGACCGTCATGCGCGAACAGTCAAACAGCTGCGTGAGCTCAGTCTCCGAAGGCAGATAGCTCTGATAGGCGTATGTGCCGTCGTCAATCGACTGCTTCACGTTGTCATAAATAGTTTGGAAGATGGCTCGCGCCATGACGGTCTCCTAGAGCTGGGTGCGCGAGTGGTGGATGAGGACCGCTCGCGCGGGTGTCGATCGATTTACTTGCTGGGGTCGATTATATATTTACCCATGGCACGCAGGGCCGGGTCTGACAGGATGGCGCCGAGTTCGTCGAGGGAGGCTACCTTTGCGACCATCGAGGATACGTCGAGCCTGCCAGAGTCGATGAGCTCGAGCGCACGACGCTGCGTATAAGGGTTAATGTAGGACGAAGTAAGCACAAGCTCCTTCTGGAAGACCTCGAAGGGCTTGACGGTGATTGTCTCATCGGGCTTGGTGAGGCCGAACATCATGACCGTAGCCTTGTGGCCGGCGATCTGGATGGCCTGCTCGATGGTGACGGGCTTGCCAACACACTCGATAACGACATCGACGTTGCCGACGCCCTCCTGCTTCAGGCGGGCCGGGACGTCCTCGTGGATGGAATCAATTGCCAGGTCGGCGCCGAGTTTGAGCGCTACCTCGCGCTTGCCTTCGACAGGCTCGAGCAAGACAACCTTGGTGGCGCCGGCGTTTTTAGCAAGCTGCATCATGAGCAGACCGATCATGCCACCGCCGATAACGACAACTGTGCTGCCGGGCTTGATGTTGCACATATCGATGCCGTGCAGGCAGCAGGCGACGGGCTCGGTCATGGCGCCCTGCTCGAAGCTGGTGTGATCGCCCAACTTGTAGACTTGCTGCATATCGACGGAGCAGTACTCGGCAAAACCGCCGTTAACGGTGGTGCCGTAACCGGTCATATGCTCGCAGTAGTGGTTGATTCCGTCGCGGCAGGGTTCGCAGCAGCCGCAGGGATGGTTTGGGTCGATGCACACGCGATCGCCCGGTTTAAAGCCGGTGACATCGCTGCCCACGGCCTCGACAACGCCCGCAAACTCATGACCAAGGATCGTGGGCGGGGTAACGTCGGCCGCACCCTTGTCGCCTTCATAGATATGCACGTCGGTGCCGCAGACGCCGCAAGCTTTGACGTTGATCAGAACGTCGCGCCTGCCCACGGCCGGCTTTGCCGATTCCTCGACTCTGAGGTCGTGCTTTCCATAGAAGACCGCGCTTTTCATGGTGACTCCTTAACGTAGCGGTTAATGTTGTAATGAAGTATAGGTATGTCTATAGATATAGACAAGCACATCTAGACAAGTAGAAAAGAAATTTATAATGCAGCCATCAGCTATGTCAGATTTAGCAGGCGAAATACTGGATATATACCGTTTACGGCAAATAATCAACCGTTTACCGACCATAGTATTTATACTAACTTGTCTAGATAAGTGATATGATAAAAATGGAAGCGCAAGAAGTCAGGGAAGCGGGCCCACCCGTCCTATTGCACGAGGTACACGCAAACGGCGCGTCTGCGGTCTCGAGTGAAGCCAAAACCGCAGCCGCTCCGAATGAAGAGAGGGGGATTCCCCGTCATGATGCAAAAGATACAACGTTTCGGCGGTGCAATGTACACGCCTGCAATTCTTTTCGCATTTTCCGGAATCGTTGTCGGCCTGGGTACGTTGTTTACCACCGAGGCGATCTTTGGCGAGATGGCCACAGCGGGTCATCTTTGGTTTGATTGCTGGAATGTGCTGCTCCAGGGTGGTTGGACGCTCTTTAACCAGATGCCGTTGCTGTTTTGCGTAGCGTTGCCAATCTCGCTCGCGAACAAGCAGAACGCTCGCTGCTGCATGGAGGCTTTGGCCATCTACCTTACCTTCAACTACTTTGTAAGCACAATCTTGGGGCAGTGGGGCCCTGTCTTTGGGGTCGACTACTCTGTCGAGGCGGGCAGCGGTACTGGTCTTGCCACTATCGCAAGCATCAAAACGCTTGATATGGGCATCATGGGCGCGCTTATCATTTCTGGTATCGCCACGATGCTGCATAATAAGTTCTTCGACACCGAGCTCCCCGAGTGGTTGGGCGTGTTCTCGGGTTCCGTGTTCATCTATATGATCGGTTTCTTCGTTATGGTTCCGGTCGCTCTTATCGCCTGCCTGGTGTGGCCGCATGTTCAGGCTGCCATCTCTGCCTTCCAGGGATTCATCCTTTCCGCCGGTACGTTTGGCGTGGGTGTCTTTGCTTTCTTCGAGCGCGTGCTGATCCCTACAGGCCTGCACCACTTTATCTATACGCCGTTCTATTACGACAACGCGGCGGTCAACGGCGGCATCTTTGCTGCTTGGGCCAACATCCTGCCCCAACTGGCTGCCGATCCGAGCATTGCTCTTAAGGATGCCGCACCCTGGGCTGCCTATACCTGCCCTGGTTGGACTAAGGTCTTCGGCTCGCTTGGCGTCGCCATTGCGTTTTATATGACCGCCAAACCCGAGCGCAAGCAGCGCGTCAAGGCTCTGCTGATCCCGGTCGCCCTTACCGCAATGCTTTGCGGTATCACCGAGCCGCTTGACTTCACCTTCCTGTTCATTGCGCCCGGCCTGTTCGTCGTCCACTGCGTGCTCGGAGCGCTCGGCTGCATGGCTCAAAACCTCCTTGGCGTCGTGGGCATCTTCGACGGCGGCATCATCTCGATGCTCTCGTGGGACTGGCTGCCCCTTTGGGCCGCACACGGTCTGCAGTACGCCATCTCCATCCTTGTCGGTCTGTGCTTTACCGCTCTTTGGGTCGTGGTCTTCCGTTTCCTGATCGTCAAGTTCGACTTTAAGACCCCCGGTCGCGAGGATGACGATGTTGAGGTCGAGCTCAAGTCCAAGGCCGACTACAAGCAAAAGCAGGGCGGTGCTGCTGCTGGCAAATCGGTCGCCCAGAGTAAAGATGATGAGCGCTTGGTGCTTGCCGAGAACATCCTCGATCTGCTCGGTGGCACGGATAACATCATCGATGTAACTAACTGCGCTACCCGTCTGCGCGTTAACGTCAAGGACAAGAGCGTCGTTGCACCCGAGGCTTCCTTCAAGGCGATCGGTACGCATGGCTTGGTGGTCCAAGGTCAGTCAATCCAGGTCATCATCGGCCTTACCGTCCCGCAGGTTCGCGAGAAGTTCGAGAGTCTTCTGAAGTTCGAGAGTCTTCTGTAAACCATCGTCCATCGAAACAATCGGCCTTGCAGAGCCGGTATGCACCGCAAGGCCGATTCTAGAGATAAAAAACTCCACTTCTAGGTAACAATTCCAAACCGCGCAAGGCCGCGTGCGGGGACGGATTGAGCAAGCGGCCAGAATGAGGAGGACATCATGTCCAAGAAGAACTATGCCGTGACCATTGCCGGCGGTGGCTCCACCTTCACCCCGGGCATTGCCCTGATGCTGCTCGAGGAGCGCGACCGCTTCCCGGTCAACAAGGTGACCTTCTATGACAACAACGCCGAGCGCCAGGAGATCGTTGCCAAGGCGTGCGAGATCTACTTCCACGAGAACGCTCCCGAGGTTGAGTTCAACTACACCACCGACCCCGAAACCGCTTTTACCGGCACTGACTTCGTCCTTGCTCACATCCGCGTGGGTCTGTACGCCATGCGCGAGCTCGACGAGAAGATCCCCCTCAAGTACGGCTGCGTTGGTCAGGAGACCTGCGGCGCCGGCGGCATCGCCTACGGTATGCGCTCCATCGGCGGTGTCATCGAGATCCTGGACTACATGGAGAAGTACAGCCCCAACGCCTGGATGCTCAACTACTCCAACCCCGCGGCTATCGTCGCAGAGGCTTGCCGCGTGCTGCGTCCCAACAGCCGCATCATCAACATCTGTGACATGCCGATCGACCTCATGGATAAGATGAGCCGTATGTGCGGCATCAAGGATCGTCGCGAGCTGCAGTATAGCTACTACGGCCTCAACCACTTTGGTTGGTGGAGCAAAATCTACGACAAGGAGGGCAACGACCTCATGCCGCAGATTAAGGAGCACATGGCTAAGAACGGCTACCTGGACGGCATCGAGCACGAGGCCGGTAAGGAGCAGCATGTCGAGGAGAGCTGGATTCACACCTTCGGCAAGGCCAAGGATGTCTATGCTGTCGATCCCGAGACGATTCCCAATACCTACCTCAAGTATTACCTGTACCCGGACTATGTCGTCGAGACGTCTGACCCCAACTACACTCGCGCCAATGAGGTTATGGATGGCCGCGAGAAGAAGGTCTTTGGCGCTTGCCGCGACATCATCGCCAAGGGTACTGCCAAGGACGGCGGCTTTGAGCCGGATGTACATGCCAACTACATCGTCGACCTTGCCTGCGCACTGGCCGAGAACACGCTCGAGCGCTTCCTGCTGATCGTCCCCAACGATGGCGCTGTGCCCAACTTCGACCCGACGGCCATGGTCGAGGTGCCTTGCATCGTCGGTTCCAACGGCTTTGAGAAGATCTGCCAGGGCCCGATTCCGCAGTTCCAGAAGGGCCTGATGGAGCAGCAGGTTTCCGTCGAGAAGCTCGTTGTCCAGGCTTGGGTCGAGGGCAGCTACCAGAAGCTCTGGCAGGCACTCACGCTCTCCAAGACCATTCCTTCGGCAAGCGTTGCTAAGCAGATTCTGGACGAGCTCATCGAGGCCAACAAGGATTTCTGGCCCGAGCTTAAGTAAGGACTACTGTCTCGAACTCTTACGCATCTCTGCTTCATTTGCGCCGCCGCGGTGTCCGGATTCGCCCGGATGCTGCGGCGGCGCTATACTTATGAAGTTTGAAGTACCTGTACCAAAAGGAGCTGTCGTGTCCCTTTCCATCGGTATCGTGGGCCTGCCCAACGTGGGCAAGTCGACGCTGTTCACCGCGCTTACCAAAAAGACCGGCCTTGCCGCCAACTACCCGTTTGCCACGATCGACCCCAACGTGGGTATCGTCGATGTGCCCGATAGCCGCCTGCAAAAGCTTGCCGACATCGTCAACCCCGGTCGCATTGTGCCGGCGACGGTCGAGTTTGTCGACATTGCAGGTCTGGTGAAGGGCGCTAACGAGGGCGAGGGCCTGGGCAACCAGTTCTTGGCAAACATCCGCGAGACCGATGCCATCTGCGAGGTCGTGCGCTACTTTAAGGACTCCAACGTCATGCGTGAGGTGGGCCGCACGGGCGAGTTCGTCGATCCCGCCGGCGATGCCGACACCATCATGACCGAGCTCATCCTGGCCGACATGGGCACGCTCGAGAAACAGCTGCCCAAGCTCGAGAAGGAGGCCAAGCGCGACAAGGAGCTCATGCCCAAGTTCGAGGTGGCCAAGCGTCTGCTTGCCTGGCTCAACGAGGGCAAGCGCGCCGCATCCATGGAGATGACCGACGAGGAGCGTGCCGCCGCCAAGGGCCTTTTCCTGCTCACCATGAAGCCCATCCTGTATGTGGCCAACGTGGACGAGGATATGCTCAACGAGGACTTGGCGCCCATCGATGGCGTCAAGCCGTTGCCCATCTGCGCAAAGATTGAGGCCGAGCTTTCCGAGCTCGATCCCGAGGACGCCGCCGACTACCTGGAGAGCCTGGGCCTGGAGCAGCCCGGTCTGGACGTGCTCGCGCAGGCAGCTTACAAGCTGCTCGGCCTGCAGTCGTTCTTTACGGCCGGCGAGATGGAGGTCAAGGCCTGGACGGTTCGTCAGGGCGCGACCGCCCCGCAGGCCGCCGGCGTCATCCACACCGACTTTGAGCGCGGCTTTATTAAGGCCGAGGTCATTGGCTATGACGACTACATCGAGCTCGGCGGCGAGCAGGGCGCCAAGGCCGCCGGCAAGCTGCGTATTGAGGGCAAGGACTATGTCATGGCCGATGGCGACGTCATGCACTTCCGCTTCAACGTGTAAGGACGACGCATATGTTTAAATATGGCAAAAAAGCTGGCTACATGGGTATTGCGCTGCTCGTACTTGCGGTGATTCCGCTGGTGGTTGCAGCGTGTGTTATCCCCAACATTGGCCCCGAGGTGGCAACGAAGTTTAACGCCGCCGGTGAGGTGACGCGCTGGGGCAAGAGCTACGAGTTGCTGGCACTGCCGGTGCTCAACCTGCTGCTGAGCGTGGCGACGTACTTTACGGCGGGACGCCAGGCAAAGAACAACGAGGACTCCGCTGTGATGGCACGTCTTGCGTGCGAGCGCTACCTGCGCAACGGCTGCATCACGGGCGTGTTCCTCAACGTAATCAACGTCTACTTTATGTATTCGGCGATTACTGGAACGGGCTTTGGCTTTGGTTTCTAGCTTGTCCTTTTAGGCAACGAGTCTGCACGCATATTCAATGGCTGCTGCGAGGCCGCCGCTCGATCGTGGTTTAAAGACCATGTCGGCGGCGGCCTCGTTTTCGTATCCGGCGCCGCGAAGGGCAAGTGCGATACCGGCTTCCAGGAGAAGGGGCAGACCTCGTTGGCTGGTTGCGATTACGGCAGCCTGCTTGAGCGGGCAGCTGTGCGCTTGGCATTGGATGGCAAGTTCACCTTGCGCCGGGCAAGGGACCAGAACGGCGGCGACGCGACTTGATAGCAATGCAAATGCTGTGCGCTCATCGGGCGAAAGGCATTCTGCTTCAACGACGACGAGCTTGGGCGGTGCGCTGTTTGTGCGAAGCGTGGCTCGGTACATGCGGACCGAAGAACCCGACATAGAAAACTCCTGTGTATTCGGCAAAACGTAAACTATAGTTTACGTTTATGTTCGGCTCCATTTCAAACTCGGCTGCATGGACGAACGTGCGAAACAGATTCTTGGCAGGCGGGTCGAAGAGACACGCAGAGACCTTGGTATCTCCAAGGTTGATTTTTGTGTGGCGACAGGAATCAGCCGACCCTACCTCGACCGAATCGAAGATGGGACGGCAAATTTCACGCTCAAGGTTCTATTTAAGATCGCGCCCGCACTCGGCATGACGGTGTCTGAGCTTCTCGAAGGTATCGAATAGGGGATACCCGTCGACAACTGAATTACGCCATCGGGATGCGGTCGTGGTTGACTTGGCTGTAGAACAGGCGCTGGATTTCGGTGGCATCACGTGACTGGCCGAGTGCCCACATGGTCTTGGCCACGAGCGTCTCGGTGGTCATGTCGTCGCCGCGCAGAATGCCCGGATGATCGGCGTAAGCACGGCCGACCTCATAAACGCCCAGATCGAGGCCCTCTTCGGGGACCTGCGTGGTCATAACGACGGTGCGACCCGAACCGACCCAGCGAAAAATCGCCTCCTGGAATGACTCGCCGGACTCACCAAACTCGGGAATACCGCCAATGCCAAAGGTCTCAAGAATTACAGCATCGTAGCTATCGGCAAGGGCGTCGAGGATGCCCGGGTTTACGCCGGGCGTAAGCTTGAGTACAAATACGCGCGGGTCGATGCTGTCGTAGAAACGCACCGGGTTTTCGCCCTGATGAGTGCCGTGGAGCCCGTTGCGCACGATGCGGTCGTTGCGGATGTAGGCAATGGGCGGATAGTTGACGCTAATGAACGCGTTAAAGCTCATGGTGCGCTGCTTGCGGGCTCGCGTGCCGGCAATGGCGACGCCGCCAAACACGATCGATACGTCGTGCGAGTGCTCGTCGAGCGCATAGAGCAGGCTCTGGTACAGGTTGAGTTTGGCATCAGTAAAAGGGTTGCCCATGGGCTTTTGCGAGCCGGTGAGCACGATGGGCTTGGGGCTGTCCTGAATCAGGTAGGAAAGCGCCGCCGCGGTGTAGCTCATGGTGTCGGTGCCGTGTAGAATCACGAAGCCGTCGTGGTCGACATAGCCCTTGACGATGACGTCGCGGATACGCATCCAGTCGCTCGGGCGCATATTGGTGCTGTCGATGTTCATGGGCTGCACGACGTCGAGCTCGCAGAGGCCCGAGATCTCGGGGACGCTCTGGGCGAGCTCCTCACCGGTCAGGGCGGGGGAGAGGCCGTTGCCGTCCTCGGTCGATGCGATGGTGCCGCCCGTGGCGATGAGAAGGATGCGCTTCATGCTGGTATTCCTATCGTATTTGCCGCCGCAGAGGCGGAGTCGTTCGGCAGTATTGTGGCACAGGGCGTCCAATGTTCAAACGTATTACATCATCTGTAATGTTTGGTAACACTTCAATCGCCGTCAAATAGGGGCCAGGTCGTGCGTTTGCCGTGCGCTGATGGCTGCGAGGGACGAGAAACCCCATATAACGTGTACACTATGGAGGTTATTTTCGTTCATTCACGCGGGTGGGCACCGGCTCCCCGCCAACAAGAGGGGGAACCATGGATCAAAAGGCTTCCGCAAAGGTCCTCGTACTCGACTTTGGTGCGCAGTACGGTCAGCTCATTGCCCGTCGCGTCCGCGACCTCAACGTGTATTCCGAGATTGTCCCCTGCGACATCTCGGCCGACGAGATTCGCGAGATGAACGCCTCTGCGCTCATCCTTTCCGGCGGCCCGGCTTCCGTGTATGCCGAGGACGCTCCGTCTATCGATCCCGCCATCTTTGACCTGGGCCTTCCCGTCCTGGGCTTTTGCTACGGCCATCAGATCACGGCCGTGACGCTCGGCGGCAAGGTCGGCCACTCCGAGGTGGGCGAGTACGGCCGCGCTACCATTACGCGCACGGCCGGCGCCAAGCTCTTTAACTCCACGCCCATGGAGCAGACCGTGTGGATGAGCCACCGTGACGCCGTTTCCGAGGTGCCCGAGGGCTTTACCATTACCGCCAGTACCGACGTGTGCCCGGTCGCTGCGATGGAGTGTCCCGAGCGCAAGATCTTCACCACGCAGTTCCACCCCGAGGTCAAGCACTCCGAGTACGGTCAGCAGCTGCTGAGCAACTTCCTGTTTGAGATCTGCGGCCTGGAGCCCAACTGGAGCATGGACAACCTGGTCGAGACCATGACGGCCGAGTTCCGCGAGAAGGTTGGCGACGACCGCGTGATTCTGGCCCTGTCCGGCGGCGTTGACTCCTCCGTCGTGGCTGCGCTGGGCGCCCGCGCCGTGGGCAAGCAGATGACCTGCGTGTTCATCAACCACGGTCTGCTGCGCAAGGGCGAGCCCGAGCAGGTGGAGGAGGTCTTCACCAAGCAGTTTGACGTCGACTTTATCCACGTCCACGCCGAGGACCGCTATGCCGAGCTTCTGGCCGGCGTGACCGAGCCCGAGGAGAAGCGCCGCATCATCGGTACGCAGTTCTGGAAAGAGTTCTTCGCCGTGGCGCAGCAGCTCGAGACCGATGGCAAGCCGGTCAAGTATCTGGCTCAGGGCACCATCTACCCCGACATCATCGAGTCCGGCGCTCGCAAGACGGGCGGCAAGACGGCCACCATCAAGAGCCACCACAACCTGATTCCGTTCCCCGAGGGCGTGCACTTCGACCTCATCGAGCCGCTTGACCACTTCTTTAAGGACGAGGTCCGCGCGCTTGGTCTGGCACTGGGCCTGCCGGGTCACATCGTGTTCCGCCAGCCTTTCCCGGGCCCGGGTCTTGCCATCCGCATCATCGGTGCGGTCGACAAGGAGAAGCTCGAGATCCTCAAGAACGCCGACGCCATCGTGCGCGAGGAGCTGGACGCCTACAACCAGCGTCTGTTTGAGCAGACCGGCGAGCGCAACTCCGAGCACAGCTGCTGGCAATATTTTGCGGTTCTTCCCGACATCAAGTCCGTTGGCGTCATGGGCGACGAGCGCACCTACCAGCGCCCGATCATCCTGCGTGCCGTCGAGTCCAGCGATGCCATGACCGCCGACTGGGCCAAGCTGCCCTACGACGTACTGGCCCGCATCTCCGGCCGCATCGTTGCCGAGGTCCCCGGCGCCAACCGCGTGTGCTACGACATCACGTCCAAGCCGCCTGCGACCATCGAGTGGGAATAATTCGCCCCTCAAAACGGTTCGCTACGCTCCTGAGCAAAAAGTAACAAAATAGCAGTTCAACGAAGGGTTTTTGTCCAAGTCGGGCAGAACCCTTCGTCACACTGGGAAACGCTCCGTTCGGGTTTATTCGTACCGGAATTCGTACCGCCCTGAGGGCCCTGGAGCCCCAGGGGAGGAGAAAAGGAGCGCAAGCATGACCGACTGGAAGGCACTCGAGGACGCCGAGGACCACGCCTACTTCATGGCGGATCTCATGGACATCTCGCCCGAGAGCTTCACCCTCGAGGAGAAAAAGCAGATCCTGCGCGACATGATCGAGAGCTCCACCGCCATCGAGAACGCGATGCGCGACGAGTTCGCGGAGCTCGACGAGGTCACCCAGACCCGCCTGATAGACGACCTCGCGGCGGACAGGCCCGAGGAGCCGGGAATGGTGGTACGAGGTGCTCGTGGACGGCCCCAGGCACCGCGACTTCCCGACGCTTACCGACGGCCCGCGCCGGAGGCGGTAGCGACGGTGGCCCCCGTCCCGACAAAGGGGCGAGGGCCTCTCCTTGCTGTCTCTTATACACATCTGACGCTGCCGACGAATAGCCTTGTG
>ENA-OYXC01000213-OYXC01000213.1-human-gut-metagenome-genome-assembly--contig:-NODE-213-length-30018-cov-7.227080_pt1 | contig 30018 bp, 46 predicted proteins | sample MGYA00244214_ERZ653415 | MGnify/ENA primary metagenome ERZ653415 (study PRJEB26926, sample SAMN06165016) | human gut metagenome | biome: ENVO:00009003; feature: ENVO:2100002; material: ENVO:00002003... | reverse complement strand
TTCGTCGGCAGCGTCAGATGTGTATAAGAGACAGGGAGGGGGGTGTCCACGGTGGACACCGGAAAGGGGAGAAAGGCTCACACAGCCGGTCAGTCCCAGCGCTCGCGCGTCAACGGCGGAGCGCTTTTGCATCTGCGCATCCGCTCCGGATGGCAGACCGTCTCGTGGCAGTCCTTGCATACACTGATAAGGTTGCGCTGCCGGTTGCCGTCTGCATCTATACACCAGATGTCCAGCGCCCTTTCCGGTGCGTCCTTGACATGGTTGACATGATGGACCAGGTCGGCGCGCCGGTATCGCCCGCGCCGCTTGCAGATCTGGCACTCGTGCTTGTCCATGTCCAGCACCTCATGCGACAGCCGCACCCACTGCGAAGAGCAGTAGAACGAATGCACATCGCCGGATGCAATCAGGCTCTTGAGCCAATTCAATACTCGTTCGGTCATATATTTTCCCTCAATGCGTCCGGCGAGGTTCGAACTCGCGACCCACGGATTAAAAATCCGTTGCTCTCCCAACTGAGCTACAGACGCATAAAAATAAGCGGAACCTTGCATTCCACCGCATATCAATTTCGCCAGGAGGCTCAAGAGATAAGGTTCCGCTGCATCCAGAACTTTCGCGGCTGGATGCCCCGCTATTCGCGCCGCCCCCTCATAGGGTGCGCGCCTGGCATTCCCGGAAGGGACTGATCCTTCAGCCTTCGGTTTTGGAGACCGACGCTCTACCAATTGAGCTACGGGAATTTATAGAATGCCGCTTGCAGGGTTTGAACCTGCAACCAAACGGTTATGAGCCGTCAGCTCTTCCGGTTGAGCTAAAGCGACATAAAAACGGCGGCCTTTTACAGTTGCTTGAAAAGCCGCCGTAAATTTTTAAGTAATCTTGCACCTAATGATATAAGTAAATGTTCGCCGAATAGCAGGTCGGTCTCGCCTTAGATACAGCCGATTCCTCCGATCTCTGCCCTCGGCTCACGCTTTGTGCGGCTCGCCTGAAAACCGATACTCCAAGCGATGCGCACAAAATTACTTTTGAATGCCACTTGAAACATTTTCCGGAACACAGGTGCAAGCACACAGCTTTTCACAAGAGGCTGAAACAGTTTGCTAAAAAGTCCAAGCATGGATTGTGCTCCTTTCCAAAGTGTCCACTGTGGGCACCCCGCCGGGTGGATGCGATATCTTGTCAGTCATGCGCCGCTGGGTTTTGGAGCGGACGGCGCTGGTCCCATTGAGTGCGAGAAGATTCAACCGCACTATGATTCCCGCCGGGAAGTCTGAATCCACAATGAGCGGCCGCTTGGGCTCTCACCCAATAACCGCATTTTGATTATAGCACATCAAAAACGGACATTCCGGACAAACCGGACATTCCGGACAAACCGGACAAATCGGACATTCCGGACACGGCTTTCACGTTTCTCCGTTGGTTTCTTGAGGTTCGTCTCCCATAGCCCAAATGAGATTATCGCGAATTTCCCTGTACACCTCGTCAAAAGTTCCATCTGTTTCGGCCAGTACCAAGCCATTATAGTATCCTCGCAGGTAGATCATCCGCCGTTCCATCTCATCCGAATTGATTTTTCGTGTCATGTGCATTACCTCACATTCTGATTGATCCACCGTTCAACCCGACGCCGGATTGCTTCCGGTCCGATGTCCACGCCTTGCTCCATAAGCTCGACCGCCACGATCTGCGGCTTTTTGCCTTCCGTGCAGACTGCCGTGAGTAACGCCCGCATCTCGCAGTCATCGCAGCTCTCAATAAGGCTCAGACCATACATGTACTTTTTCCGCTGCTGGACGTTGGTCCACTTGAGCCGCTTGATCTCATCTTCCCGCCGGGTGAAGGAAATGTCCGTCCCGGTCACGGTCGCGTGACTCAGGATGCAGGCGTTCCCCTCACCGCTGGAAGACTTGACTACATCGGAGGCGCTCTGCGGGCCTTCGGCCTGGATCGCTTCGAGTTGTTCAATGCGCCGCTGACGTTTTTCGATGTCGTAAGGGATAGCATACAGTTTCCGAAATTCTCGTGGCGTCAGCGGCTCCATTGTGGTTCCTCCTTGTTTATTTCAGGTTCAGGTATCGGACAAGGCTTTCGACTGCTTCCTCGTAAGTTTCCCAGCCGGATGTGAAAAACTCGTAATCTTGCAGTATGATCGCATATCGTTTATGCTCATCCTTCTGCCTATCTTCCATGCGGTACAGCTCCGCCCCGCCGGGAAGAGAATGCTTATAAAAATCCAGCTGAAAAATAAACAGATTGCGGTCAAAGGTCCATAAGGCCTTTCGGCTCAATTCTTTTTCCGCCAGCTTGTGCAGCGTGTCCTTCCCACGGGACTCTTCGGGTTTCTCTGGTAAGCCATGGCTTTCCGTGGCTTTCGGCTCGTACCCAGCCGGGATGTTTTGAAGCGGACAAGGACTGTCCGGAGCCTGTTTCGGTACCGTTCCCGAAGACTCTGGTTTGCAGTCGAACACGACCGGCTTTTCGTACACCGGTTTATCCGGTTTCGGGGCTTTAGCTGATTCCTGCTGCGCCATCCGCGCCGCAATGATCTCTTGTGCCCGCCGATATGCGCCCATCAGGGTGATCTCTCCGGCCTGAAGCTCCCGTTTGGTATCATCGCCGCAGTTTTCCGAGATCGCGTTCAGCCGGGCTGCTGCACCAGTGCTCAAGCCCAGTATCCTGCACAGCTCATCACGGACCTTTCCGCTCAGCCCACCGAGGCTTTTTCGCCGCGTCAAAATCTCTTTGAGCGTCTCATACTGCGCCAAACGTTCACCGTCGGTCAGCTCGCGGGCGGTGGCGTTGGCCGTGATGAGCGCGATCTTCTCGTCATCGTCATACTTGAGCTTGAGGATGACGCAGGGAAGAGCCTCAAACCGTGTATCGCCCTCTTTGGCCAGCTCCTCGCAGGCGGTCAACCGCCGCTCTCCGCCGATCAGCTTATAATTGCCACCATCCAGCTCCACAACTTCCAGCGGCTGGCGGATGCCGTTGGTCTTGATGTCTTCTTTGAGCCGGGACACGTCCCCGATGCGATAGATCTTCCGGTTTTCCGGGTTGATGATGATGTTTTTGCGGTCGATCATGACCACCTGCATCCCAGACCCCGCCGGGGCGTCCGGCTGAACACTCAGAAGCCCACTCAATAATCCAGTGCTCATTTTTTGACCTCCTTCGGCGGCAGCGGCATCCAGCCCACAACCGGCTTATCTATCGGGCATTCCAGTGCATCATCCGGGGTAAAGTGTCGGTATTCCCACCAGCCTTTCGCCAGCCTATACAAACCCTCTTCTTCGTCATAAATGCCGTAATCATCGACATCTTCCCACTGCCAGAGGCTTTCGTACTGAGAAACAGTTCCGTCCTCATAGAAGGCCGTTGTGATGCAGTAGCCTTTACCGCAGTCAACCAAAACCAGAACTTCCGTTTCGACCTTCGGCGGGTCTGTGTTAGGGTCTCGCCAGATTGGAAACATCTGCTCTTTCTGAGGCTCTAAATTATAAAAGCAAGAAATTTTTATTCCAAGCGCATTTGCTATTTTTTCCAGCGTTTCGATTTTTGGAATTTTTACGCCTCGCTCGTATTGGCTGATAGACTGCGCTGTGACACCCAACTTATGAGCCAGTTCCGCCTGTGTAACATTGGCATTGATTCGGGCTTTTTTGATTTTTAATCCCATCTCTCTCGCTTTCTCGTTAGCCATTTTCCCGTCCCTCCACGATCTCCATCACACGTACTGCAAGATTTTTGTACTGCTCGGCAGGCTTGCACTTGGGTGCAAACTTGTACAGCGGCTCATGTGCCGATTTTGCTTCCTTGACCCGGACGCTGTTGTTGATGCGCATCACGCTGCCGTCCTCGTTCCGGAAAGCCGGAATGTGGAGATTCGCGATCTGATTGACGGTCTGCATTGAGTACCGCCCCCGGTCATACTTGGTGGCCAGCACACCCATCACGGCAAGCTCGTGGTTGTATCCGTGCTGGATATCCCGCACCTGATCCATGATCTCGGCCAGCCCATCCAGCGCCCACTCGTCGCAATCCACCGGGATGATGACGTAATCAGCGGCAACCAGAGCGTTGATGGTGGCCATGTCGATGTCGGGCGGGCAGTCGAAAATGCAGTAATCGTAATCGTTTCGCAGCGGTTCGAGGGCGTTCTTCAGCCGGTCGGCCTGCGGACGCCGGACGTCGAACATCACGTTTTTGTTGGCCAGCAGCATGCTCATGGTGCTGGGTGCAATGTCAATGCCATCAAAATCGGTCTTCTGGATTACGTCGGGCAGCTTGACTCTGAGTTCCAGAACGTCGCCCATCGTGTCTGCCGTGTCCGAAAACCGCTTGAAAAATTTGCTCGTGTTGGCCTGCTTATCCAGATCCATGACCAGCACTCGTCGGGAATGGATGCCCGCCAGGATGCAGGACAGGTTGCAGGCGGTGACGGACTTTCCGACGCCGCCCTTGAGATTGATGATCGCGATCTTAGCCATATTTCTCATTGTGGGTTCCTCCGTTTTGGTTCTATCCGCACTTCCGGGCGAGTGACCGCCGGTGTGTAGCGTTTTTCAAAAAATCGTTTCCGCTGGGTTCGGGCCGGTCCACTGTCTTTCTCAGCTTCGGTGCACCGCCCCAGCTCTTCGGGTGATCCAGGACACTCCATCCAGCCTCGATGCTCTGCATGATGCTGGCAATCATGTACTCTGTACGTTTTGTTGTTTTTGATTCATCCGCCAGCTGGGTGAGCTTGTCGCACACAGCTCGTGCAGCCTGGGCGTCCCATACCTTGCCCCGCCGGGATGCCCGGTATGCGTCGAACCGGGTCAGAGCCTCCAGCAGAGGCTTGTCCGTTCCGGCATACTCCGCGAAAACATCCTTCGGGGTAGGTTCGCCCCCTTGTGCGCCTCGCGCGCACGAAGGAGTAGTATACCCAGTAGTATACCCAGTAGTATTACTGGGTGGCGTTTTGCCACTACCCCCCGTGGCGTTTTGCCACTGGTCCCCGTCGCATTTTGCCACTAGTGGCATTTTGCGACTAGTGGCGTTTTGCCACTGGTCAGGCGGGTGAGATTCCGCCGGATTTTTGGGTGCATCGTCCTTGCTTTCGACCGTCTTCTGGACCTTTTCGGGCACCTCGGCAACGTACCGGTTGACCATCTGACCGGCCACAAGTTCCTGCCGTTTTGTGAGCAGTCCTTTGCTTTCCAGCCGCTTGAGCACCCGGATTATTGTTGCACGGTCGGCTCCCAGCCACCGGGAAAGATAGCTGAAGCTGCCCTTGTACTCGCTCTCGCCATCCTGACTGAATCCATAGATCAGCGCGTAGGCCAGCAGCTCGTTGCCCTTGAGCTTGTACTTATCGACCATCCAGTCGAGGATCATAATATAGCTCTGTTTTTTGGTAGTGTTTTTCACAAGTTACCCCCCCCAAGAGGGTCAGAACGGCAGGTCGTCGTTGTCGTCGATCACAGCGAAATCGTCAGCGGAGCCCTGGGAATATGCCGGCGCGGGCTCTCGGTAGCCTTTGGACGGTGCCTCGCCGCCGTCATCCACGGCCTGCCCGCCGGGCTTCTTGCTGGGCCCGGCAAAGCTGATATGGTTCGCCACGACTTCCACAGCCGTGCGGCTGTTGCCCTGCTTGTCCTTGTAATTCCGGCTCTGCAACGCACCGTCCACGGCGATCATGCTGCCTTTCTGGAAATACTTACAGACAAAATCAGCCCCCTGCCGCCAGACCACGATGTCGATAAAATCCGCCTGCCGCTCTTGCCCCTGAGAGACAAAGTTCCGGTCGCAGGCGATACGGAAGCTGCACACGTTGGTGCCGTTGGCGGTGGTGCGCAGTTCAGGATCTGCGACGAGCCGCCCCATGATCGCTACAATGTTGAGCATTTCAGATAGTCCTTTCCGATTTCCGCCATCCAGCGGTCGTGCCCATAGAGGTCCTCAAAATCCTGCTGGGCCTGCTTTTTGAGGTCGAGCCGAAGGTGGTGGTCAAAATGGGCACTGTACCCCGGCTCGTTGTGATGCCGGTGGCACAGCCAGACCTTCAGTCCATACTTTTCGGCTACCGGCCGCAGCGGGCCGTTGAGCACATGATGCTCTTCCAACATGTCCACGGTGGACACGTTGTACTTCATCCGGCAGACATAACACTCCCGCCGGGTCTGCATGATAGAATCAGCCATGTTTGGTCTCCTTCGGCGGTTTGGGTTGTTCCATCCAGTGGGTGACCTTCGTGTGGGCCAATCCGCCGCTCCAATCATCCCAGCCGACAAAGCTTTCAGATATCACGTACCGGACATTTGCAACGATTCGCCCGTTCTCCGTGTATGCCAGAAGCCGTTCACTGATTTCATACTTCAGCGGATAATCATCGTCCTCGGTCGCTTGATGCAGCAGAGGAAGTTTGCTTGCAGGCGTCCACAATCCGGTGGGGTGGATTTGGCTTGCAATAAGCATCAAATTCGCCACACAATCGCTTTCCTCCTTGCTTGTGCAGTGGATGGTCACATCGTATGTGCCGTCATACTCCTCCCAAGTCCCGGTTTCGGAATTATATTTTATAACCATGTTTTCATCCGCCATTACCTCGGCACCTCCTGCCATTCTTGCCAATATCGTGTTACATTCGGGTCGTTGACGCCCATCTCGGCCAGACGGTCAAAAATGCCGTCGATAAAGGCCGTCATCTGAGCGGTGGAAAAGCTGCTGGAACCCATCGACGCCTTGACAGTGCAGCGGTCGTTGTCCAGCAGCTCTACCACGTATACCAGCCGGTATGCCTTGCGCAGGATGGGCACAGCCGCCACCGGAAGCTCCAGAAAGTCATATTCGAGGCCGTATTCTTCGAGCATCTCGATATAGCAGGCTTCCGGTGTGGTGCCGCCCGCTTTCCCTGCGTTGTACGTGTCGGCCATGATGGTGAGCAGCGCCCACATCATGCGGTTCTGTTCCAGCGAGCGTTTTTTCCGCTGCCGCTCCACGGTGAGCGTCAGCCGCAGCGGAGATCCATGCGCCAGGTCGTCCAGCTTCTGGCGGATCTGTGTTTTCACAAATTCCGCCGAGTTTTCCACAACGATTTCCCGCCGGGTTGGGTCATAGACGACCGGGAGGCTTCCTACAACGTCGCCTCGTCCCATAAGACTTTCTTCCCGCTGGCCAGTGCAAACTGTACCATGTGGATGTGTCCGTCTTCAGCGCGGGCGAAACGGTCAACCGTGAGCTTTTCCGCCGCGCGCCATACGCCGTGCTGGTCCTTCACCACCGGGACCTGCTCGCTCTTCAGGGCGATGGGCTTCAGGTCCATCACGTCCTCCGCGACGCCGAACAGGGCCGCCGCGCGGAGAAAGCTGGTGTTTTCCTGCATCCGGTCCACATCGGCGGAGGGCAGGCACATCGGCCCGGCGTCCTTCCGCACCGGAAGACCATTGACAGGGGAGAGCACTTCGAGCTGGCATCTCCACCAATTTTTGGTGTAGTAGTACGAGTCGCCCCAGCCCAGCGGGCCGTATGTCTCGTTGAGGATGTCCCGCACGGCAGACTCCTTCGGGAGCACCACAACGCGGATACCGTCCTCGCATGCAGCAATAACGCGCACCACGCACTCCTCTGGCTTGATCTCGCGGGTTTTCGGGCCCTTGACCGGGAAACTGATAGGCTCAGACAAAACCCCGCCAGAAACGCCCGCAGACGGCCCACGCCGCCGGGAGTTGGTTTTCGTTGGCATCTTGACCGTCCTTTCAGAGCATCACTTCGCCGACCGTGGGTTCGTGCACAACGTCCTCCGCGTCATCAGGGGCGTCCGGGTTGTAAGAGTACACCAGCAGCCGGATGTCCTTCTCGACCAGAGAGCGGCAATAGGAGCAGGCGTCCCGCGTTTCCTGCACGGTGAGGACCGCCCGCGACTTGTCCAGCGGACCGTTCAGCAGCATGTTGTACATGGCCCGGCCCATCTCCTTGGCGTCGCGGCTATACTCGCGCCGGAACGTGTGGTGTTCGTTCGATTTGCATTTTTCACAGCTCATTTTTCAATACCTCGTTTCTAAAAAATATTTTTACGCTTTCGCGCTGGCAGCGGCTCTTGTTTTACCACCTGCCGCCAGTGGTGGGGATGAGTCAGGGGATATCCAACCCCTCAATCTCGGCGAGGACGTTGAGCACACGGTGGGTCTGGTCCATGGCTTTCTTTGCGTCCAGCGCCCAATACTCGGCCTCGTCGCTCTGGAAGTGGTCCAGGAAGCCGGAAACGTTCCGGAATGCCTCTTCGCAGATGTTCGTTGCGGCCAGCAGAAGGTATCTGCTCGCCGTGGACAGCTCCCGGTTGGGCTGGCCGCGCTCCACGCTGTCCTTGACCATCTGGGCGATCATTTCCGGGCTGAGCGGATCGTCCGCCGGGGAAAGCTCGTTCATCATCACAGGGATTCTTGTTTCCATTTTTTCGTCCTCCATCAATACACTCCAAATTCCTGGTCAAGTAAGACATCGAGCCGGATGGTGTTTCCCTTGCCCCTGCCCTCGCCGCCGGACATGTTGGCCCAGCCGTCCGGGTAGCGCTTGCGCACATACCGAGCCGGGATCCCCATGCACACGCTGACCTGCTCCAGTGTCAGCCGGATGCAGCCATACCGGCCAAAAATGGCCTTGTAGCTGTCGTGCCACGCTTCGGTTCGGCTAGATTTCGCCACGGTCTTTCAACTCCTTCTGTCTGCGTTCAAATAGCACCTGCTGGCCGTAGGAGCGGCCAGCCGCTTTCGCGCGGGCATTGACAGCCTGGATGCTGTTCTCTGCGGTCGGCTTCGGAGGGTGCGGGAATGCCTTCCGCAGTTCCTGCTCAACTCTCCTCTGAGCCTCCCACTCTTTCCATTCGGCCCGCTTGGCACGGTCGGCGTTGCGCGCCTTCTCCGCGCTGCGCTTGGCCAGACACGCCGGGCAGAACCGGCGCGTTGCACCGACATTCTCCATCACGACCCCGCAGTCCTCGCAGATGCGGGTGTATCTCCCTGGAGCACCCATATCACTTCGCCGTCCTTTCCATCCGCCGCCGCTGCGCCGCCCGTCGCCGGGCGTTGTCAGCGCGCTTGTATGCGTCCCACCGGGCCAGCAGATACGGCGCACTGGCCACGATCGGCGCCAGCAGGAACAGCAGGAACAGCATTTCGGTCATCTGGGCGTGATAAGCATCGCGCCCCAGCAGGACCAACAGGTCCGCGAAAATGTAACAGGTCATAACAGCAATGCACCTCCGATTCGATAGGCCAGGGCCAGAACCACAAGCAGATAGGCGACCCAGCCCAGCAGGACCTTTTTCTGGGGGCGGGAAGCACCCACGATCACAAAAATTCCGAGGCATCCGCCCACGACAAAACACATAAAACAGGCAAATATCGCACTCCTTGTCATTTTGTCACCTCATCCCAAGCGCCTGCTCGATTCCCGCGCGGGGGTTGTCGTTGGTATAGCAGCCGCACATGTATTTCCGGACGGTGCTCTCGCTGTATCCGGTCTTCTCGGCCAACACGGTGTAATTCTTCACGCCGAGAATCTTCATCCGCTTCCGGACCTCGCATTCCCACTCCGGCGTCACTGTTGTCTGCAAATTTTCCACCTCGCTTGTGAATAATTGTTCGTATTTTGGCTACAAAAAACATTGCCAAGCGGGTGCAATCGGGTTATAATAGATTTGCGGAATCAATCATACTCGATCACATGCGCCCAAAATCTCGGCAATGTGTGACCGTCCCCCACGGTCAAGATGGGGGCGGTATACGCAAAAACGAGGTACGGCGTTTTTGCGGTCGTTTCGGGTCTATGGCTGAGGCCCGTCGCGCGGTAGGGGGCATCATCTGAAGCGCAAAGCAGCATTCAGGAGGAACCCATGAGCACTCAAGCGGTCTGAGATGGGATCTCGCTCTTGAGTACACCAATATTATAATTCACCTTGATTCACATTGCAAGCAAAATCAACCCATTTTTGTGAATCGAGATGAATTTTAGCAACTTGCACAAATGGGAGGTGAGAAATTTGTTCTATGAAAATTTTGTAAAGCAATGTGAAAAATCTGGAAAATTTCCATCCATAGTTGTTGAAGAATTGGGTTTTGACAAATCAACAGCCGCAAAATGGAAAAAGGGAGTAGTCCCACAAATCGCCAGCCGCAAGAAAATTGCTGACTACTTTAGCATCTCGGTCGAGGAGCTGATGGGCACAAAAAAAGAGCCCGCCGGGCAAGGCGAGCTCGATGATGATATGAAAGAATTTATAGAGCTGGCTCAAATGATGACACCTGAAGAAAGAAGCGCTATTATGACGCTCATGAAATCCAAAGAGAAAAATTCAGTCAATGACTGAGTCTTTTTTTGCTTGAATTTCCCTCATGATCTCCAGGGCCTCTGGAATCAGGTTTGGATGTTCTTGAAAATAAGATAAGAATTCTTCAACTGTCATCCGTAACACTCCTTTAAGTTGTATTTCATGGCTCTATATTACAACCATGATGATAAAAAATCAAGAGAACGGAGAAAGAATCATGAAACTTGTGAAAATTGGCAAAACTATGGTTGCCGGTTTGTGCATTGCGGCAACTTTGGCCGGAGCTGCTCTGCCTACAATGGCACTCAGCCCCGCCGGGTACACCTCGCTGGCGCAGATCGAAGAAATGAACGATGACGAAGAAGCCCAGGTCCAGGCGCTGAAAGCCGCTATTGCGAAGGTAAACGTCAAGTATGACGAGGTAGAGCAAAGCTGGCAGTTCGACAGCCCCATCTATGACAAGGCCGAGAAAAACAAAAGCTGTTGCCTTGCCCCGTGGATCTTTATTTTTGACGGACGCGAGGACGTGTATTTCGACGAGGACTTTTCCTACAACGGCTCTTCCCGCATCGACCTGAACAAAGTCTATGTCCGTGCTGGAGATAATCTGTACACTTACGAGTGCGACCCGGATTATACAGATTATGCCTATGATACAGACAAAAAAGTTTGGTGGGCCCTCTCCAATTTCCAGATGGAGACCAGCGAAATTGATTGGCTGCGTGAGATGCTCGGTGCCAAAACCATCATCACAAGATATTCCGGTGCATCCGGTGCGCAGTACGATTATACATGGACTGCTGACGACCGACAGGCCGTCACCGATATGGTCAACCTCTACGATCTGCTTGTCGCAGCGTCGCCGGAAGTCCGCGCGCGGGCACTGAGAGGGTAACAATGGGACTCTTGTTGTTGCTTGTCGTTATCTGGTTGATGGCTATGTATTTTAAGTGGGTCAAAAAGTCGGCGCGGAAAAGTCAAGCGAAGAAAGCCCAACAGTCCGGAACAGCAGGACTGCCCAGGCAAGAAGCAGACCCGATATCTCCAATACTACCCATGCCGGAGATTTTGCCGGAGAATGGGAAGTATCCAAAAGACTATCTCAAGGAATTGGATGAAGCCCAGGCAATCCGAAATGTCCAAAATGCCCATTACAAAATCGCGGTCATTGACTTTGAGACCACCGGCCTGAACCCCGAAAAGGACGAAATCTTGCAGGTGTCCATCATCGACGAGGAAGAGAACGTGCTGATCAACCAGCTTTGCAAGCCGGAATACACCGAGACGTGGGAAAGTGCATGGAACGTCAACGGCATCTATCCAGGGGACGTCCGGTTTTGCCCAGTGTTTGCACAGGTCGCGCCATACGTTCAGGATATTTTGTCAAGAGCTGAAATTGTCATTGCTTACAACTATCCTTTCGAGCCAAACTTCCTGCGTTTTCATGGTATTGATCCGGACGAATTAACGTGGGGGCCAGACCCGATGCAAGAAATGCTCAAATATTACAATGCCGCAAAAAACACGAGCAAAAAGCGAATGAGCTTGCAATGGGCAGCTGACATTATTGGATACGAATACAATGCACATGATGCAGCGGAAGATGTTAAGGCTACATTGCACGTGTATAATTTTACACAAGAGCACTGGAGCGAAACACAGAAACGTTTGCAAATACAAGCTGAGAAAGAAGCCGAAAAAGCAAAAGCTGAAGCCGAGAGAAATGCGCGAAAGGGAAAAATACAGTATCCCGAAAATAAGAATGCAGACCCACGGCATCCGCTCTATGGCAAAACCATCGTGATAACAGGCCAGCTCCCAATTGGTCGGGACGATGCTTCCAAAAAAGCTGCTAACCTCGGAGCAAAGGTCCGGCTCCAAATCAGCCCGCGGACACAGATTTTGGTGTGTGGGCAGAGAGAAGCTGAGTGGGATGAGCGCTATGGGACAAAATCTTACAAAATTAAGAAGGCCGAACAGATGAATGCTGAGGGCGCAAACATTGAGCTTATGTCCGGTCAGCGCTTCATGGAGCTTTTAGACAAGCCCGCCGGGCAAATCTAAAGGTGTCCACAGTGGACACAAAACCATTCCCCGCCGCCGGGCTGACGACGGGGAAGATGTCACAGCTCGACGACACGGCCATTGATGCAATCCAGCCGGTCGCCGGGGTCAATGCCGGAGTCAGCGTCGTCTTTGGCCTGCTGGGCAATGCGCAGCAGCTCGCCGTAGACGTCCGGATCAGCGGCATAATTGGATAGCGTGTACACAAGATTGAGTGTGCGGTTTCGGACGTAGTCCAGCAGCATGGTATCAGTTGGCATGGTCATTCCTCCCACGGGGCCCGGACGCGATCCGGGTCTTTTGGTTTTGATGCGGGCATCCCGTCGATGATCTCCATATCGTCGGGTACATACATAATAGTAGCCATAATTTTTTACCTCCTGCGATGGAAATTTTTTACATAATTGTTATATCATAGGAGATGGAAAGGAATCTATACGCAATATCGTGTCGAATCGGTAAAAAGGAGGCAATTATGAACGAGTATGACTTGCAAGTGGCAAAGGCGCTTGAAATGGCAAGGGCAAAAGCCGGGCTCAGCCAGGAAAAGCTGGCAAAACGGCTTGGGATCAGCAAGCCGACCGTGGCCAGCAGGGAGCGGGGAACGTCCCCTGTGACGCTGGCCGACATCATCAATTGGTGCGTAGCATGCAGCATCCCGGCCCGGCGCTGCATGGACGCCTGTATCTATCCCGGCCTGCTCGATTACCTACAAGAGGACATCTCCACCGCGGAGAAACGCCAGATCCTTCACGCCGCCGTGGATGAGATGTCCAACTACGAGGTGGATGGCTGGCTGTACCTCTACTATGGCGACCACGGCTCCGACCCGATGGGGGTGCTGACGGAGGTGCTGGCCAACTTACACACTCCCTTGCGGGACCGGGTGTCCATCGTCAATGCCATCATCGGACACTATGAGATGACGCAATCGACGAAGACCGACCCCGACCCGAACGGGATACAGCCGGTCATGGACGTTGTGCGCCAGGCGCGCGACTGCGGAACCGCCGCCGCAAAAAACCTGGAAGAAGCCTATTCTGTGAGGGAGGTGCAAGGGAATGCCAAAAAGTAAAAAAGCCCAGCGCAAGGATGGACTTTTTCAAGTCAGGCGAACAATGCCAGACGGAAAAATGAAGTCATATTATGGGCATACCAAAACGGAAGCGGAAATAAAATATAAAAATGCGATTCAAACGTGGAATGAGGAAAATGAAAAAATCAAGAAAAAAGGTGGCCTCAGCTACGCAGAAGTAGCAGAAAAATTTCAAGCCTATATTACTTCACCGAATGCACCGATTCGGCGTGGGACAGCAAAATCTTATCTAAAACATATAAGGCCGACAAAGGAATATTTTGGCGACACGCCCATGCAGGACATAGATGCTCAGCAGATAAAAGGCTATCTTGACAAGCTAAACGCTGAAGGAAAAGCCAAAAAGACCGCTGAAAATGCCCGCTCCGTGATAAGTTGCATTTTTACGCACTGGTGCAACTACTTACACGGGACGCGCAATCCCGTGCGGGATGCAAAAATTCCAAAGCGAATGCGCGTAACTGAACGGAAAGAACCGACCAAAGAGCAGCGCGAGCTGATAGAAGCGCATCCGGAAGGGTGCGGATTCTGGGCGCAGCTCTTTGAGTACACCGGTATGCGTCTGGGCGAAGCAAACGGCTTACAATGGAAAGACGTCGATTTAGCCGCCGGGAAGATCACGCCAAAAGAAGCACAGCCGTGGGATGGAAATCAGTCCTATCAGGAAGAGCTGAAAACGGCCAAGGCTTACCGCTCCATCCCCATCTTGGACAAATTTCGCCCCGCCCTTGAGGAAGAGGCAAAAAAACATTCTCCAGAGGATTATGTCATGTCCGGTGAAAAAAAGCCGCTTACAAAATCGCAGTATGAATGGCGTTGGGCAATATACTGCCGCCCGCTGGGCCTGAGTGAAAAGCGCGAAAAGCATTCTAAAATAAAAGACCAGCCCGGAAAGATACGTACTTATTACAAATGGACGGCCAAAGTGACCGCCCATCAATTCCGGCACCTGTATGCCTCCAATCTTTTTTACGCCGGTGTTCCTGACAAGGTAGCTCAAAAGCTGATGGGTCACGCCGACATTACGACCACCCGCCAAATCTATCAGCAACTCCGCGACGAAGAAGATCTCCAGTATACAGATATGCTTAACGAATATCTTGCCCAAAAAGATAAGAAAAAGTGACCAGGTTGGTAAAAAGTTGGTAAACACTAAGAAATAGACGTAAAATCGAAAAACATAGAGGGGTTCAAATCCCCTCCTTCGCACCAGATGAGAAACCCGCATGAATGCTTGAAAATCAAGCGCTCATGCGGGTTTTTTGCTTTTTCTGTTTTTCAAATACTAACGAATACTAACGGATATTAACGCATTTTTGCCGCCCTAGATTGGTAAAATGTTGGTAGTAGATTTTAGCCGTCCACAATGACGTCCAGATATTTCACGATTTTTCCGGGAACGGCATCTTTGTCGCGAAGAAAAGCTGCGGCCATATCGGCATAAAAGTTTTGATTGTCCGCGCTGTACGACCGAGCGACCGTGCAATAGTCCGAGTACATCATGTTCATCGCTGCCCAGAAATCGTTCGGGTCGCAATTGATATTGCGCTGCTTGGCCACGTCCTGCGTCTGCTCCAGCGTCCAGTGACAGCCCTTCGTGCCGTCGGCGTTGATCATGTTGTCGCACCATTCCTCGGCCTCATCATAAGAGAGGTGAGGACGGGGCATCCTGATCGAGCGGCTGTCTGCACCGCCGCGTTCATACTGCCCAGACCGTTTATCCCAGTCTCCGTTCTGCGAGAAGCCGATTTGCGGCATTCTACGCCCATTCTCTACGTCAGGGTAGCGGGGGATAGGGTATGGGTCGATGTAGCGGTTCTCCTCCTGCGGATAGTAGGGATAGCGGTCGTTGCTACCTTCAAGCTTACGCAGACGGCGTTCCATCTCACGCTCCCTGCGGTCACGCTCTTCCTCAAGGCGGTCACGTTCCGGCTCACGGTCTCGGTCGTGGTCGCGAAGCATCATCATGCGGCGAAAATTGGTCTTGCCCATAATCTACACCTCCTCAAGAAATGGATGCAGGCGCACCTGCGTGAGAGCGGCAGAAGCAGCCAAGATACTTGAACGTGCCTGTGCCGGTCGCAGACGTTGTAACGCGGGTGGCGTAGCGGGTGCGGGTGTGGATGCTCTCAGCGGTTGCCTGAGCACAGTTGCAGTCGGTCAGAGGGTATGCGGTCGTGCCTGCGCCGATGGTAATGACCACAGGGGCGTTGATGGTGGTCGTGTCCGGCAAAGCCTGAGCAATGACCAGACAATATTTTTCTCCCGCTACGTAAGAGCCAGCAGGGATATTGATGGTCAACGTATCGTTGGCAAACGTCACCGCATCCGAGATGACGAGGTGCGGGCACAGCCGGCAGCTTGTTTTGCAAGCCATAATGTTTTCCTCCTATAAAAATCAGGGGCAGAGGTGTCTCACCCCTGCCCCGATGGTTCACCCGGTTTTATCGGGGAGTGTTTTGGTTAGCAGCAGCCGCAGCAGTTCACGCCCACGTTGGGATTTGCCACCTGATAAGCGGGGATCGGGCGAGGATTGACCCGGTTCAGGATGGTGTCGGTCTGGGCGCTCATCGCGGAGGTCAGAAGCGCATTCTGCCGATCCTGGGAAGCGGCGAACTTCAGGCTCTGGTTCTCAGCGGTCAGAGTGGCAATCTTGTCCTGCGTGAAGTAGTCCATCATGCTGCGGAAGTTGGCGTTGCAGTTGTCCACGATGGCGCGGGCGTTGTCTGCGATAGCCTGCCGGGTGGCACAGTCTTCTGTTGCGATGGTATACTTCAGGTCGCCGATCAGCTGCTTGTTCTCGCAGCAGCAAGATGCCAGCTGCGTGGCAAGCGCGGTCTGACCGGCCTGCCGAGCGTTGCCCTCCTGCATGATGGCAAGGTTGATGGCGTTGTCGCCGTTGGACACGCTGCGTTCCAGGCCGTTCACGAGCTGTGCGTTCTGGTAGCCAAGCTGACAGATAGCGCTGTTCACGCCCGCAAAGCCGTTCGCAATGTTGGCGTTGATGCCATTGATCTGCGCCAGCTGGTCATAGCCCAGAGAGCAGATACCGCTCTGGATACCCGCCAGAGAGCGGGAGGTATCCTGCTGGTAGAAGCCCTCAGACAGAGCCGCGCGGGTGTCTGCACCGCCCTGACCAGTTGCGCCAGTGCCGACCAGATAGGGGATGTAGCTCGCCATACCGTTGTCGCTGCCGTTGCGCCCGTTGCCGTAGTTGCCCCAGCCGAAGATAATGGCAAGAATAATGACAGCCCACAGACCTTCGTTGCCGAAGAATCCGCCGTTGTTATTGCCACCGTCCTGCCCAGCCAGATAGCCAGTTGCAAAATCGTCCATAACAAAACTCCTTTCAGTTTTGCGTATGCTATCCCACCGCCGTATGCGATGGGCGAAGCCAAACAAATGCGGTTTTTTTCAAGTCCGCAAAACTGAGAAGCGTTTCGCTTAGAGGGATGCGTTATCGGGGCAGCGTCAGGTTCAGGACGCTTGCCAGCTGGTTCAGGTCGATGCCACGCTCTTTGGCGAGGTTCTGCGCCATCGTCCGGAGCTGTGATTCGTTCTTTCCCTGAATCAGGTTCAGCCCCTGCATGATGGGGGCACTCTGCCCGCCCAACTGCTGGATAAGCCCCATCGGGTTCTGTCCGGCGCGAGCCAGATTTGCAAGCTGTATGATAGGGCTGTGAGTAATCATATCAAACGGAGAGGACATCGCTTATTCTCCTTTCTTTGCTGCGGCAGCGGGCTTAGAAAAGCTCTTCTGCCACTTTTCCAGTTCATCCAGCCGGTGCACGATGGCATTGTACTGCTCAATAGGCACATACTGCTGTGTCGGTGCAGCGGTCTGCTGTGCCTGTTGTGCCTGCATCTGCCGCCATGCTTCCGGGCTGTAAAACTCCTGCACATAGGATTCGCAAGTGTCCGGGTTGAGCCGCTTGCAGTAGATCACACCGCTGCGCAAATCCGGGCAGTAGGTCGGTCTGCCGTACAGGTCGGACGGTATCGCCAAAAATTCCTCCCTGCTGGAAACAGGTCTGCCGAGCAGCCAACCGCCATCCTGCGCCGACTGCTGAACAGGCTGTTGCCCATTCATCGGCTGCGGACGCTGCGGCTGTGCCTGCTGCATCTGCGTGTTGGGCAGGGGAGTGGCAAGCCCAACTGTGCCCATGCCGCCGTACGGATTGACAGGCTGCTGCGGAACGTAAGGCGCTCCAGGTGCTGGATAATAGCTCATAATACATCCCTCCTTGTGCTCCCAGTGTACCGCATCAACAAAAACTAAAAGACAACGAACGCACAACGAAGGACAAAAAAGAAAAGCGCCCACACGGAAAAATCCGTATGAGCGCTCAACTGTTAAGGGCTTCACATTGGAAGCAAAAATAAAATATCACGTTTTCGTTTGCACGGCAAGGCTTTCGACAAAACTAGTGCGAATAGCACAAAAAGTGTATCGTTCCGCGCAGGCATTGATCCTCAAAAATATTTTTGCAAATCAGAATCTTTTTTGCGTTTTGCTATTGCAAAAAAGATTCTTTTGTGCTATAATTAAATCACGGTAAGGAACACAAAATAAACGGAGGAACGAACAATGAAAAAGTACAATCTGCACGAGATTATGAGCAACGCTTGGAGGATGTTCCGCACCTATCGCCATATGTACGAAGCTCGTCACGATGCAATGTGGCTGCTCACTTTTGCCGATGCTCTGAAAAAGGCTTGGGCATCTGCAAAGGCCGCAGCCGAAAAGGCCGCAAAGATTGCCGCTGCTGGTATCGTCCGTATGCACTATAGCCAGTACAAAAACGAGTACCGCAACTGCCAGACTGTTGAGGGCAGCTACGACAAGAAGACCAAGACCATCGAGGTCATGACCAAGGTTGCCCGCGTCTTTGAGCGCCGCCCCAGCGTGACCGCGATCCGCGGCCTGTGCCCCCGCTGCCACACTTACTGCTATGGCGATTGCATGGCTCGATAACGATAAGGGTGGATAACTATGACTCGTTTTTTTGACGGAAAACGCATCCTGAGTATCAATATGATTGATTGTAAATCTGGCGTCTGCTTTGAGGATGAGTTTTTTGACATCCAGAAGCGGACTTATGATGAGAAAAGATGCGCATACATGGCTAAAAATGTTTATTTGCTTGCTTTTCGCGCCGAAAGGTATGCAAATAAAAAAAATCCGGAAAGAGAATGCACCGTGGACGCTGAAATCGAACCGATATCCAGCATAAATATCGAAATTGACATTGACGTTGATCTCGATTTGGAGATTGATGGGCGGGGTAAATAATGATGGCTGAGAAGCGCAAGAAAGAACCGATTTTGAAAGTTTGTAAAATGTGCGGATCGTCTTTTTACGGATATAGCGCATCCAAATTTTGCAAAGACTGTGCAAAAATCAGAAAGGCTCAACGACAAGATGAAAGAAACCAGAAAACGAGGAACATTGACACAGTCGAAGAAGCATTAAAAAACGCTTCTGAAATCAAGCGTCAGGAGCTTGAGCGGCAGTCCAAAAAAGGTCTTGTCCCCCGCAAGTGCAAAAAATGCGGCGAAGTTTATTGGACAAGGTCAAATGACAGTTACCTTTGTCCAAAATGTGCGGAGGAAAGCCGCAAAACCGGTGTGTATCAGAACCGCATCTGTGCAACATGTGGAGTCACTTTTTTGGGGTATCCTCGGTCAAAATACTGCCCCGAATGTCAAAAAGCCGCAAAAATAGAAGCGGCGAAGCGATGCAAAGAGCGGAAAAAGGCCGGAAAAGTCCGCGAGATCGGCAGCACTGACATTTGCCAGCACTGTGGGAAACCGTATATCGTGACCTCTGGTTTACAGCGTTATTGCCCCGACTGCTCCAAATATGTGGTTGCAGATAACATTCGGGAGCACAAGCGGGAGTACATGGGTCAAAACAGGGAACGGTTTAACGAGCATCACCGCGAAATGCGAAAGGAAAGACGTGTTTGCGTGATTTGTGGCAAGACGTTTGACAGTCCTACATGCACATCTGTGTGCTCAGCCGATTGTGCCGCTGAGCAGTTACGGCGCAACAACGTCAGAGGGCAGGTCAATGCCGGGAGAGCAAAACCTATTCGGCTGCTGGGACCGCGAGGGCCTGTCAACCCGCAATCTGGGATCCCCGGTGTCCATTTACATCCAAAGACCGGGAAATGGGAGCTCGTTTTGGACGGAAAGTATTGTGGATTGTATGATACGGTGGCCGAGGCCTCGGCCGCACGAGAAGAAATTTTGAAGCAAAAGCAGGAGGATGACAATGTACAAAGTAATCAATAACCGCCGCTACAACACGGAGACCGCGAAGAAATTGGGATACTGGGAGTCCGATCAGGACTATGGCGGCCTATACCACGAGGAAGAGGTGCTCTATCGGAACAAAGCCGGAAACTATTTTTTGTACTGCTACGGCGGAGCCGGGAGCAAGTACAGCCAAAAGATCGCAGTCAACGAATGGTCCAGCGGCGAGTCGATTCTTCCGCTGGAGGAAGATGACGCCCGAAAGTGGGCAGAAGCGCATCTGGACGGGACCGAATATGAGATGATCTTCGGAGAGCCGGGTGCAGCCGAAGACGTCCAGGCAACGGTCCGTATCCCTGCCGCAGTTGCGCAAAAGCTCACGGAGCGGATGGAAAAAGAAAAGTGCAACAGAAACGACCTGATCCTTGCCGCGATCCGGGAATATCTGAAATAAGACAAGCCCCTGGCACGACATCAGTGCCGGGGGCTTTCTTCAAAAATATTTTTGCAAATCAGAATCTTTTTTGCGTTTTGCTATTGCAAAAAAGATTCTTTTGTGCTATAATTAAATCACGGTAAGGAACACAAAATAAACGGAGGAACAAACAATGACGAAGTTTTATGACGGTAAGAAGATCCTGAGCATCTCCATGATGGATGACCGGACGGGAATCGACTTTGAGAACGAGTTCTTTGAGATTGGTCAGCTCCCTTACAACATGGAGCTGGATGCGAACAAGGTGGATGATGTCGATTATCTGATCGACTACGCCGTTACTTACGCAAACGGCACCAATACTGATTTTGAGTACCAGTACGACGAGGACGGCAACCTGCTGGACGGATGCAGCGTGTCTTACACCGTCGAAGATATGTGACCGAAACAACAAAACCCCCGGTGTCCACTGTGGACACCGGGGGTTTTCAAATATCCGCCCTCTTGCGCTTCTTCGAGAGGCCGGGTGGATTTGTTGAGATAATTATACCACAAATCGTGCAAAAAGAAAAGCGGCAGACCCGAAAGCCTGCCGCTTCAATGCGTTTCGTGAAAAATCGCACTCAATTAAGATCATTATACTAAAATCCGTGCAAAAAGAAAAGCCAGCGGGTAAACGTTCTTCCGCTGGCTTCCTGTACACATTTTTCTCCGAAGTGTGTGTACGCTACTTCGGACACTATAAGTATTATATCACACATCCAGCATTTTTTCAATGCCTTTCAGCCGGTAACCTATCGCCGTCCGACTGTAATGTGTCTGTGCTGCAATGTCCGGCAGCGGAAGCCGCTCAACGTACCGCAGTAAGGCTATCTTACGGTCTACCCTCCCAAGCGGTGCGCTTTTGATGGTGGCGGTCATTTGCTGTCGGTCAAGTCCTTGCAGTGCAGCGGGCAGCACTACACGAGCCGCCGCCACGGGCAGCACCGAGCCAGAAAGGCTGCGGCAGCTGTCCCGCGTTGCGCACCATTACGGTGACGTTACCGAGACGGTATGTTTTCGTGAGGTCAAGAAAACGTTCGTGTATGGCGTACATTTTGTTGGTGTCAACAAAATGCTCGTATGTAGTGCTGCTCATAGTGGTCTCCTTACTCCTTGCCCTGCATCTGATTGAGGACGTGATCGGCGTGGATGGCGGCAGACGTGAAGGAGTTGTTCTCCCACCACGCCACGAGGGAAGCTACGACGGTGATGCCGGTGGTGATGATCTGTTCCAACTGCTCCGACTCGATGGGAAGCGGGGAGTGGCCGGTTGCACTGAGGATCTGATTGGTCAGTGCCAGCGCGAGGACGGCAGTGCGGGCGATGGTTCCAGCGGAAATCTTGTTGTTGGTCATGGTGTTAGTTCCTTTCCTTTTCTTCGAGGTCGGCAATTCGGTGATCGGCGACCTTCATCTTCTCTTCCAGCACGGGGATGCGCTGGGCGAAATTGTTGTGTGCCCGGACTTCCCTGGTCAGTTCTTCCAGCTTGGTTTCGGTCACGGCTTGGCTTTTGCTGTTGGCAATCAGAACGCCGATCAGCGTGATTGCACCGGTAATGAGGGCGGCTGCGATACTCTCCATTCGGCTTACCCCTCCCGGAGCCTGTCCAGCCCCTTTTTTGCGATAATGGCGGCGTAGTCCTTGTAGGCGTGTGAAAGGTCTGCGTTGCCCGTGATGCCCGGTACGCTGGCGGTGCTGGTATACTGCCACATCCCAAAGGCAAAGTCCGTTTTGGGCTTGTCCTCCGGCTTGGTCTTGCTTTTGTCTCTTGGATACCTTGCAAGCCATACGTCGTACTTGCGCAGTGCAGCGCCGCCCATATACAGCCGGGTCTCCCCGAAATTGAGACCGGTGTACAGCAGAGCGTAAAAGCCCCACTGCTCGATGGTTGCCAGCGCATACGCGGTCAGGTCGGTCAACGCCTGCTTTCTGAGCTTGCGGAGCTTGTTGTCCTCCACATCCACGCAGATCGGCAGCTCAAAAGTCTTGCCGGTCAGCGCAGTCTTGAGCAGAGCCAGCTCTGCGTCGGCACTGGTATGCGAGACGGCATAGGTGTAGTAGTACACGCCCACCGGGATCCCCAGCCGCTTGCACTCGGCGTAGTTGCGCTCAAAGGTCGGGTCAATGTATAGCCCGTCCTTGCGCTTGCTCAACTTGCGGTTGGTGCTGACAGTTTTGAGCATCACGCCGGAGACAAGGCCGCTTTCCTTTACCTTGTCCCAGTCGATGCTGCCCTGCCAGCGGGAAACGTCTAAAATAGTTTTTGCCATCATGTCACGTCCTTTCTGTTAGTGGGATAAAGCATCCTTTAGTTAATAGGCGAATTCTCTATTTTCGCCTGCTCCAATGCGTACAATTTTTACATTTCTTTCTTTTTTATTAATGCAGAAAACGTCAAAGCACTGTTCGCTTGTAGTCCCAAGCGTTCTCGTCTGCGCGCCTTCTCCTCGGATGAAGCAGTCGGCGTTAGTCACGACCATGTGTGTGCCATGCCACTCAATAAGTGCATCTCTGTGCGTATGTCCAGCAAGCCAACACACAAGTGTGCCTTTGTGTGCAGAGAATTCTTCCGTTTTTGACGTGTATCCGCTTATGACTTTCCCAATTTTTTCAGCATTTACAACCAGTGTACTTGTCCCAAAAGGCCGTTCTGAGGATGTCCATAGTGGCACATGAGAGAAAACAACGCATAGCCAATCATTGGAGGGCAGATTTAAAGAGCTTTTGAGCCATGCAATTTGTTCTTCACTTATGGAAAAATACCACTCTTTGTTATATTTGGATATATCCAAGTCGTCAGCATAATCCATACAGTTCACGGAAATATAACGGATTTTATTGGTTTTATCATCGGAATAAAAATACGTTCCATTTCCGTTTTCAGAATACACAATTTCAGATTTTGCCTTTTCTTCATCAGAGCGATAATAAATATTATACGCTTCATCGGTGGAAATATTGTATTGATTGTTTCCACCGTATGCCCATTCATGATTTCCTATAGTTTTTATCATTGGCAAGTCAAAGAACAAATTGCGAATCTCTATCATGTCATCGACAATAGCGTTTTTACCTTGCTCGTCTGAGTTCCATGCAGTCTGCCAGTCGCCTCCTCCGAGAATGGTTTTTATCGCACACGATGTTTTGATTCGTCTCATAAGAGCAGGCGAATGTTTTGTGTTCCGCTGAATGTGAATGTCTGTGATAAATGCAAATGCAAAGCTGTTAAAGCTATCAATATTTTCAAGAATTTCTTTTTCTTTCTGAGACATATAATCTCTATAATATTCTGGTATATGGAATCGATTATCAACCACATAGACATGGAGATATTTATACACTTGGCCCGCAGATATAGGGGAATTATCTTTGTTTCGAATCATAATCGTATAATATCTCTCTGGATACACATTGCAATAGAACGTACCACTGACCCAAACTCCAAGATTTGCTTTGAAGTCGTTGTACAGATACTTTTTGATGTATGTTCCATCTTCCTTCAGAGCAAATTCCTCCACTATTGCATCGATGGTGTCTGGGACAGAAAGCATGATGGTTGCTTTTTGTGGCGGATTAAAAAGACTTGTGACAACTCGAATATTCGATGGTTTAAACGGAATAGTGTTGTTTGTTGCTTGATTATAGGTAAATTTATTTGTTATGTCGATGCAATAAGGTTCGCCTAAAGCGCCAAAACAGCTATTATTCAAAGCAATCAGCCTGACGCTTTCACCGTCTGATGGCGGATCACCAAAATCAGTATTACTACTATTCCTGATAGTGTACCACTTTCCAGTGCTTTGTTGTGATATCTGAGTCTCAGTCTGCCATGTATTATTAATGCTTATCTCATAGCCGGTCCCAATAAACTTTATATCACAATTCGATTTTGGGCAGTATAGTGCAGCTCTTTTTATAGTGTTTGGAGCATAAGAAGAATCATAATTCCCGTCTGTTGAATATCCTTTTAGCATAATCAATGGCGATATATCAGAATCTTCTCCAGTTGAATTAGTGTAATACGGAGAACTTTGAATTTCTTCGATTGAAATGCACGCCCTAATGGACAGATTCTTATCGTTTGGAGTTCCATAACTAGTTGTAGCGGCAATATATTTTGCCGATGTTGGTTTGACGACATGCATTTCTTTAACGGTGGAACTTTCAGAAGAGTTATTCTTATATCCAATAGGATTCATGCCTTCATCAAGAAAAGTTACGAAGTTTGTGTAACCGGGGGCATTTACAGTAACGAGATATTCGTTTGTTTTGTACAACGATGTATCGAAATACCACGTATAATAGTCTGATTTGGAAAAATCTCTGTTAAAATAGTAGTGGCCTCTTACAACTTTCTGTACACCTAAGAACGCTAAATTCGACTTTGCGCTTTCTGCTAAATCTTCCTTTATCTCACCAACCACATCTCCGGTCGCTTTCGCATCCGCCGCCTTGCCGGAGAGGGAAAGGGTGGGGTCGATCATGTTCTTGAGCTCTTCCCAGGCTTTGATCGCCGAGGTCCAGTCCGCGTTGGTGACCTGAGTGATATAGAAGAAGCTCTCCACCGACGTTCCGCCGGTATAATTGTCGTTGCGGCAGTTGCAGTCAATGGGCCAGCCATGGAGCATATAGCCATTTCCGCCGGTCACGCAGAGCACGACGCTGACATGGCCGGGGACGCGGAGGGCCTGACGTGCGATCTCGCAGGTGACGACGTTGCCGGAGACCGAGCAGGCCGCCCGCTTGCCGGAGCCGTCGTTGATGGTATCATACCAGCCCTCATTCTGAGGGCCAAATCCACGGTACATGATGCTGTACGTTGCACCGGACGGCGCAGCGTATGCCTTGCCGTCCTTGTACAGCACGGCCTTGAAAAAGCGGCTCTGCGCGTCATTCTCCACAACGTCCAGACGCTGCGGAAAGCCGGGATTGTCGAAGTCAATTTTGATCTCTCTCATCATTGTCCTCCTTGCTCAAAATAAAATCGCCTGATTCGGAAAGCAGATAGTCCGTCGCATTTCCGTCCGGAAGTGTGTCAGAGTATGCGGCCCCGTCGGGCAGGGTGGTCAGCGCGTAAGTCGGGTTGATAACGCCCGCCGACGTAATCCGGCGCGTGTCAGGCCGGAACGTAATAAGATACATAGACGCCTCCGTCACAAAAAGCCCATCACAATGTATGGGATACAGCACTTTTTGTTTTTGTTCATTGTCACGCCGACCGGGATATCACTCACCTTTTTGGATTCCAGCCATCCACCGGGTCCAAACTGGACACCGGTTTTACTGACCGAAAATTCCCGGATACGCGGATAGTCCCAGGTGTACGTGGCTCGGACACTTTTTCCGTTGACCGGAGCGATTGCCCATTGGATACTGTTGTTGTCGATGACGCTGCTGTCAAAAATGCTGCCCAGATTGTCGATGAAGCCAACGGCAACGACCGAATAGCTTGCCAGATCCAGCGGAATAAAAACATTGCCGTCCAGACCACCCGGCGCATTGGCGGAGTTGTCCCAGATGACACTGGAATTTCGCACACCGCGAAATTCCAGGCCGTCCGGGTTGATGATATACGAGTGATCGCCGACGCCGAAGTTGATACTTCCCGTGTCGCTCTCCTCGATATAATCGGTGGCCACGCGGCTGGCATCCACCGCCCGGTCGTTGGTGGTGGTCACGCGGCTGCGCTCCCGGATGGTCGTGCGGGCCAGGCGCTCTTTGGCGTCGCCCACTTGCAGGGAGTCATAGCGCTCCAGCAGTGCATTGTAATCCGTTTTGGTGATCCGCGCCGTGGCGCTCACGCCCAAACGCAGATACCGCACCTCGACCGTATCACCGCGCAGGATAATCCCGCTCTGGCCGGAGCCTGTGTACTCCACACACTTTTCCAGCTGCACATAAGAGACCGTCAGGCTGACGCTGATTTTCCCAATCTCGTTTTTCTGGATGAACTCGTCGGCCGTCTTTTTCATGCTGGAATCCGAAGGCGCTTTCTGGTAGTAGCTGGTGAGGTCGAGCGGGTAGATTTTCCGGTAGCCGGTGATGCTGGAAGCCGCGATGGGCTCCAGGTCGTAATATTTGTTCTTCTCGGTGTTCATCCAGAAGGGATAGACGTGGGTGTAGACGTCCTCGATATTTTTTTCCTGGGTGACGTCCAGCAGGTTCAGGCCGTATGCGATTTTGACTCCGCGGTCAACGGTCTCTTTTTTGCGCAGCACACAGCTCAGGCCGTCGAACGTCCAGACGCCATCATAGGCCGAGGCAAGGTTGTCGCTGTTGCTGGACAGCAGCGCCGCACGGACGGTCATTGGCTTCGAGACCGAAAACGTGCCCGCAGTATCGTAACTGGCCGAAATGTCGAACGGGCAGTCTCCTACGATTCCGGCCTTGAGTTTTGTGATGGCCTCGCTCAGCGACGCGGCCGTGAAAGGCTTGACGATGCAGTTGTTGAGGTCATACGAGATGTGATGCGCATAGGCCTGGATCTTGCCGTCGATGGGCCGCGTCATCCGGTAGATGCGGAACAGCTGCCGGTTTTCGTACCGGGACGGGGCCGCGCTGATGAGCCTGCGTTCGGCCAGCAGCTCCGCATGGAGACCGGTCATCGGATAGATGAGGGTCAGATCATACGCACCGTTCTCTTCGCAGCTGACGGTGCATCTCAGGGCGTCTTTCAGCGCACCCAGACCGTAATTGCCGATGGATGTTACATCGGCCTCGTGTAAAATCGGCGTCATAATGTCCACCACCTTGGAGTCAGGGTCACGCCGGTCACGCCGCCGCTCCAGCTGATCGTATTTTCGCCCGGCCGCAGCGTGGGCCAGGTGCCGCCGACAAGCGCGTTTGCATTGGTGCCGCCGGTGACGTAAGCGTCCCAGTTTTCGCAGTCGGCATAGAGCACCCGGTCTGCCGGGGGCATGGCGGCAAATTCCACGCCGTTGACGACGACTTTTCCCTCTGCGCCGTTTCCGGTGATCTCCAAATAGGGGAGTGCCACCTGATCCAGCGGATTGAGAAGGGTCTGTCCGTTTTCCAGTGCCGCAGCCTGATAGCCGGACACAAGAAAGTGGCGCGGATCACAGTCAAAATCAACCGACAGCCGGCCGTACTTGTTGAGGATGTTTGTGATGCTGCCCGGCTTGGCCGTGGCGAAATAAAAAAACGACGGGTCGTATCCGTCGGAGAGCTGATGCGCTCCCGGCGTTCCGGCCAGCCATTTTTTGACGGTGCGGGCGTCTTCCGCCGTCGGGTTTTTGCCGTGGAAATACAGCTGATACGTCACGGTGATATTGTCGTAATAGCCCAGGTCAGCATGGAGCTTTCCGTTTCGGCCCGGCACCTCATACTCCTCGTATTTGGCTTCCGGGACCGGGATCTCCGGCTTGTGCTCGATGTGGCAGAAATATTCGTCCGAGCTGTGGCCGTTAAAATACAGGTATTTCTCCATTGGCGGAGGCCTCCGAATTGATCATCATTTGCAGCTTGTCGATGGTGTCCTGGGCAATCTCCTCAGCGTCCTGCCCTTCCTGCGGGTAAATGCTGATGCTGACGCCGCCCATGCTGATGCGCCGGGTGTTGTAAGCCGTGGTGAGCGCAGAGCTGGCCCGGCCCACATCATAGGTGAGCTGGGTCTCCATCTGGCCGCTCAGCCCGCGCACCGCGTCGCGCAGCACATAGGCATTATCGGTGATACCTTTGGCCATGCCCTTGACCATGTCCGGCATCCACTGCTCATATTCCCGCAGCGGGCCGACATCCGGGCGGGAGAAATGGATGTACTCCGCTATTTTTTTGGCAAGGTTCGCGGCTTCTGTGGCCAGTTTTCCAGCATTTTGTTTCATGCCGTTTGCCATGCCTTTTACAACATCCGCGCCCCAGTTGTTTGACTCAGTTGCCAAGCCGGAAAGGCTTGTGCCCAAAAGATTTCCGATCACAGAAAGCGCAGCACCGGCAATACCACCATATACATTTCCGCTGTTCTGGACTCCAGTGGCAAACCCCATTACTCCGCCCGTAATCAGTCCTACAATGTCGATGTTGTCAAAAAAGCTGTCGCTTGCGCGGTAGCCCTTCGACAAGTCCGAAAACCAGCTTCCGAGCGGACTCTTGCTCAGGTTGGAAGCTGCCTGTTCCAGACCGCCCAGTTTCGTATCGAGGTCGAGGATGAACTGCGAGAAGCTTCCCACCGTGCCCTGAACGCCCTTGATCTCGGTCTTCAGGCCGTTTGTTTTTTCCTGCACGTCGGTCACAATGCCGTTGACATAAGTTGTCGTGCGAGTGACTGCCTGGGCGACGCCGTCCACAATGGCTGTATAGGAGTCCGTCACCACATCGGTCGTAGAGACAACGTTCTCTTTTACCTCGCCGGTCGTCTGGTCAATGACCTGTTCGATCTTCTTGGTGGTCTGGGTCGTCCGGTCCAGAGCGCCGGCAACGCCGTCCACACCATAGATCTTCTCTGACTTGGAGGCGACCGCGGTCTTTCCGGCAGTCGTGACGTTTTCAACGGTCGTCTTGCTGCTCTGCTCCACGCCGTTCAGCAGGGTGACGACCTGCTTGTAGTTTTTCTGGATGCCGTCCACCATCTCGGTCCATGTCCGGGTGACGGTCTGGGCGGTTTCCTGCGTCGTTCCTTTGAGCTGCTTGGTCGTTCCGTCGTAGACGTTGTAGGTGTTATCGGCGGTTTCCGTCACTTGCTTGATGGCCCCGACGATGTTGCCGGTGCCCTCCAACAGCTGGGTGTTGGTTTCGGTCACGCTTTTGGCGAGCTTCTTCTGGTCGGCAGCGGCCTTTTTGGTTTTTTGGGTCGTGCTCCCGGTCGGCGTATCACTTCCGCTGCTTGTCGGAGTCGTTACGGTCGGTTGCAGCCGGTCGTATTGCTTTTGGTTTGAGATACCTTTTCCGGCCAGGGCTTCCTGCCTTCGGCGGTTTTTGTTTTTTTGGCTGTCCGTCTGTGAGCGGTAGTCCTCGTAGCTGTCATATCCTGCATAGGCGTCCTTGCCCAGCGCCTTGTTGAGCTTGTAGCTCCACTGATCGAGGACGCTGATAGCATTTTGGGCAATGGTAGACAGTCCATCGCCCAAAGCAGACATTTCGCTGATTACGCCTGAAATCAGCGGATTCAGCGACGCGATCTCCTTCGCCAGACCGACCCAGCCGTCCGTTTTGTATGCTTCAGCCGCCGCAACGGTCATATCATTGAGGTTGCCAACGACCATTTTGATGCCGTCGGTCAAATCGGCAGTCATAAGGCCCGCCAGCTGGGTGGCGTTATCCGTCAGCGTGGACATCTGGCCGTTGAGCGTCTCGCTCTGGGTGGACATGGAGTTGTAGTACCGTCCGCCCTCGTCTGAGGCCTTTTCCAGTGCAGCAGTCAGCACGTCATAGGTGACGGTCATTTTCTGCACTTCAGCGGTCGATTTGCCGGTGTAGTCGGCCAGAATGCCATAGACATCAATGCCCGCATAGGCAAATTGTTTGATGTCTGCTGCCGTGGCCTTTCCGGCGTTTTTGATCTGTTGGAGGTTCTGAGCCATTCGGCTCAGCTCTTCGTTGCCGCCGCCGGTGGCAGAGACCGCATCGCCCAGTGCCAGGATAACTTTGCGGGAAGAATCTGCATCAACGCCGGTCGAGATCAGCAGCTCGTTGGCCTTGACAAGGCCCGCCGTGTCAAAGGGGGTCCGGGCCGCGTCCTGCTTGATCTGTTCCAGTGCGTTTTCCGCAGCGGATGCGCTGCCGAGCATGTTGGTCAGTGCCGTCTGATACTGCTCCAGCTGGGCGTTATAGCTGACGCCCGCCTCAACG
>ENA-OYXC01000201-OYXC01000201.1-human-gut-metagenome-genome-assembly--contig:-NODE-201-length-31310-cov-11.822332_pt1 | contig 31310 bp, 20 predicted proteins | sample MGYA00244214_ERZ653415 | MGnify/ENA primary metagenome ERZ653415 (study PRJEB26926, sample SAMN06165016) | human gut metagenome | biome: ENVO:00009003; feature: ENVO:2100002; material: ENVO:00002003... | reverse complement strand
ATGTTGCTATGCACATCAACAAAGGTTTCAAATCTGAAATTATCAAGCACACCTTTCACCTCCGACATTTACTAATCTACACCTATTATACTTCCCAGAAATCAGCAATACAAATATGCAAACCGCATTATCTCTCCCGACTTGCACATTTTCTTTCGGGCTGTTCTTCTGCCTGCTCTGGCTCGGTATCCATAACGGAAGTATCTTTTTCATTCAGATTCAGCTCAATGTTAAGAGCGTTCAGCCGTTCTGTTTTTTCTTTCAGCTCATCTTCAAAGGCAAAAGGCTTCTTGATTTCCTCCTTTGCGGTTTCAAGCTGTGCGATAGTTTCCGCCTTTTTGGTCTTGGCAGCTTCCAGTCTGGCGGGGAGCTTTGACAGCTCGTTTTCAATTCGGGTCAGATTTCCGAGGGCATCAGCACCTAAATCTACCTTATGCTTTGCCTTTCCACAAAGGTTCATACAATAATGGGCGTTGACGGTATCATAATAAATCTCTATTCGGAAACCTCGATAGCTGCCGATTTCGGTAGCTGCGGACATCGGATAATCCTTGCAGATTGCAAGGAGCATCTCGCCTGCGTCTGCCTTTTCGGTGTAGGTCATACCTTTTAGGGTCATCGGGCAGAACTTATCCTCGCCCTGCGGCTTGTGCTGCTCGACAAGAGCCGCATCGTTTTCATAGCCTGCAATGCGTTCCTCATACTCTTTAATGGTCTGGGGATAGTATTTCAGCACTCTGTCCTCAAGGTCGTAATGCTCGGAAAGATAACTCTGCTTTAACACTCGGAGCTTAGATACCTGTATATCCAAATCCATCTTTTCCTTAAAACGGGCATCGCCTGTGGCAAGCATTTTAACCTCCGCAAAGGACAGGGCAACCTCGTCCACATCTTCAGCAGAACGGACAGGGCTTTTGCTCGTCATTATCTGGCTGATAAATTTCTGCTTGCTCTCCACCAACTGATAGAGGTAGGCATCAAAAGTCTGCTCGGTCACATAGCGGTAAACCTCCACCTCTGGGAACATATTGCCCTGCCGTTCAATACGTCCCTGCCTTTGTTCAAGGTCGGAAGGACGCCACGGACAATCAAGGTTATGGATTGCTATGAGCCTGTCCTGCACATTCGTACCTGCTCCCATCTTAGGAGTAGAGCCGAACAGCACACGGACTTCGCCGCTTCTGACCTTGCCGAACAACTCTTTTTTCTGTGCATCGGTGGTCGCTTCGTGAATAAAACGTATCTGCCCAGCCGGGATACCACGGGCTATCAGCTTCTCCCTCATATCGTCGTAGACATTGAAAGTACCGTCATTTTTCGGGGTGGACAGGTCGCAGAACACAAGCTGTGTCGCTTTGGTATCGGCGTGTTCCTCCCAGATACGGTACACATTATCCACGCAGGCATTGACTTTACTGTCTGGGTCATCTGGCAGCATCGGGTCAATCATTCTCTGGTCAAGAGCCAGTTTCCGCCCGTCATTGGTTATCTTGAGCATATTGTCGATGTTCGGCTCGACAAGCCTTGCCCTGACTTTCTCAGCCCGCTTCGCAAGGGAAGCTACCATTTCGGTCTGTATCTCGCTCGGCTTGGTCTTAATATTGTGATAATTGACCTTTGGCACGGGGAGCTTTAGCATATCGGCGGTCTGTATATCCGCCACCTCACGGAACATCTGCATCAACTCTGGCAGATTATAGAACTTGGCAAACTTCGTCTTGGCTCGATAATTCGTGCCTTCGGGTGCTAATTCCAGAGCTGTAACCGTTTCTCCAAAGGTAGAAGCCCAACTGTCAAAATGCTGCAAACCGTTCTGTGCAAGAGTGTCATACTGCAAGTACCTCTGAACGGAGTACAGCTCAACCATTGAATTGCTAACAGGCGTACCCGTTGCGAAAACCGTGCCACGGTTGCCCGTGATTTCGTCCAGATAGCGGCATTTCATAAAGAGGTCGCTTGATTTCTGGGCTTCGGTCTGGGCAATACCGCCCACATTCCGCATCTTGGTGTAGAGGTACAAATTCTTATAAAAATGGCTCTCATCAATGAAAAGCCTGTCAACGCCGAGCTGTTCAAAGTCGATGACCGTATCCTTACGCTTGGTGTCGTTAAGCTTTTCGAGCTTCGTCTTGATTGCCTTTCGGGTTTTCATTAGCTGTTTGACCGTGAACTGCTCGCCTTTGGAAGCCTGCACATCGTCAATGCCACGCTCAATATCATCAAGCTGCTTTTCCAACTGCTCCCTCTGGCGTTCTATGCTCATCGGGATTTTTTCAAACTGCGAATGCCCGATAATGACTGCGTCATAGTCGCCTGTGGCAATCCTGCCGCAGAACTTTTTACGGTTTCCTGTTTCAAAATCCTGCTTTGTTGTAACAAGGATATTTGCACTCGGATAGAGCCGCAGATACTCAGAAGCCCACTGACCGACAAGATGATTCGGCACAACAAACATAGATTTCTGGCATAAGCCGAGCCGTTTGCTTTCCTGTGCGGCGGCTACCATTTCAAAGGTTTTTCCTGCTCCCACCTTATGGGCAAGGAGCGTATTGCCGCCATAAAGGATATGGGCGATGGCGTTGACTTGATGTGGTCTTAGTGTGATTTCTGGACTGATACCTCCGAAAGTGATATGGCTTCCGTCATATTCACGGGGTCGCACAGAGTTAAAAGTGTCGTTGTAATAACGGACAAGGCGGTTTCGCCGTTCTGGGTCTTTCCATATCCAATCCTGAAACGCCTGCTTGATGACTTCCTGCTTCGCCTGTGCCGCCGTGGTTTCCTTTGCATTGAACACCGCTTTTTTATTGCCGTGTTCGTCATACACATAATCAAAGATACGGGTGTCACGCAGGTTTAAGGTGTCCTCAATAATACGATAGGCGGAAGCTCTTTTCGTACCATAGGTGCTGTCCGCCTTTACATTCCCCATATCGGAGCTTTTATTCTCTATGAACCAGTCTCCGTTTATCGGGGTGTATCGTACCTTTAATCTGCCTGCGGCATAGCTTGACGGAGTTAAAAGCTCCATCACAAACCGCTGTATATCTTCCTGCGGTATCCAAGTCGCACCCAAGCGAACAGAGATTTCCGCCGCCGAGAGGTCTTTGGGAATGACCTTTTCCAAGGCTTCCACATTAACTGCAAGCTCTGGGTCATTCTTCGCAGCAAGATCCGCAACCGTCAGCTTGTTTCGGACATTTCCTGACAGATACTCGTCTGCGGCTACATAGGAAACATGCTCACAGTTCGGTACTTTGAAGATAACACCTTGTAAATCCTGCACAAGCTCAGCCTGCGTTTTGCCTGTGAGCTGCTCCATATAAGGCAAATCAACACGGGCTTTCTCCCCGATAGAGAGGGCAAGGGCTTCACTTGCTGTTTCAACCGAAGTTACTTCTCGGTGGGGTTTGATAGTCCGCTTTGTGAACATATCTGCCTTCCGTTTGAAGTTGCCCTCATCATCAAGCACTTCCAGAGAACATAAAAGGAAGTAGCTCTCGTCTGAAGCAAAAGCAAGATAGTTTCCTCGGCTGTTGATTAGACCGTATTTTGCGGTATAAACATCATACAGACGGTTGAGGTTTTCCTGCTCGGTGCGTATCATTTCCTCTGGGTAATCTTCGGTCTGATACTCTATGAGCTTACGCACACAGTCACGGATTTGGATAAGTCCCTTAATACGGTTTTCTGCGGTCATCGACACAGAAGCAGGGTGCATACGGCCATTCTCTCGGAAATAAACCCTGCCGTCCACCAGAGTAAAAGAGAAGTTACGCACATTCGGGTCAGCAGGAACGGAAAGCTCCTGCTCATCGGAGATTTCATCAACCCTATTATCAAGCTCTGGGATTTCGCCGTTTATCCTCTGAACTGCATTGGACAGAAGCTCGGAAAGTGGTATATCCTTACGGGCTTTACAAACAGGCTCAAAAGTACCAAAGCGTGTGCTTTCCATCTTTATTTCGCCCAACACCATTTCGGGGTGTTCGACAAAATATCTGTTCATCGTAACACCGTTTTCGTCCGTATCAAGGTGTACCCAGTCTGGCTCTATATCCATCACTCGGTCACGCTTTTGCAGGATAAGAATATCGCTCGTGACCTCCGTGCCTGCGTTTGCTTTAAAGGTGTTGTCTGGCAGACGGATAGCACCTAAAAGCTCGGCTCTCTGGGCAATATACTTGCGTACCTCTGGGCTTGCTTTATCCATCGTACCCTTTGAGGTAATGAACATCACAACGCCGCCGGCACGGACTTTATCCAGAGCCTTTGCGAAAAAGTAGTCGTGTATGAGGAACTTCTGGGCGTTGTATCGGCTGTCATTGACCCTTATCTCCCCAAAAGGCACATTGCCGAGGACTACATCAAAATGGTCGTCTGGGAGATTCGTTTTCTCAAAGCCTTCAATGGCAATGTTCGCTTTTTGGTAGAGCTGTTTTGCAATCCTGCCTGTGAGAGAGTCGATTTCCACACCGTGGAGCTTGCTGTTTTGCATACTATCAGGAAGCAGACCAAAGAAATTGCCTGTACCGCAGGACGGCTCCAAGATATTGCCCTGTGAAAAGCCCAGGCGGTCAAGTGCGTCATACATCGCCTTGATAACAACAGGCGGCGTATAAAAAGCGGTCAGCGTTGACTCCATAGCGGCACGGTATTCCTCTGGGGAAAGGCTGGCATATAGCTCCTTAAACTCCTCCGCCCACGCCGCATTGTGTTCATCAAATGCCATAGAAAGACCGCCCCAACCGACATACCGAGACAGGACTTCCTGTTCTTCGGGTGTGGCAAGGCGGTTTTCAATTTCAAGCTCGTGCAGCAGGTTGATTGCCGCCATATTGTTACGGAATTTTTCTTTTGCTCCGCCGATACCGATGGCATCATCGGTAATACGGAAATTATGACGGTCTGTGGCAAGAGTTTCCGTTTTTTCTTCGGGTGGTACGGTTTTTTCCTGTTCCAATAGCTTTTGGATATAGCCGATTTTCTCCACTCGGTTTATCGGAAAGCCCACATTGTTCTGGAATGTGATGTCACGCAGGGACACATCACCGCTGATTTTGCCAATGTTCTCAATGAGATATTTACGGTTATCTATGATGATTTCCCTGCCTATGAGGTCATCTGTGGATTGCTCCATTTCAATGACAGGAGCTTCTGAGCCATTCACTTTATCGGCATTCGCCTGTGGTTTTTCTTCGGCTTCCTCGGCTGTCCTGTACCAATCACTTTCGGTAGCCATAATCTCATCAAGGAGCTTTTCCTCCTCTTGGGTCAGCTCGGTGTGCTGTTCCAAGAATGGGATAAACTCATCTCTGCCACGGAGCAGGCTTTCTCGGTCATCTCCATATAGCTGTTCGCCCTTTGGCGATAAGGCATAATCGTAAAAATTCTTAATGTGGGCAATTAAATCGCCCTCACCATCGCCAATATCAAACCGCCCTTCATAGTTAAATTCCTCGCCGCCGATAACAGCCTTGATAACAAAATCGGTCTTGTGATACCACCCGATATTTTTATCGCCCTCACGCTCACGGTGCTGTTTCTCGTCCAAAATACCAAGCAGCTTATTACCCAGAGCAAAGCTCAAATCCGTATAGCGGTCATTAAGCTGTCTGTCATAAAAGGCAGGGTGTTCGGAAAAACCGATAGAAAACTGTATTCCGTCCTGCTTTTTCTCGGACGGTGTTTCTGTCCTCTGTTTCTCGGTTACGACCACTTTCAGATGGTCATTTGCAGGATTTTCCGTTAGCTTTTCTTCAAAGTCGGCTCGGCTGTATTCCTGTCCCAAGATAGGAAACTCGGCATTTTGCAGATAAACCTTTTCCTCGGTAAGTGTTGCAATCTCATATTTATCCGCACCGATATACACCACATCGCCCTCATTGTAGAGGTAGCAAAGTGGGTGCAGCTCCCTTAATTCCTCGGTAAACTTCCACCCATTACTGCGGCTGAAAACCGAGGTCGTTTTCCATTGTACCTGTGCAAGAAAGTCTATGAGCTGTTGAACGGTTGAGGGGTCGGATAAGTGCTGTTCCATTTGCTCGGCGGTAACATCTGCAAGGTCGCTTCGTTCCACAACAGATAACAGGTCTTTTTCGTACCTGTCCAAGTCACGGATAAAGTCAGATAGCCGCAAAGCAAGGGTATCCCGTTTGTCGGCAGGCGGCAGGTCACGATGGGCGTCGATAAAACGCTGCCTTGCTATTTTCCTCTGGGTGTCAATCTCATATTGAGGTGCTGACACGCTCTCCAGATAATCGGCATAATGCTCTTTTTCTTTCGGATTGAGATAGCGGTTATCCTTAATCAGCTCACGCAGACGCTTTTCAACCTGTGACCATTTCAACACAAGGTCGTGATTGGTATAAGTGCCGTTTCGGTCAATGGCAAGACCTTTGCTGTCATACCAAGAATGACCGCTGAAACCATCGGGGAAGATGTGCGTACCGCCGCCCGTTCCATACTCATTTTTAAGGAACTCAATATTTTTCTGTCTGTCCTCGCCCTTTTGAAATTGGCGGTAGATGCGGTATTTTCCGTCCGCAACGCCACTGCCTTTCTGAAGTACGGAGTCAATATCTTCTTTGGAAATAGCAAAAGCAGAGGCTTTTTCGTCCTCTGCTTTTGCTATCATTTCGATTTGTTCATCTACGGTTGGAAGATTGACCCTGACCTCATCCTCTTTGGCAACGCTTACTTGTAAATCAGTTCGGTCAGTATCACTTCCTCCGCTTGGCTGCGGATGTTGTTCATCAGTCCGACCCACTGCATCGGTGCTTTCTCTTTCAGTTCCTCTGTCACGCCCTGCTCGGCTGAGAGCTGCTTCGTCAGAAGCTCCAACCTCTGGAGTGCTGTCTGCTCTACCTCGTGCAGATGCCCGTTCAGCCTGCCCGATGTCAGCAGGTTGAGATAGGTCACTCGTTTGTGCTTCTCCAGATAATCCCTGTGCATCAAAGCGTACCTGCCAAGCGGAAGCTCTGGCTCTGTCGGTAATGTTAGGTCGGGAATAAGATAATCCCCCTGTCTGCTGTAAGTGATTTCGCTCATTGTATTCGCTCCTTTCGGGTTGTTGTCTGCCTTTATCATACTGAGCCTGCGTTCTTTGTGCAAAGGTGCGATTCTGGTCTTTTTCCGCCATTTGCACATTTCGGATAGACTGTGAGATTTCCCGTAACGCCATTTCCGCAATATCGCTCGTGGCAACGCCGATGGCGTTTATCATTGCAGGGGTATTGAAATTTACAATATCCGCAAAATCCTCTCGGTCAAAAAACTCATTCGTATCCAGACCGCAGCGGCTGATCAGCATAAAAGCAACGCTGTTTGCTGCCAGCCGCCTGTAAATGACTTCTATATTAAAGTCGTCCAGTTCTTCCAAAAAGCTGTCTTTCGTGCAGTCCTTTAACTGAGAAAAATAGTCTTGCAGATTGTCCTCCACGGCGTTCTTTGCCGTTTCCATTAAGGCAGAAGCAAGGTCAGTGCTTTCCACATCTCCAAACCTGTCCGAGAGCCTTTCCATAACAGCCTGCTCGTATCGCTCATCCATCTGCCATATCGGAACAGGGCGGCTGCCATAATAGCCCTCGTGGGTGTCGGACACATCAAAATAGTATTTCAGCGTATTCCTGCGACCTTTCGGGTCAAATACGGCAATACCCTTGCTGTCCTTATTGACCCAACGCTTGAACTGCCTGTTCCAAGTTTCGAGCTTCGCAACGGCGACAGCATCGGGGCGTTGGGCGTATATTAAAAGCTGTTCGTCAAAACGGCATTTATAGTTGCGGCAGGCAGAGGACAGAAAGCCCTGCCACGCCTGCGGATTTTTTGCAACCGCAATGCCTGTACGCCGATACAGCTCTGTGATTAGCTGATACTTCGCAGCCATTCAACCTACACCTCCTTATCGTTTTTGTTTCAAATATTCCTGTTTGCTCACTCCGCACCACCGCCAAGAAAAGAAATGACCTTGTTCGATTTAATGCTCTTTTGCAGGTCATTGATGAGAGTAATATCCCCAACCGTGATGCCCTGCATAGAAAGAATATCGTCCATAGTCATAGCGGCAATCGCTTTTTCATCGGTAAAGCCTGCTTCCAAGACCTTATTCAAGACCTTGACGGCTTTCTGATTAACAGCCATATTCTAAATCCTCCTTATCGTTCTAAATCCTTGTGCTTCGGTTCTTTCTGCGGCGTTTGCTCCGCAGGTTTCGGCTCATAGGTCGCCCCGTTTTTCTGCATACGCTCGGCAAACTCGCAGATGTGGTACAGATTGCTGCCGACTTCGGTATGGTATTCATCAATGAAGCGGCAGGGATACTCCCGTTTCTCTCCCCAAGAGGTCGTGACAATGACCTTTCCGCCGTCGGGGATACGGAACAGTTCTTTATATTGAGGGTCAATAAATCGGATACCTTGTTCTGCTTTCTGGATATGCTTATCAAGCCATTCCTTCACATAGCAATAGCAATAAAAATTATAGTCGCCTTTGGTGGGATTGCACCGAAGCAGAAAAGCGTGTTTCTCCGTATCCACACGGAAACCGTACTCCGTACAATAGTTACCCTTGATAGCACTTTCGGGAAAATGCCTTGCAAACGCACTCATATCATAGCGGTTATGCAAAAGCCCTTTATCCTCCCGTAAAGCATTGATGACCGTATCAAGGTCTGCCTTAAATTCGTCAGATTTCCATTGGGGTCTGGTATCAAACCAAGTGGTGTAAAAGCCATAGCCCGTTGTGGCAAAGTCACCACGCAGATGCCCGATAGTGCCTGTCTGCCCCTCAAGCTGCATGCTCTGGGCATAGGTGTATTTCTGTTCTGTCGGGGTTAAAGGTCTTGTCTTTATTTCATTACTCATTCGGCTGCTCCTTTCTTTCCTTTTTCTCCTTCTGCTCGTCTAAAATCTTGCGGATACAGACATCGCAGAAAATAACTGACCCATCCTTATATCGGGGATAAGGACAGGTCGTGCAGTCATATTTTATTTTATCGCTCACGGTCATCACCGTTTTTCTGCTTCTGGGCAGGCTGATTATAGGGCATACGGCACTCTGACTGGTATCGTTCATTCAGCTTTTGCCGTGCATCATCAAGCTCATTCGTGTAATAACCCCAGAAATAATTTGAGCCGCCCTTGCAGTACCAACACACATAAGGGTTGGGTGCGTTGGGATTGTGACCGATGACAAGCTCTGTACTCCCGATAGTACAGCTCTCGATGATTTCATAGTTCTGATTGGAGCGTTTTTCTTCGTCCATAAGCACCTCTCTATTCTTTGGCATAACGCCGATAAGCTTTCTCGCCCGTGGCTCTCATTTTCTGAACAGGGCGGCTCCCTGCAAGCTCTGGATACCGTGCCTGCAGCTTGCGGCGTGTCCTGCTGACGCTCTCAAAGCTCGGCAGACCGAGATATTTGTGCTGCGTCATTATCTCTGCAAGCGGCATTGCCCCTGCATCCTTCAGACAGGCATTACAAAGTGCAAGATACAGCACCATATCGTCATTTCTGGCATCTTCATTCTTTTCCAGAACAGCCCTGACTTTCTTTTCAATGGTTTTAAGGTTTCTCATTGTTACCTCCATAAAGGAAAGGGCGGCATCTTTCAGCCGCCCAAACCACTTACTTATTCTTTCTGTTACGGATATTCAGCCATACCGCCGCACCCACAATGAACACGACAAGCACGATTGCGATAATGGTTTTTGCGTCCATCAATTAGTCCTCCTTTTTCTTCTTTCTGTTCTTATAGCCGACAAATCCGAGAACGCCCGCACCGACAACAGACAGAGCTGCAAGGCTTACCCATAAGCCCAGATTGAAGTCATCGCCTGTTTTCGGGGTATCCCTGAACTCATTGTGCATCTGCACGATAGCCGTAGCGTCCACCTTGACCGTTGCCTGTTTATCGGCAGGCAGGATATATCCTGCGGAAGCCTTGTCGCTTACTTCGGATACGGTATAGTCGCCAATCCGCAAGCCCTCAATCACGATTTCTCCGTTCTTATCTGTCTTAAAGGTCTGGTCATAGTACACGCCTGTCACACGGAAAGAGAAGCCCTCCACCTTACCGTCAGAGGAAGTCTTTACGATTTTAAGAGAGCCTTTCTGTGCTGCATTGATAAATCCTACACCCGCCTTATTTTCCACGGTGTAGGTCTTGCCGTTCTCCTCAACGGATACGGAATACACATTTTCATCAAGCACAAAGCCTGTCGGAGCTTTGGTTTCCTTTACCAGATATTTGCCGAAGCGGAGTTCACTCATCTGGTAAACGCCGCCGTCAAGTTCTTTCATTTCGCCAAGCAACGTATCGTCTTTATCCAGTTTCCCATCGCCATTGGTATCGGAGTAAACCTCAAATACCGCACCAGACAGCTTGTTGTCGGGATAATCCTCATCAACCTTTGTCAAAGCGATATTGCCCTTAATGAAGTAGTTGACAAGTTCGATTTCCACAACTTCGTCCACCTTGCCGATAGTCACGGCGATTTCTTCCTCGGAGAGTACATATCCCTTCGGGCTTTCGATTTCACGGATTATCCAAGTTCCATACGGTACTTTGGCAAAAGAAAAACTACCATCATCTTTTGATGTGGTAGCTACAATCGCATTTTCCTTTGTAAACTCGGTAGTTCCTGTCTTAAAGATACCGATAACTGCACTGCCCAGAGCTTTTCCATCCTCATCAGATTTCTTACCGCTTACAGAGCCGTAAATAATGTCATTTGTGATAGCTTCGCCCTCATTGGCTATGATGCGGACAGTTTCGGTATCCTGTCCTGCGTATTCAAAAATAACAGGGTATTTTGCATCGCTGACAATATATGCGGAGTTGGTCGAGGTTTCCTGCACATAATAGCTGCCCATCGGCAGGTCGCTGATAGCTTTCCCGTGACCGCTTTCATCAAGGGAAATGACCTCAATCAGACCGTCCGCAGGAATGGTCTTTCCATCTGCGGCTGTGAGTTCCTCCGCCGCATACAAGCCAAAGGTCACATCAAAGATTTCTCCATTCTTGCCAATGCCGTAGGCTTCATCAATGGCAAGGCTCTTGATGAGGTCGATTTCAACACGCTGTCTTTCATTATAGAAAGAAGTAGCCGTTTCCGTTACATCAACATTCTGTCCTGCATACACAAGCTCAACAGAACGGACTTCCTCATTCAGCACCATTCCATACGGAGCTGTGATTTCCTTAACCTCATATTTTCCGAGATACAGTTCTTTGGATTTTACTGTACCGTCTTTTCCTGTCGTAACGGTATCCACAACCTCGCCCTTGTTTGCTCTGACCGTCCCGTCCAGAGTGACAATATCCTCGGCTGCGGTAATCTCATAGACTGCACCCTCAAGACCGCTGACAGAGAAAATCGGCTGATACAATCCCTTATCGCCTGCCACGGAGCTGAATACCTCGCCAGACTTTTCTACGGTAATTGTGCCTTTCTGTGCCATATTGGAACGTACTACCTCAATAACGGTAATGCCGCTTTCTTCCTCGGAATTTTCCTGCACCACATCAAAATAAACAGGCTCGGAATTTAAGACATACCCATACGGGGCTTGTACTTCCACAAGGGAATAGCCTTTGCCGTATTCCAATGTCTGCGGTGTGATAAGGTCGCCGTCTGCCGTAGTATAGAAGGTGTCAATGGTCGTCACTTCGGGATAAGTGAAAGTCATAGTCACAAGATTTCCATTCGGGTCGTAAATCTGGAAGCCTGCACCTGCATACGGGATTGTATTGCCTGTTTCCACATCTTTCTTTACGATTTTGATATAGCTCTCAAAGTTAGCGTTGTTGATAAGGTAGCGGTAGGTCTGACCGTCCTTGCTGATAAACACATCAAAGTCTTTCATCAGTTCACGCCCCTCCCAACCAGAGGTCTGGCGGACGGTATAAATGCCATACGGCATATCCTTTGTCTGGGCAAAACCGTTCTCGTCACATGTCAGCACATCACGCTCGGTTTCCTTTGCATTTTCATAGCTGCCTGCGGATTTGAGGAACACTTCAAATACCGCACCTTCTTCGGGTGTTTCAATCTGGGTTTCCCCGTTATCCGTATGCTTGATGAGTGCGATATTGCCTTTGATGACCTGTTCATTCACATCGTTTGCGGTACTGTTCAGCTCTACCGTGTATAGCTCTGGTTCTGCACCTACCTTGTGGATTGCGGTATCCAGAAGATACCCCTCGGACGGGCTGATTTCACGGACAGTCCAATCATTATCACAGATATAATACTTGGTCGTAAACTGACCGTTTTCATCAGTCGTGTAGGTGTCAATCAGTTCCTCACCTTTATAGATGCCGTAAACCGCACCTGCAAGGGAAGCATTGCCCTGCGGAGAACCTGTTTCTGCATCGGTCTTTGTCACAGTCACTTGGAATTTCTTCAACACATTGTCGAAGCTGCGTTTTGTGACCTTGTTCCATTCAATCGGAGCTGTCTGGGAAGCAGGAACGACATAGCGGACTGCGGTATCCACTTCCTCAACCACATACGGGGTATCGCCACTGATAAGGACATTTTCAAACTTAGCCAGTCCGTTTTTATCAGTCACGGCATACTCGTCAACAGGCAAGCCGCTTAAAGATGTGCCATAAAGGTGGAATTTCATCCCCTCCACCAGATTGTCCTCGGAAGTCTTGACGATTTCCAGACTGCCACGCTTCAAAGTATTGCTGAAGGTCACAGTAGAGGTTTTTCCTCCAATAAGGGTCACGGTCTGGGTTTTCTGCGGCTCATAACGGTCAATAGACTGTTCTGTGACCGTATAAGTGCCAGGGAATAATCCCTCCACGGAGACAGAGCCGTCCTTTCCTGTCTTAACTGTTTTATTGAAGTTATCACCTTTGATTGTAAAAGAGATGCCCTCCACAACTCCGTCCTCAGAAGTCTTTTTGAGGGCAATCGTGCCTGTCGGCGTTTCGATATTGATATATGCAGACACGGTATCAGCATTCTCCACACCTGTTACCAAATCCTGCAAGTTCGAGTCGCCATAGGCAATGAGCTTTGCACTGCTGCTGACAGTCGGCACATTGTTCCTCTTTGCCGTAATGCGGACAGAACCGCTGATAGCTACGGTGGAGCTGATTGTCAGCTTATTTCCAGACTTCGATACACTCACATTACTGTCAGAGCTTAAAAAGCTGTAATCAGAAAGCACGCCGTTGCTGTCATTCAATGTGATGCTGTACTTTCCGTCCTTGTAGGCAAGCTCCTTTGTGATGTCATTCTTACCACCCGACATAAAGCTCGGAATGGTGTTATGCTCACGCAGCATCGCAACAATCTGGTCATACACTGCCCTTGCTCCGCTGTTGGCATAATTTGAACCGAAGTGCAGGCTGTAAACGGTGGTGCTTGTCTGGTTATATGAGCCTGTGGCTTCACGGCAGCCTGTGACAAACTCCCATACGAGGGTCTGCGTGGCAAGCCATTTTTCATCATCACTTCCCGACAGATTATTTCGGTTGCCCTGATACCCATAGAGCAGGGCAAGCCCAACCGCCTTTTTCTGGTTGGCTGAAAGGGCGTTCCAAGTATCAGAGGAAGCCTTTTTCAAGGTGTTTCCTGTTTTCAGCGGTACTCCCGGCTGAATACAAAACGCATTCTCACCGTCCACAAACATACGGTACTTATAATTTCCCGTTCCGCCTGCGGTATAGCCGCCGATATTCGCACTGGAATTGTACCTCATCGCATTACCGTTGCTGTCATAGGTGTGGGAAAAGGAAATCGTCCCGATGTCACCCGCAGCAAACGCCGTCGCAGGCATTATGGATAATGCCGTGACCGCAGCCATTACAAAAGCCGCAGCCTTTTTGAATAATTTAGGGATTTTCATAGTTACCTCCTGTAATTTGGATTGAATATTTTGCCTTACTGACCGAAAAAAGCTGCCCGTTATGGACAGCTTAAAGTATTTCTTTTCTCGGATAGTTACTGGCAGTAGTTAGGGGGTGAGGTGTGGAGAGGGGGAATCCAAAATAATGGCTATCCACTCAAATGGGCAGACCTCGCCCTCGGTGTGTGGCTATCTCTCGTGAGCCTTGTTCCGCTGCAAATGTCGGTTATAAAACTCCAACGCCTTGACAACAAAATCCGTTTCCTGCCCTCTGGGAACAGTCTTTGGAATGAGCTTGGTTATCCTCTCGTCACGGAAAGCAGGTTTTTCCTTCTGATTGGGCTTTTCTTCCTCCATAATGGACTGGATAACCTCGGAAGTGAGCTTGCCGTATTGGTTATACTTCTTCATTTTGATAGCCTGTGCCAATGACGGGGTAGCATCGTTGTACTCCATTGCTTCAAGCAGGGTGTATTGCTGTTCCTCGGTCAGATAGGAAATTTCAACCGCAGGACGGAAAGCAATCTGCCGTTCATCTACCATTTGCAGGATTTCTGGAACAAGCTCGGTTAGACGGATATAGCGGCGTATCTGGTCTTTGCTTTCTCCAACAAGTTCTCCTAATTCCTCATCAGAACGCCCTTTTGATAAATTAGTCGCCAATGGCGACGCATTTTCTTTCGGGGGTCTGCCTGCTTGTCGTTTCATAGCTTCCAACCGCATTTTATACGCAAACGCTTTCTCACTCGGCAAAATAACAGAGCGTTGGAGATTACTTTCCACCATAACAATAATGGCTTCGTCACGGGTAAGCTCTTTGACCTCGCATTTCAGCGTTTCAAGTCCTGCAAGTTCACAAGCCTTTTTTCGCCTGTGACCACTGATAAGCTCATACCGTCCGTCCTCTTTTAAGCGAACTGTCGCAGGGGTCATTACACCATTTCGCTTGATACTCTCAACAAGCTGTTCCATATCCTCGTCCATTAAAACCTTGAACGGGTGGTCTGGAAACTCGTCAATCTCCGATATGGGAATATCCCTTATCTTAGAGAGCTTTGCTTCCTCACGGCTTTCGTCCGTCTGAAAAAGGTCATCGTATGCAGTCAGCTCGATTTTGGTTTCTCTGCTTCTCGCCAATCTCTGCCACCTCCTTTCCGAACTGCTCATAGGCTGCGGCAACCTTGCCGCTTTTGTCGTAGGCAAAGATACTTTTGCCCTCTGCGGTAGCTTCCACCGCACGGATAGAATGAGGTATCTCGGTATCAAACACCTTGATTTTCTGACCGTATGCACTTTTGACCGTTGCCGTAATCTCCTTAGAAATGTTGGTACGGGGCATTACCATAGTCATTAAGATACCGTCTATCCGCAGCTTTGGGTTGATTTGCCGCTTGACCATTGATACGGAGCGAAGCAAAAGCTCCAAACCTTTAGCCGAGAGATAGTGGGGCTGTGTCGGGATAATTACACTGTCAGCCGCCGCCAGAGCATTGATGGTTATCATACCTAAACTCGGCATACAGTCAATAAGCACATAGTCGTAATTCTTTTTAACCTCATTGACATAGGTTTTCAGCACACGCTCACGGCTCATTGCATTGATTAGCCTTACCTCAAAGCCCGACAGCTCAATGTTTGACGGAAGCAGGTCAACGCCCTCGCTGTGGTGTATGATACCTTGCGAAACATCAAAAGATTTATCGTCTATGATGTTCTGCATCACAGTAGAGAGCGTTATGGGAATATCGTCTGGTCTGTTGTAGCCCAAAGCCATCGTGAGATTTGCCTGTGCATCGGCATCAATCAACAAGACTTTTTTACCCTGCTGCACCAGACTTACACCCAGATTGACCGCTGTGGTTGTTTTTCCGACACCGCCTTTCTGGTTAGTCAGAGCAATCACTTTGCAATTTGACATAGATGCGTCCTCCTTTCGCATAGATTTAGCCACTTTGTCAAGGTGGCTATGTAAACAGTACCAGAGAACGCAAAAAAGCCGCCTACTCTTAAAATCAATAAGAATAAGCGGCTTCGTAATTTGCCTTAGACATATTCAATTTTCATTCTCTTGGACGGTGCATTTATGACCTTAAAAATAAGCTCGTCAATACAATCCGTATATCTGCCTTGCTGAATGAGCTGATTTTTTAACTCTACAAGGCTATGTATCAAAAGTATTCTTTCGTGGCTATCCAAATACAGATGATTAAAATTCTCTCTCATAAGCACACCTCCACTTCTTTAGCTTCATTATATTTGAAAGCAGGGGAAAGGACAAATCTGCAAAAAGGGACAAAAAAATAAGCGTACCACTATTTCTAATGATACGCTTATCGTATTTAACTGTTAATCAAGGTCTATGAATACCCTTACAGTGGTATCTCTCCACTGATTTTTCCTTACATACTGTCCGTTAGCCTTTCGGTAGGCTGCTGCCTGCTCAAAACTAAGCGGCAATTCAAAGGAAAGAGAACTCCTACCTATTTGCGATAGCTGCCTGAGCAGCAGCAAGACGAGCAATCGGAACACGGAACGGTGAACATGATACATAGTCAAGACCGATCTTGTGGCAGAACTCAACAGAAGAAGGATCGCCGCCGTGCTCACCGCAGATACCAACATGGAGCTTGTTGTTTACAGGCTTACCGAGTTTGATAGCTGTTTCCATGAGCTTGCCAACGCCTGTCTGGTCAAGCTTAGCGAACGGATCGTTCTCGAAGATCTTAGCATCATAGTAAGCGTTGAGGAACTTACCTGCGTCATCTCTTGAGAAGCCGTATGTCATCTGTGTAAGGTCGTTAGTACCGAAGCAGAAGAAGTCAGCTTCCGTAGCAATCTCATCAGCTGTAAGAGCAGCTCTTGGAATTTCGATCATTGTACCAACTTCGTACTTGAGGTCGATGCCTGCAGCAGCGATTTCAGCGTCAGCTGTTTCAACAACAACCTTCTTAACGAACTTGAGTTCCTTAACATCGCATACGAGCGGAATCATGATTTCAGGCTCAACTGTCCAGTCTGCGTGTGCTTTCTGAACATTGATAGCAGCACGGATAACTGCCTTTGTCTGCATCTTTGCAATTTCAGGATATGTTACTGCAAGACGGCAACCACGGTGACCCATCATTGGGTTGAACTCGTGGAGTGAAGCGATGATTGTCTTAATGTCTTCAACGCTCTTACCCTGAGCAGCTGCGAGCTTCTCGATGTCAGCTTCCTCTGTAGGAACGAACTCGTGAAGCGGCGGATCAAGGAATCTGATTGTTACAGGATTGCCTTCGAGTGCCTCATAAAGAGCCTCAAAGTCGCCCTGCTGATAAGGAAGAATCTTGTTAAGAGCAGCTTCTCTTTCTTCAACTGTATCTGAGCAGATCATCTCTCTGAATGCAGCGATTCTGTCCTCTTCAAAGAACATATGCTCTGTACGGCAAAGACCGATACCTTCAGCACCGAGCTCACGAGCCTTCTTAGCGTCAGCAGGCGTATCAGCGTTTGTTCTAACCTTAAGAGTTCTGTACTTGTCAGCCCAAGCCATGATTCTGCCGAACTCACCTGCGATTGTAGCGTCAACTGTTGGGATAACGCCGTCGTAGATGTTACCTGTAGAACCGTCGATTGAAATGTAGTCACCCTCGTGGAATTCCTTGCCTGCGAGTGTGAACTTCTTGTTAGCCTCGTCCATTGCGATGTCGCCGCAACCTGATACACAGCATGTACCCATACCACGAGCAACAACGGCAGCGTGTGATGTCATACCGCCACGAACTGTGAGGATACCCTGTGAAGCCTTCATACCTGTGATGTCCTCAGGTGAAGTTTCAAGACGAACGAGAACAACCTTTTCGCCTTTAGCGTTCCAGTTTTCAGCATCTTCGGCTGTGAATACGATCTTACCGCAAGCAGCACCGGGAGAAGCGCCGAGGCCCTTACCGATTGGTGTAGCAGCCTTAAGAGCAGCAGCATCGAACTGTGGGTGAAGAAGTGTGTCAAGGTTACGAGGATCGATCATTGCAACAGCTTCTTCTTCTGTTCTCATGCCCTCGTCAACGAGGTCACAAGCAATTTTAAGAGCAGCCTGAGCTGTTCTCTTACCGTTTCTTGTCTGGAGCATATAGAGCTTCTTGTTTTCAACAGTGAACTCCATGTCCTGCATATCTCTGTAGTGGTTTTCGAGTGTCTGACAAACATTCTGGAACTGCTCGAAAGCTTCCGGGAACTCTTCAGCCATCTTAGCAATTGGCATAGGAGTACGAACACCTGCAACTACGTCTTCGCCCTGTGCGTTGATGAGGAACTCACCCATGAGCTTCTTCTCACCTGTAGCAGGATCTCTTGTAAATGCAACACCTGTACCGCAATCGTCACCCATGTTACCGAATGCCATTGACTGTACGTTAACGGCAGTACCCCATGAATAAGGGATATCGTTGTCACGACGGTAAACGTTTGCACGAGGGTTGTCCCATGAACGGAATACAGCCTTAACTGCGCCCATGAGCTGTTCCTTAGGATCGTCAGGGAAGTCCTGACCGATTTTTTCTTTGTATTCAGTCTTAAACTGGCCTGCAAGCTCCTTAAGATCGTCAGCTGTAAGCTCTACATCATAAGTAACGCCTCTCTCAGCCTTCATCTTGTCGATGAGCTCTTCAAAATATTTCTTACCTACTTCCATAACTACATCGGAATACATCTGAATGAATCTTCTGTAGCAGTCCCAAGCCCAACGAGGGTTGTTTGACTTCTTAGCGATAACTTCAACAACATCTTCGTTAAGACCGAGGTTAAGGATTGTATCCATCATACCCGGCATTGAAGCACGAGCACCTGAACGAACTGAAACGAGGAGGGGGTTCTCCTTGTCGCCGAACTTCTTGCCTGTGATCTCTTCCATCTTCTCGATGTACTCGTTGATCTGAGCCTGAATTTCAGCGTTGATTTCTCTGCCGTCCTCATAATACTGAGTACAAGCTTCTGTTGTAATTGTGAAGCCCTGTGGTACAGGAAGTCCAAGACCTGTCATTTCTGCAAGGTTGGCACCCTTACCGCCGAGGAGCTCACGCATGTTAGCATTACCTTCTGTAAAAAGGTAAACCCATTTGTTTGCCATAACTGGTAATCCTCCTAAAAATAAATTAAGATATACGGCTGTGGCAGACTTACCCCTTGGTAAAACCTGCCTGCTTGTATAAGCCTATCGAATATTATAACAAACTTTGGTCAAAATAGCTATATTTTTTCAAACTTTTTTCTTATAAAAAACGAGTTTTATTTTCGACAATATTGTATAAATCGTTTAAAATGCCTTTTTTTGCCCGATTTTTGTAATTTTCTCTTGAAATTTGTGATTTTTGTGAGATAATATTATGGTATGAACGAGTGCCTTGTGACAGGACTGTCTGCATCTTTGTTGTTTTGTCACAGATAAAAGGAGAAAAAATGAAGAATTGTGCCGTTATCCTCGCAGGCGGCGAGGGCAAAAGAATGAAATCCGACAAACCGAAAACATTGTCGGAGGTGCTCGGCAGACCGATGCTCTGCTGGGTTATGTCGGCTTTAAGGAAAGCCGGTATTGACGACATCTGTGTTGTCAAGGGCTTTAAAAAAGAGTGTGTCGAAGAGTATCTTTCAACCCTCGATTTTTCCGTTGAAAGCGTGTTTCAGGCTGAAAGACTCGGAACAGGTCACGCTGTGATGATGGCAAAGGATTTTCTTAAAAAGCACAGCGGCAATGTTGTTATTCTCAACGGCGACGCTCCGTTTATGGACAGCAAGACTATTGAGGATTCCCTGAAGGCTCATATTGAGAACAATTGTGCCGCAACGGTTATTTCCGCAAAGGTTGACGATCCGACAGGTTACGGCAGAATTGTCCGTGACGAAAACGGAAATCTGCGTGCAATTGTTGAGCAGAAAGACGCCGATGAGGAAACTCTCAAAATAAATGAAGTAAACTCGGGCGGATTCTGGTTTGACTGTCAGCTTCTTCTTTCGGTTCTCGACAGAATCAAGTCGGATAACAGCGCAAAGGAATATTATCTTCCCGACGCAATCAAGCTTTTGCTTGAGGACGGAAGAAAGGTCGGAGCATTCACGGCTCAGTGCAGTGATACGGTTCTGGGTGCAAACGATCCGGCTCAGCTTGAACAGCTTAACGAAATTGCAAGAGCAAAGGGTTACAGCTGTTAATTGCTCGGTTAATCATTGGTAAACATATACTACACACATTAAAATTCAAAGGAGTTATTGCAATGAATTTTCACGGTAAGGACATTAAAATTTTCACCGGCAGTTCAAATGTTGATGTAGCTCAGGGAATTGCAGGCTGTCTCGGTCTGCCGCTTGGTAAGAGTGACTGTACACAGTTCTCAGACGGCGAAATCTCTGTTTCTCTTCACGAATCTGTTCGTGGCAGCGACTGCTTTATTGTTCAGTCAACCTGTGCTCCCGTCAACGACAATCTTATGGAAATGCTCATAATGATTGATGCCATGAAGCGTGCATCTGCTGCAAGAATCACAGTTGTTATGCCATACTTCGGCTATGCAAGACAGGACAGAAAAGCTAAGGCAAGAGATCCGATCTCGGCTAAGCTTTGTGCAGACATCATCACCTGTGCAGGTGCTGACCGTGTGCTTACAATGGATCTTCACGCAAATCAGATTCAGGGCTTCTTCAACATTCCTGTTGACCACCTTCAGGGCGCATCACTTCTCGCAAACCATATGAGAGAGAAAATCGGCGGCAAAAATGATGATTATATCGTTGTTTCTCCTGACCTCGGTTCTGTAACCCGTTCAAGAAACTTCGCTTCAAAAATCGGCACAGGTCTTGCTATTATCGACAAGAGAAGACCAAAGGCTAATGTTTGTGAAGTTATGAACATCATCGGTGACGCAAAGGGTAAGAAGGTTATCCTTGTTGACGATATGATTGACACAGCAGGTACTCTCTGCAATGCCGCTAACGCTATTGTTGAAAAGGGCGGTGCAACAGAGGTTTACGCTTGTGCTACTCACGCAGTTCTTTCAGGTCCTGCAATCGAGAGAATCCAGAACAGCGCAATCAAAGAAGTTGTTCTTCTTGACACAATTCCTGTTCCGAAGGAAAAGATGATTGACAAGTTCACAATTCTTCCTGTTGCTCCTACATTTGCAGAGGCTATCGCAAGAATCTACAACGACAAGCCGTTCACAGCCGCTTTCGGTTGATAAGCGAACAATTTAATTATGTAATTAAACAGGCGGGTTTTAACTAACCCGCCATTTCGCTGTTTTACTGCAAATTTTTCAGGAATAAAACGGTACAATATGTGAGGGTGATTTAATTTTGTTTGGTATAGTTTACGGCTCCGATTCAGATAACAAAATAATGAACCGCTTTGTCGATGAGTACGAACTGTGGTGCAATGAGGGCAAAAATCCGGATATTGCATCAATCGACCTCGACTTTGCGCTTGACCTACAGAAGAAAAGACTTGACGAAAAGGGTGTAAAGATTCAGACCGCTTTTACCGATAAGGAAACGGTGAAGAATGAAGTCCCCGTAAATGCTTGTACTGCCTACGATATGGGCGAATGTAAGAGTAACATTGCGTCAAAGACATATGAGGTTACGGAGAAATACTTTAAAGACGGAAAGAAAAAGAAAAAAATCAAGGACAGATTTTTCTTTTACACAATGATTACAAGGCTTGAAAACCGAAATTCCGAGGTTGCGTGTTCGTGTCCGAACTGCGGTGCGGTAAGCAGTGTAAGAGAGCTTCTCAACGGTTGTAAAAACTGCAAAACTCGCTTTATTATGGACGATTTGTTCCCGAAGGTTACAAACTTCTACTTTGTAAAAACCTATTCGCTTGCGAACAAGTCAACGAAAAAAGTGCTTGCTCCGTACCTTCTCGGCGGAATTGTCGCCGTTGCGGCATTTACGGTATGGGTGGTTGTAAAGGACGGAACTTTTGATCCCGCAACCGCAAATATGGTCTATGAAATCGGCGTAAGAGCAATCCCCGTACTGCTCGGCGGACTTTTGGCGGGGTACCTTGCATGGGCATTAAAAACGCTTTTCGGACTTTTTGTCGGTGCGGCAAAGAGCATTCCGATGATAGGTCCGCACTTCAATTGCCAGAAAAGACTTCCGTGGCTTATGAAAGAGGTTAATCCCAACTTCTCATATGAATACTTTATCGGCAAGGTGCTTGCTTTGCTCAAGATTATGATTTTCAGCGATGATTACACAAACCTCGCAGTCTATGAGGGCAATCCGATGAAAAATCCTTTCGGAGATATTGTTGACATCAAGTACAGAGGAGTGTCAAAGCTTAATTCATTCAATGTCACAAACGGCTGTTGCTATGTTGATATGACCGTTTATGCAACGACCGTGAAAAACAAAAATTCTTCATTTAGGGTTAAAAACGAAAAGTTCAGACTTACCGTTTGCAGAAGTGTGAACGCCATGGATGACGGAGTTTTCACAATGAAAAAAGTAACCTGTAAAAGCTGCGGCGCAAGCTTTGATGCAACAAGAGAACGTAACTGCCCGTATTGCGGAAATCCTTATCATCTCGGCAACGATGACTGGGTTGTTGTAAGCTTCGGAAAAGGTTAATTTAAATTTCAGAATACATATAATATAAATAAGAGGAAAACGGATATGTTCGGAAAAAACAAATCAACGGGTTCAATCGAGTACATTGTAGTGGGACTCGGCAACCCCGACAGAAAATACGAAAACACTCGTCACAACGCAGGCTGGCTTGCAATTGACCGCATTGCCGACAAGCTCGGTTGTGATGTGAACAAAATAAAATACAAAAGCTTTATCGGCACTTGCACTGTAAACGGCGCAAAAGTTATGCTGATGAAACCCACAACATATATGAACAACAGCGGTCAGGCAGTTGTTGAGGCGATGAACTTCTACAAAATCCCACCCGAAAATGTCATTGTAATTTTTGATGACATTTCGCTTGATGTCGGAAAAATGCGTATCCGTTCAAAGGGCAGTGACGGCGGTCAAAGGGGAATGCGCAGTATCATCTATCTCAGCGGAAGCGATAAATTCCCTCGCATCAAGGTTGGCATAGGCGCAAAGCCAAATCCCGACTGGGACCTTGCCGACTGGGTGCTTTCAAAGTTCACTCCCGATGAAATGAAAAAGCTTGATGAAATTTTTGACAATGCCGAAAAAGCAATCGAGCTGATTATTGACGGCAAAACCGACCGTGCTATGAATTTGTTCAACTGAAAAGGGACAAAGAAATGAATAATCTCAACTTTCTTGTTGATGTCCTCAAAGAGTCACCCGTTTTCAAAACACTTGAAAAAAATGTCAAGCCGGGCAGAACGGTCTGTGCTTCGGGACTTTCAACAATCAACAAATCAAATATCATCTATGCGCTGTGCCGCCTCAAGGGCGTCACGGCATTTTGTCTTGCCTCCGATGAAAAAGAGGCGCAAACTTTGTGTAACGACCTTTCGTGCATGGGACTTCGTGCCTATGTTTATCCAGTGCGTGACTTCAACTTTCTTGACTTTCAGAGCCGTTCGCACGAGTACGAGCACGCAAGGCTTAAAGTTTTGCTCAAGCTTCTCAACCACGAATGTGATGTTGCAATTGCGTGTGTTGATGCGGCGGCACAGCTTACCGTTCCGAGAAATGTGCTTGAACAGTCGGTTATTGAATTTGAAGAGGGCAAGGAGCTATCGCTTGAAAAGGCGACAAAGGCACTTACTCTGCTCGGCTACGAACGCTTTGATGCGGTAGAGGGCAGCGGTCAGTTTTCGCTGAGAGGCGGTATTCTCGACTTCTTTATGCCCGACAGCGACTATCCCGTGAGATGTGAATTTTGGGGCGATGAAATTACCGACCTCAGCTATTTTGACATTGAAACACAGAGAAGATTTAAAAAGGCTGACAAAATTACGCTTTCGCCCTCAACCGAAATCGTAATTGAGGACAGAGCCGCCCTTGCAGATAAAATTGAACACAAGGCAAAGCTCCTCCGTTCCAAGAACAGCGCCAAAGCCAAGGAAAAACTTTTTTCAGAGGCAGAGCTTATCCGCAGCGGTGCAATGATTGCCAATGCGGACAAATTTATCAATCAGATTTACGATAAACCCGAGTCGCTTTTTGATTATCTCGACAGAAACACCCTCGTTTTTGCGTCTGAATTTACTGCAATTCAGGAACGGGGAAAGTCAATGGACTTTATCAGCAATGAAACCCTTATGCAAGGCTTTGAGGACGGAACTCTTTGCAGAGGTTTTGACCGCTTTGCGCTCACATTCAACGAATGTACCGAGTTTTTGCAAAGTCACGGAACAATCGTGCTTGAAAACTTTGTTCACGGAAGTATGCCTATCAAGCTGTCGGAAATCATCAGCTTTTCAACAAAACAGATCTCGGCATGGGGCGGTTCGTATAAACAGCTAAAAGAAGATGTTGACGGACTTTTTACCCCCGAAAGCAAGGGTGTTATCTTTGCAGGAACAGAAAGAGCTGCCAAAAATCTTTGTGACACCTTTAACGCAGACGGCATAAACGCTGTTTACAGCGAGGGTGCGGATAAGATTTCAAAGGGCGAATTGCTTGTTATGCAGGGTGCATTGAGTGCGGGCTTTGAGTATCCGTCACAAAAGTTTTTTGCAATAACCTACAGTCAGGTTTCGTACCGTCCCGAAAAGTCCAAAAAGAAGAAAAAAAAGACGGGACAGGAAATTTACAGCCTTTCCGAGCTTGCCCCCGGTGATTATGTTGTACACAATGTTCACGGTATCGGTGTGTTCGGCGGTATAAGAAAAATTGATACTCACGGAGTTATAAAGGACTATATCAAGATTGACTACGCAAAGGGCGATGTGCTTTATGTGCCTGTCACACAGCTTGATATGGTTGCAAAATATATAGGTCCGAAAGAGGATTCAAGGGTTAAGCTTAACCGACTCGGTTCGGGCGACTGGCAAAAGGCAAAGGCAAGGGTTAAAACCTCTGTCAAGGACATTGCCAAGGAGCTTATTGAGCTTTACTCACAGCGTATGAAAGCCAAGGGCTATGCCTTTTCGGCAGATAACGAGTGGCAGAGAGATTTTGAACTCAGCTTTGAATATGACGAAACTCCCGACCAGCTGCGTTGTTGTGAGGAAATCAAGCATGACATGATGCGTTCGTCGCCGATGGACAGACTTCTCTGCGGTGATGTCGGATTCGGCAAAACAGAGGTTGCACTCCGTGCCGCCTTTAAGTGTATTGCAGATTCAAAGCAATGCGCATTGCTCTGCCCCACAACAATCCTCGCATGGCAGCATTATCAGACGGTAATCAAGCGTTTTGAGGGCTATCCCGTTCGTGTGGAACTGCTTTCAAGATTCCGTACCGCAAAACAGCAGAAAGAAATTCTCCAAAAGCTAAAGCGAGGAGAAATTGATATGATTGTCGGAACTCACAGACTTGTGCAGAAGGATGTTGAATTTCGTGACCTCGGACTTGCAATCATAGATGAGGAACAGCGTTTCGGTGTTGCTCAAAAGGAGAGGTTCAAGGAACTGTGCAAAAATGTCGATGTGCTTACGCTCTCGGCTACTCCTATTCCGAGAACCCTCAATATGGCGATGAGTGGTCTGCGTGATATGAGCGTTATCGAAGAAGCTCCGACAAACCGTCAGCCTGTTCAGACCTATGTGCTTGAACACGATGATGCGGTTATCAACGAGGCAATCCGCCGTGAACTCCGCCGTGGCGGTCAGGTGTTCTATCTTCACAACAATGTTGAAACAATTTCTTCATGTGCCGCAAAAATTCAGGAGGCTGTTCCCGAGGCAAAAATCGCAATCGGTCACGGCAAAATGAAAGAGGGCGAACTCAGCGAAGTTTGGCGACAGATGCTTGAACAGGAGATTGATGTGCTTGTCTGTACGACAATTATCGAAACGGGTGTCGATTTGCCGAATGCCAACACCCTTATTATAGAAAATGCCGACTGTATGGGACTTTCGCAGTTGCATCAGCTCAGAGGCCGTGTGGGCAGAAGTTCACGAAGGGCATATGCCTACTTTACCTTCAGACGGAACAAGGTTCTCACGGAGATTCAGCAGAAAAGGCTTGCCGCAATCAGGGAATTTACAGAATTCGGCAGCGGCTTCCGCATTGCAATGCGTGACCTTGAACTGCGAGGTGCGGGCAATATTATGGGAGCACAGCAGCACGGGCATATGGAATCGGTCGGTTACGATATGTACCTCAAGCTTCTTGATGAGGCAGTAAGCGAGGAAAAGGGCGAGCAGAATGTCACAAAAGACCTCGACTGTCTTATTGATATTTCGGTTGACGCTCATATTCCCGAAAGCTATGTTGAAAGTCTTACACTTCGTCTTGATGTTTACCGCAGAATTGCCGATATCCGCAGTAATGAGGACGCAGACGATGTTATTGACGAGCTGCAGGACAGATTCGGCAAGATTCCGAACTCGGTTCTCGGACTTATCGACATTGCCCTTGTGCGTAACAAGGCTTACTCAATGGGTATTTACGAAATCAGACAGAACGGCACAACACTCATGCTCTTTGTAAACGAACTCAAATCCCCTCAGGTTGCCGACTTGCTCATTGCTTTGGGCGGAAAGGCAAAGCTTGTTGCCGGAGCAAAACCGTGCGTTGCGGTTGAGTGCAAAAACAGCTCCGCTCCGCTTGAAATCCTCACCAAAATTTTCGGTGTGCAGTAATTTTACGGCATGAAACCGTAATTTGTTAAGAAAAAACCTCCCGAAACTACAAAAATGCTGTTTTTCGGTGGAAATTCTCAACAAAATTTTATAAAAATGTAGACAATGACGATTTTTTTGTGTATAATCGTAAGGTACATTATCCTGTGAAAGTGTGTTTGCAGGACACTTTGCATTTAATTTTTCAGAAGGACGGTAAAAAACTATGAAGCCTAATATCAAGGTTGGTTCATTTTTACTTGCAATTGTTATGATGTTCTCAGTTTTTGCAATTGCAGGTTGTACACCCACAACTCTTAACAAAGAATGGTCGTATAAGACAAGCGACAACGAGCTTGCCATCGGCGTTTATATCTACTCACTCAATGCAGCTTACAGTCAGGCTGAGTCATATGCTAAAAAGCTTGACGATTATGATTCGACATCTGACAAGTGGCTTGATGAAAAAATCAAGGACGATGACGGCAACGAGCAGGTTGCAAGAGAGTGGATTAAAGATCAGGCTAAGAAAATGTGCCTCAGCTACCTCGTAGTTGACGAACAGCTTAAAAAGGAAAATGTAAACATCGGTCAGGCAACTATTGACTCCGCAACAAGTCAGGCTGAATCATACTGGAATGTCGGTCCGTATGCGTCACAGGGTTATGTAATGCCGATGAAGAAGCAGTATGAAAAGTACGGTGTTTCACTCGACAGCTTTGCATACTGCACAACTATCTACAACACAAAGTATGAGGCTCTCTTCAAAGCAGTTTACGGCAAGGGCGGTTCAAAGAAAGTTTCCGACGCCGACCTTACAAAGTATTTCAAGGAAAACTATACGGACTACTCATATCTTCCCGTGAACCTTTATACATCAACAAAAGATGAGGCAGGTTCATCAAAGAATGTTGCAATGAGCGACAAGGAAATCAAGAAGGTTGAGGATCAGCTTAACGGCTACAAGAATGACCTTAACAAGGGCGGTTCTTTTGATGATGTTATTGCATCATACAAGAAGTCAAGCGGTTCGGGAACAGATTCTTCTGTTTCAAAGGTAGAAGTTCTCGACAAGAGCTCAATCGGTGACGAGCTTAAAGAGGCTATCGGCAAGCTTAAAACAGGCAAGGCTGAAACTCTCAAGGTCGGCAGCGGCGACAGCGCAATCTACTATCTCGTTTATAAGAAAGACGTCAGCAAGGATGTTGACAGCTATATCGGCAACGAATCAAACAGAGCCGGTGTACTTGCGTCAATGAAGTCAGACGAATTTTCAAAGTACATTGACAGTCTTGCAGAGAAACTCAAGTATGAAGAAAACACTTCGGTTATTGACAAGTATAAGCCCGAACTCTTCTTCGTTGCGGTTGAGCCTACAACAGCGGCGTCAACAACATCGGCATCCGATAAAAGCTCAAAATAATTGATATCGGACATACAACAGACGCATTTTCAGATTATTCTGAAGAAAGGGGCTTTTATGAAAAAACATTCAAAGCTTTGCGCAATTTTTCTGACGGCACTTTTGAGCATTTCTGCTGTGAGCTTTTCCGTATCGGCAGTCGGTGAGGAGGTTGATCCCGGCGGAGATTCAAGCGTTATTGTTGATCCCGTAGAGCCGGAGCCTGAGCCCGAACCGGAACCATCACCGGAACCATCACCGGAGCCTGAGCCGGAGCCGCAGCCGCAGCCCGATCCTGTGTATCCGGATTCTTCGGACAGTTCATCATATGTAGATCCCGGCTATTCGTCAAGTGATTCGTCATATGACAACAACTATAACTATGACAGTAGCTATGACTACAACAATAACAGTTATGACAATAATTACAGTAGCAGTCAGACTTACTACTACTCTGAGCCGTCATATGTAGGCGGCGGTCAGTCCTATGTTGCTCCGTCAAATACTGCTCCGTCAGCGTCGCTCATCAAGTCTGACGATAACATTGACGAAAAAACACTTTCAAGCAACGACTGGTCGGATATCGCAAAAAATCTTAAAAATACCGACACATCGAGTTCTGACGGTGATGACTTTAACTTCATCAAGAACAATAACAGCAAGGGTGACAACGGTCATTGGATGTTCTATGTTTCACTCGTTTTACTCTCACTCGGTGTTGCAGGCATTGCGTACTTTGTAATTTCAACTGTTCTCAACAGAAAGAAGAGAGTCACAGTCGGCGGCAGAAGTAACGCTCCAAAGAGCAAGTCTGTACAGCCACAGCGTTACAGCAGTAACGATGATTATGCCGATGATTACTCATCTTCAGGCAGAAAGTCCGAAAGACGCAGTAAGTACGATACTGCCGAAATTCAGCTTCCAAAGAACAGCCAAAAGGGCGGAAGAAGATACAAGTAATTAAATAACTTTATAAAACAAAAGCAGTTCCAAAATCGGAACTGCTTTTTTGTTTGACTGTGTAATTAAATTTTCGCATGACTTCTGTTTGAATGTCAAAATCAGTTTTTGTCATACGGCTTTTTGTATGCCTCTTTGAACGGTTTTACAGTGCCGTCCTTTTCTTCAACGCTTACATTATCAAGTGTTGCGTTGAACTGTGTGCGGATTTCGCCGAGATAAATTTTGTACAGCTCTTTCTGTTCTTTTTGCTCAGCCTCGGTAAGTCCCTGTTCCTTTTTCTTTTTTGCAAGCTCGTTAATTCTGTCAAGCATCTTTTTATCCATAAGTCAATCCTCCCGACCATTATTTTGTTTTTGAGAGCAATCTGCTCCAAAGCTATGATATCACACAATCAGCCAAAGTGCAAATTTTCGATTTGTCGGTTGAAAACAAAAATTTTTTGTGCTATCATTCAATTAAAGCCGTTATACGGCAAATTTTTTCGGCGGTGAATTATGGAAAATTTCAGCTTATTGCACCCGACAAATTCAAATGCATCCTACAGAACTTTCAACAAAGAGGCGCTGAATGATTTGTCGGTTGATTATATATGTGACGCTCTCACAAAAGAGCAGTATGAACGCAACAGCATAAAGCAGCTGCTGATAAATATTACGGATGACGAGGAAGTTATAAAATATCGTTGCGATGTTTTTGAGGATTTTCTCCGTTTTCCGAAACTTCGTGATGATCTATCCGCACTTCTTGTAAAGCTGAATGATTTGCGTGAAATTGAGCGCTTTCAAAAGGATACCGAGGCATCTTCCTTGTGGCAGCTTGTAAACCGACTTCGTGAAATGGACGGCTATGTCGATTGCATTACAAGAATAAAAAACACGCTTGAAACAATTGAAGTAAAGTCGCAGGGTCTGCTTGAGCTCAAGAAAAATGTTCAGTCAATTTACAATGACAGCGGTTTTCCCGAACTAAAAAAGGATATAATAGATACGCTTGCAAAGGCTCAAAAGCTCAAGAGCATTACACTCGGTGTGAATCTTGACGATTTGCTCCGCCCAAAGAGTGTGGGTGTAATCTCACTCAATGACAAAGAATTTACCGACAGCGGTATTCTCAAAAGATTTATGAAGTTTACAAACCGTGACAGCGAACTGCACCACGGCAACGATGTTTCGGGATTTTTAAGCTTTCATCCGTCCAATCCGTCAACCTCGCAGTTCGGGCTGGGACAGTTTGTTGTGGGCGCTCAGCAGGATGTAAACCGCACTATGAACAGCTCGCTGACCGGCGCAGATCCTATGTCTGACGCACTCAAAAATGTTGTGACCGATATCCTCCGCAGAACCGTAAATGACATAAAATCAATGCTCAACAGATATGTCAATGTCAACGGCTACTCGTTCGTTTCGCTTATGCCCGAAATCATTTTCTATATTCGTTTTGCAGAGCTTTGTGATAAGATGAAAAAGAAAAATCTTCCGCTGTGCAAGGCGGAAGTTTTGCCGAAAGAGGACAGAAATTGCTGCCTTAGAGATGTTTACAACCTCAAACTCGGCATAAAATCGGCAAACGGTGAGAATTTGGATATTGTCACAAACGATATTGATTTTAACGATGATAGGCGAATTTACATTCTGACAGGTCCGAACCGTGGCGGTAAAACCACGATTACTCAGGCGGTCGGACTTGCGTTTCTGCTTGCTCAGAACGGAATATATGTTCCTGCAACGCAGATGAAATTCAGCCCATGCGACAGCATTTTTACGCATTTTCCTGCCGATGAAAACGATACCGTTGATCTTGGCAGACTCGGTGAAGAAAGCAAAAGACTTGCCGAAATTTTCTCCTCGGCAAGCCGTTACAGCCTGCTTTTGCTCAACGAAAGCCTTGCAACAACCAATGTTGCCGAGGGCTTGTACATTGCCCGTGATGTTGTCAAATCAATGCGATATCTCGGCACAAGGGCGATTTTTAATACCCATATGCACGATTTGGCTCGCAATCTTGACGAGGTGAACACAACCGTAAAGGGCGACAGCAAGATTGAAAGTCTGGTAACAGGTGTCGAAAACGGACAGCGTTCGTTCAAGGTTTTCATTGCTCCGCCTCAAGGTGTAAGCTATGCCAAAGACATTGCCGAAAAATACGGTGTAACCTTTGACAAAATCAAAAAACAGATTGATCGGCAGCGTGTCGCTGCACCCGGTTCGGGAAGATAGTATGTAATAATAAAAACATATTATGCCCGAGCGGAAGTTTTAATTAAATGTAAAATTGAAAATGGAAAATTGAAAATTGCGGTCGGGCAGACAGTTTGCAAAATGCAAATCATTGTTGCCCGACTGTTTTTGTATATATAGAAGTTGCGTTTAAATGTATGGGCGGAT
>ENA-OYXC01000185-OYXC01000185.1-human-gut-metagenome-genome-assembly--contig:-NODE-185-length-32986-cov-6.980869_pt1 | contig 32986 bp, 29 predicted proteins | sample MGYA00244214_ERZ653415 | MGnify/ENA primary metagenome ERZ653415 (study PRJEB26926, sample SAMN06165016) | human gut metagenome | biome: ENVO:00009003; feature: ENVO:2100002; material: ENVO:00002003... | reverse complement strand
TGCCTGTCTCGTGGGCTCGGAGATGTGTATAAGAGACAGCCCTCAACGTATATGAAATCCTCAACGCCGACAAGTTCAACAGGAACAGCCGAAACACACGACGCAAAACCCGTAGCGAGGAAGGATACGAGCGCAACATGAACATGCTGAAAGAATCCCTCGCCCAAGCCGGATGGGATGAATGATGACAGCACAGGCTCCCACACAAGGAACGTTGACCACGGCACAGGCCAGCAATGGACAGCATTACCCACGCGCCTTCGAACGCCCGTGCGCCATCGCGCTGTTGACTCAAATCAACAGTCATTACGGCAACAAGCCGTTGGATGACGCGCAGGTGGATAACTTCGTCAACGAAATCGACCATACGATTAAAGCTGACGAAGCCCGTCAAGCCATCATCGAATTCTTCCAGACACATTCGTCACGGGAAGCTTGGATTGCTCCCTACGACATCAATCAGATGGTCAGGAGGAAGCGTTTGAGCAGAGTGCCATCCAATGCTGAAATCAGCCGCATGCTCGACGGATATGGCATCACCGACGCGAACACCGCATGGGGATTTCGACGAGGACTGACCTACGCCATCTCCAAAGGCGCTTCGCCGGAACGCGCTATCGAGTATGCGAAAAGACACTGTGATGACGTGAAGACCATCTCCAACACCCCAGACCAGTATCCACAGCTCACAGCCGGTGACAACGTGGGCAAGGAAGACGGTGTCACTTCATTTTCAGCGCTATTGAAAGACTTCCGGTCAGGATTGGAACGGCCATCCACACAGGCCAATCCAATCCCAGCCGAAAACAATCCAATCCAGAAAACCGATAAGAAAGAAGAAAACAAACAATGACCGACGTCACCACCAAGCTTATTCACGACACTTTCATCCAGAACCGTCCCGATAAGGTAGGCGAACAGGAAGCGGAAGAACTGTTCAACCATTGGCTTGAAGTCCACGGATTCCAGCCGGAGGAACAGCCCATCGCACCAGCCGGATTCGAGTATGAGACCGTCAAAACCAAGGAGGATTCCACACCATCCTCCGACGATTTGGACGCCATCGCCCTCGCATCCGACAATGCCACCAATTCCGCCGCAATGATTTCCGACGTGATGGATTCTCTTCCTGAAAGCACTCAGGAAGCGCTTGCGTGCGCGTTGAACGACTTCGACTGTGCCGCCGAGCATCTGCACAGGTTGCTCGACAAGTACGATTACAAGCCTTTGGAAGAAAGGGAGGAAGATTGAAGTAGCGCAAGAACACAAAACAATCTACTGCGGGTATGTGGCGAAGGAAAACCGCGAGAGCCAAGCGGTCTTCTTCTGCAAAAAATGCTCGTATAAGACGAACGCTGACGTGAACGCGGCGAAAAACATCCTCAAACGAGGATTGGACACGCTCGCCGTCACGTCGGAAAACCTGTGGGGCGCGGACGGCACCCCGGTCGAACAGGGACATAAGACTATCGGAAACGCTACATGCGAATCCGAAGCAGTCTCTTAGAAACCAAAACCTCTCCTACCGCAAAAAACGATAGGAGAAATCCCCCGGCTTCAAACCGTGGGGAGGACGTCAAACACAGTAAGAAACCAGAAGGAAAGATTTGGAAAACAAACTCCGAGGGAAAATCCCCTTCATCGCGGCAGTGGCCGCACTGTCCATGCTCGCATCCGCAAACGTGGCATTGGCCGCAGAGGTCGGCAACCCAATCATCGTGGGCAAGACCAACATGTTCACGGCTGATGAAACCGTTGACCTGTTGGGCGGCGACTTGGGCGAGGCGGCGAACTTCGGTCTCGTCGGCTTCGACTCCGTCCACTTGAACGCGCATACGAACAGTAATATCGCCACCGAGCACGCCTATATTGGCGCGGCCTTCGGCAATCATGCCAACGGTGTGGACGAGCCGGAAGTCAGCTACATGGACGAGGTTGACGGCAATATCAACGTCAATCTGCCCGCCGACTCCAAGATTGTCTTCGGACAGTCAAACATCATCGGACAGACCGACAATGGCAACAGTTGGACGGTGAATGGCAACAAGCTGGAAATGCAGACCAGTGGAAGCCTCCCGAAGTCCGAACGAGTGCTCAAGGATTCCAAGACCGTCAAATATCTTGATTTGAAATCCATGGAAAAGAGCATGACCAGCCTGTCGGCCAAGTGGGCGAAAGCTCCGGAAGCCAACGCTACCCATGATTTCTCCGACATGAACAAGCGTCATATCGACGCAAAAGGTGACGTGGCCCACCTCAATATTGACGCGGCTGAACTGCAAGGTAATCGTGTGACCGCCACGTTGGGAGACAATACCCGTCTCATCGTGAACGTTGACACCAAAGGTGCGGACAATATCACTCTGCCCCAATTGGACGTGGACGGTATCAATCACGCCGAATACGCCAAGTGGACGAACAAGGGTGTTATTTACAATCTGACCGACTCCAAAGCCAAGGACGGGCAATATCACGGCAACGTCGGCACCGCTGGCGCATCCTCTTCCGTGATTCTCGCCCCGGAGGCCAACGTGGACGCGTCGCAGAACGTCGAAGGCCAGATTATCGCCAAGAACGTGACCATCGGCGGTGAATTCCACCGCAACAGCGTCAACGTTCCAGTGACCCGTCACGTGGAAGTGAAACTGGACGGTCAGAACAAGACTGAAACCACGCCGTTCGTCGTGCCCCAGCCCGCCAAAGACCATTACCGGTTCATCGTCTGGACTACCAATCCGGACGGTACCGGCGACTCTTACAAGCCGGGAGATACCGTGACCATCATTCCGAAGAACACCACCCTGTATCCGCAGTGGGAGGCGAAGCATTTGCTTCGCTACAACACGAACGGCGGCAATGGTGATTTCGAGGATTCAGACCTGCCGTCCGACGTGTCCGACACCATCCCGTCCCGCGACGGATACGAGTTCGACGGTTGGATGATTAATGGCATCAAGGTCGATTCCGGCAATACGGTTGAGGACAATGGTTCCGATGTGACCGTGGTCGCACAGTGGACTCCGGTCAAGCAGGATGTGACCCCGACTAAGCCGGAAACCCCGAAGGACGATACGGACAAGAACGATACTCCGTCAAAGGATGATTCCGACAAGTCCGACAATGATACGAAGGTTCCATCCGACGATAAGAGCGATGTGAACACTTCGACCAGCGATAAGACCGCCGATACTGGTAAGACCGATACCGGCAAGAAGACTGTGGGCGCCAAGAACAATACTCAAGCCGTTCAACAGGACGGTCAGGGCTTGGCTACCACCGGCGTGGCTGTTGGCGTTATCGCAGTCGCAGTCATTGTGCTTGCCGCCGCCGGTGTAATCCTCTCCGTCGCAAAACGACATGAGGGTAGCCGCTGACATTACCTCTCTATTCGATAGGGAGATAATGTGACTCCAATCCCGCCGTCTTTTTGATGGCGGGATTTTTTTACCTATGTTATACTGGCAGTGTTCACAAAATCGGTGAAGAGGTAAAACTTTTGAAAGACTACGACTGGTGGGTAAAAGCGTGGAACGCCTATAATAATCCACCCACCAAAACGATTCCATTGGACGCGTCCGATGCTCTCCAAGGGAAAATCACGTCCGTGGTGGTTCTTGTCATAGCCATATTCGCAATCCCGTTAATCATCCGACGGGCCATAGCTGACGCTAAAGAAGACATGATGGGGAAAATCGAACTCGTCGCCGCAGTAATCGCTTCGGTCTGTCTGTCCGTTATGTGTGTCTGGATGGTTTACGACGCTTTTGCCATGGAACAAACTCAAGAAGTCAAAACCAGTGTCACCCACCCGCTCGGTTTCGAAGACCAATTGGAAAAAGACTTCAAAGTGTCAAATCTATCTTGTAAGACCGACGCCTACTTAATCCTCCCCGACCATGGTTCCTACGATTGCACGTTCACCAGCAAGGACGGGAAATCAGTAACGAAGGGCACACTTGTTATAACCGAGGGCGAAAAAGTCGGACTATACGACGCCAATGGAAAGCTGGTTGAAACAAGTTGACATCCTCCCCCGCATTCATGCGGGGGATTCCCGAATCTTACGGTTCGGGTTTCTGTTCGCTACGACAAAACAAGAAAGGAGGGGACGCTAATGCGAGACCTTGGTTCCGGTTCTGCCGTCCTTGCAGACGCTGACCGCAAGCCCTGCGGCGAGGATGTTTTCGGCTGCGTTCAAATCCCTGTCATGGGTTGTTCCGCAGTCCGGGCACGTCCATGCCCTGACTTTGAGACCGGGCATGCCCTTCGGCCCGGTCTTCGCCCCGCAGTGGGAGCAGATTTGCATGCTCGGATAATACCTGTCGATGGTTATGAGCTGTCGCCCGTACCATTCGGCCTTGTATTCGAGCATTCGACGGAACTCCGACCATCCGGCGTCCATAATGCTCCCGTTCAGCCCGTTTTTCGCGGACTGGCCGTTGGGGAGCCAATGGTTCGGATTATCCGGGTCGGGTTTCGGCGCGCATCTTTTGGCCATGTTCTTCACGTTGAGGTCTTCGAGTACCACCGTTTGGTTCTCGCGGATTATCCTCGTGCTCAACTTGTGGAGAAAGTCACGGCGCATGTCCGTGATTCTGGCGTAGGTGCGGGCCACCTTGAGGGCGGCTTTCCGATGATTGTTGCTGCCCTTGGTCTTGCGGGACAGCTCCTGCTGTTCCCGTTCGAGCCGTTGGGCGAGTTTCTTGTAGTGGCGTGGGTTCGCTATGGTCTCGCCGTCGCTGGTGACGGCGTAGCTGTCCACGCCCAAGTCGATTCCGATGGCGTTGTTCTTCTTGGGGAGTCGCTTGATGTTCTCTTCTACGAGGATGCTGACGTGCCAGCGTCCGGCTGCGTCCAAACTCACGGTCACGGTGCTCGGCTCCGTCTTGCGGGGCAGTGTTCTGGACCATCGTATCGGCAATGGTCCGCGCATCTTGGCGAGCGTGAGTTCGTTGCGTTTGGCGTCCCATTTGAACGCGCTTCGAGTGTATTCGGCGCTTCCGCCGTGGGATTTGGCCTTGAACCTCGGATAGTCGCCGGTCTGCTTGAAGAAGTTGGAGAACGCCGTCTGCAAATGCCTCAACGCCTGTTGCAGCGGCACGCAGGACACTTCGTTCATGTACGAGTATTCAGCCGTTTTCTTCCATTGGGTGAGCATGGCGCTGGTCTGGACGTAGGTGATGCTCCTGCGCTCCGCCGTCCATGCGGTGGAGCGGGCTTCCAATGCGAGATTGTAGACCTTCCGGCAGCAGCCGACCGTGCGCCTGAGCAGTTGTTCCTGCTCGGGCGTCGGGTAAAAGCGAAACCTGTACGCCCGCTTGCATGCATGCCTTCTGACCATGTTTCACATTATATCATATCAATCTGTGAAAGGAGGACGGTTTGCTTCCTCCCCGCCCTAAAGGACAGGGTCTCCGCAAACCAAAAAAGATGAAAGATTTCAGCAATTGGCTGGAAGCGTGGAAGAATTATCCTCCTGTTCCTGACTGGTTAAACATTTTAGGCACTATTGTTATTGGTGTTCTCCTAGTATTGATGGCCGTCGGAATAATCGTCGGCTTTATCGGGGCTTTTCTCCGCGATAGTCTCTTATTCGTAAGAATTATCTTCATAAGTCTTGTTAGCGGGCTTATAGGCGTACTCCTCGTAATGTGCGTCAGCGGCCTTATCGACAACTATTACGAACAGCGTTCGACGGCACCTCCCACTATTCGCGAGCAGATTTCCAAAGTTTGGAACTTGGACGACATCGACTGCGATTTTTCTAGCAAAGACAAACTTCCTACCGAAGATTTGAAATGCGTGGTCTACCGTGGCGACAAGAAGACCAAAGTCACACTGCACGCAAGCGAAAACAAACTCGGCCTGTACACACAGGATGGAAAACGTTTCCCAATCAAATAGGAAGGATTTAAAAAGTGTTAGAGCATGGCGAAGAACTTAACCTGAGAATGTTGCAACCATTGGACACGGACACTACGGCTGGCATACTTCGCGAATCTGGCTATCTGGTTCCATTATCCAAGTGGAGCAAGGCCCGGCAAGACTACAAAGGCAATACCGACCGTTGGGCGTTCAATATCATAGCATGTGCTTTCATTGGCCTCATGGTCGCCTGTTTGGGAATGTGGTCTACCCGAAATATTCCAATCAAACTTCCGAAATATACTCCCGTAGCCGTTTTTCTACTGGGTTTCGCTTTTGGTTGGGTGCAACTGTTAGGCACGTCCGATAGGCGGAAAAAGGTTTTTCGACCGAAGCCGGATAATCCAGTCCAAGTATTGGAGTCTACTTTCGACGTTCATGTGGCTGGAGACAGTGACACGTCGCTTTTCGACAAGACTGGATATAAGAAACTTCTTCTTCGTGTTGATGAAACCCATTACACTCAGGCTACATTGTTTGTTTGGGAAGAATCATACGATTTAAAGGAAGAGCGTACTTGGCCTTTGGTTAGTATCGCATTGTTCGATGAAGACGGAAAGCCGGTCAAACTGCAATCGGTTGAGTCGAAGAAGGAAGCTGAAAGTGTTGAACGGTAGGCCGACTTTGGAAGAGCGGAAGAAAGCCCTCCAATGGTTGGAGCGGGATATTCGACTGTCTAGGAAAGCGTTCGAGTCCCGTATCGCACGGGAGGGGAGTGGTATTCATGTCAGGAAAGAAAACGATTGAAAAAATAAAGACCGTTGTTCTGTGCTGGACTCCAACGAATTACGGCAAGTGGCAGTTTTCAACGGAGCCTTTGGAACAAATGCTGAACAACGGATACGAGGTAGTAAGAACCGACGCAGTTCCGGGCACAGTGGACAGACAATCGAATATGATATTCCCACCCTCGACCGTCTACATTCTTCGAAAAAACATTAGAAGACTGGAGTAGGCATGGCTTATTATGACCCGTGGCGTGAGGCCGTTGAAAACGCTAAAGAACTTCTCCGACTGGGAATGCCACCACAGAAAGTGCAGGAGCGGACTCGACTCCCCAAGAGCACCATCGACAAGATAGCCCCACCTATACTGCGAGAGAACGCGGAACGTGAAGCCATTCAGGAAGCCGAACGCGCTTTGAAGCGGGAGCATGAACGAATCCTCAAGGAAAAATATCCATGCCCGCTCTGCCATAAAGGCTATGGGATTGTTGACGGTGGAGCGCTCACCACATTCTTGGACGGTTCCGTCTGCCGTATCGGTGCAGAAAATGAGACCATTGGCAAGGGAAGCCCCTTCTTTCGCCCTTACTATGCCCACTGTTCGTATAGGCGTTGTCCAGCCCGACTGATTTTTCCCCGTGACACGCGGGAGGAAGCGTTGAGGGCTTTCCTGTTGGGAGAGTGGATTAGACCACACCCGTTCGTCAGTGTGAGCGACGGTTCTGAATGGACGTACACCAAACAGGGATTGGCGTCAGCGGTTTCATCATTGATGAACGATTATTCGCCGGAGCAGATAAAACAATTAGGTTTCAATCCGATTGCCGTGGACGAGTTGGCGAACCGTAGGGCGTTACGGATTGCTAAATTCAATCCAGATGCTTTCGATTTGACGCTCATGTGTCCCAAGTGCGGTAGTCGGGGAGAGTTCCGTAAGGCTGTCAATCCGACGAATCATAGCAAGGAATCATGGTGTTGCTGGTGGAGGGTCGGCTGTCCAAGATGTGGAGCCAGAACCGTCAACTCGTTTCCTACCCGTGAACAGGCGCAGTCCGCTTTCGAGGAGGGGGACTTGTTAAGGGGGCCGAAAATCGATAAGTCCGGAAGTGGAAAGGATTAAACGAAGTTGTTCCATCTGCATGCAAGACCTAAAAACCGGTTGGAGTCAATTCATACCAGTACGCCATCGTTAGAAGCCGAAAAACTGAAATCCGTCATGTACGGTCTCGCCATCGGTGACGCGTTGGGAGTCCCATACGAGTTTCAACAGAGAGACACATTCAACTGCACTGGAATGATTGGTCATGGCGAGCATAACCAGCCAGCAGGAACATGGAGCGATGACACCGCGTTGAGTCTAGCAACCTTGGACTCGCTCACCGAATGCCATGGTGAAGTCAACACCGCCGACATGCTCATGCGTTACCGAATGTGGTTGGAACACGGAATGTACACGCCGGACGGGAACACGTATGATTCCGGTATCACAGTAGCCACAGCCATCAGGTCAAGGCATGGTTGCGATGGTTTGAACGATAACGGCAATGGTTCGCTAATGCGGGTCGCACCATGCGCCTTCTACAATTTGCCAGACGTGGAAATCAAACAGGTCAGCGCCATCACCCACGCTCATGAAATCAGTATGACGGCGTGCGTACAATACGTGCGAATCCTCGAAGGACTGTTAAACTGCGTTCCTTCACATAAGGCGATAACGGATTCAGGATTCCCGTTCGACCCGACCATTCCCAGAACGAAAGTAGAATCGGACGGATTCGTACTCCACACATTGAACGCGGTACTCTGGTGCCTAACCAACACCGACAATTATCAGGATTGCGTACTCACCGCAGTAAACCTCGGAGAGGACACGGACACCACAGCCAGTGTCGCGGGAGCGTTAGCCGGAGCCGTCTACGGATTCGACAGCATTCCTACAGAGTGGATTGAAAAATTACGAGGAAGAGAACTTATAGACATGTATGTTTCAAAATCGGAGCTAAGGTGTTAACCCTACCAATAACTCGAAAATGGTTTGACATGATTCTTTCCGGCGAGAAGACGGAAGAATACCGAGAAGTCAAACCCTACTACGATTCTCGCTTCCGCCGACTGTTCGACATGGACGAGTCGAATAATCCAACAGGATTGGACGAGCAGCCAATACTATTCCGCAACGGATACTCCCATACAAGTCCGAGCTTCACCGCCATCTGCACGCTCTCTAAAGGAGAGGGGCGTACCGAATGGGGAGCCGAACCACATAAACGGTATTGGATATTAAACATCCACCGAATCCAAAAATAGGTTTTTACACCCTTTCGGAGTATGTTTTAGCTAAAAAGAAACACACTCCGAAAGGAAACCTAACCGTGAAATACCTACTATTAATACTCGTCCCATCCTCCATCCTGCAATGGTTACTACTACTCGTATGCGGCGTGGGAGGATGGTTCCTGTTCTCCACTCAGTTTAAAACCTCAAAAAAGTCCATCGCCATGGTCAACGTATTAGGTGCTGTGTGTGGTATCGCATTCTTTTACGGATTGAAGAATGGTCTCGGTGGTTTGAGTGACATGTTCATGTCACTCTCCGGAAAATACGTGTACGGGTATCCGCATTCGCAAGTTCCCCTAATCAACGCGTTTATCGCCATTCCTCGTATCCTCATTGGTGTTTTTTGCATGTGTGTCGCATATGGTCTTTATCAGCCGGTATCTGAAAAAGAAGGCGAGGAGTACAGGAGGCAGAGTCAGCAGAATGAGGCAAAGGAAGTTGAACAGGCTCTCAATCAGACCATCGACCAGATAGGCGTAGTCTTCAATCTGCTCAAGGCCGAACCCGGACGTCCGAATTATCACGGTTACAGGCTAGTGAATGAGGATTGTGGTGGTCAACCAGACCCATTGTGGAACACCATGAACCCAGCCAACATCCAACAGGCGAGAAGCCAATACCGCCTCTATGGCAATCCGGGCGGCGGCTTATCACAGTCGAACTTCACCACCAATGAGATTCAATCCGGCCAGAAAGGTGAACAAATCCTCGCCAACATGATTACCGGCAACTGTCCCAACGTGGTGTCCTTCTGGTCGTTGCACGGTCTGAACGAGCGACACCAGTTCACTGACGCGGATATCGACTGCGTGATTGCCGGACAGGACAAACAGGGCAAAACGCATTTGTGGTTCGTGGATGCGAAGAACTATAAAGGCAATGCGGACACTGCCTACCGTAACCTCACCCCAGACCAACTGTTGAGAATTAGCGTCAGTCAGCGTGCGTTCGAAACCGGTGTGGATGGTCGTCCGGATTTGAAACTTTCCGCGAACATGAACTGGCAGAGGGACATGTGGGCTTTCATGTTCAACGGCAAGCCGGTTGAAGTGGAGTGGCTTGTCTGCATGGTGCCGACTTCCGATAAGGGTGCGCCGGATGTGACTGGGGTCATGTGGCCGGGTGATATTCCTTGCGTGACGCCGGAGGAGCTGGTGCGACGTGTCAATGCGGTTGACTTGGATTCGACGCAGAATCTTCCGTTGGACTGGTTGGATACTTTGAAACGGCATGTCAAGCACTGAGCTGTTTTTGGGCGCGGGTTGTTTTCTTCTCGTGCCTTTTTTGTTTTTGTTGTGTTCAGCGTGTCTTCTCACTTTCGATGATATACTGGGATTGTTCACACAAAGGAGGTTGGAAATGCCAAACCAAACAACAATCCTCGCCCAACACGGCCTAATAAAAGCCGACACAGCCACTTGGACAGACTGGCAAACCATCGACAGTCATCGAGACAAACGATTCAGCTTCCCACTCGAATGGAAGCAAATCCAACAAATCCTCACCGACCACCCAACCCTTCGCCCATACCTCTACCTCTCCACCGGATTAGATGGACTTGTCCTATTGGACGTTGAGACAGGAGAAACAGCAAACGCGCAACCCCTCATATTCGACACCCTCTCAAACAAGAACAACACCATGTTCCAAATGGTCGAACAATACATTCGCAGATGGAACGAAACCACACCCACAAAAACCCTCATACAACAAGGCAGAACAGACGAAGCCAAACAGCAGATAGACCACGCCGCAGCACTGGCACCAACAGCCCTAATGGAACTCATCTACCAGCTCGTCCCATGGAAAGAACTGAACGACAGGCAATACCAGCGCATGACGGCATTGAACGTCAGAAAGAACGAAGAATACCCCACACGCCAATTCGACAGGCACCTCGTCAAACTACTCCAGCAGACCAAGCCCTGCATTGGGGGAGAGGAAGCCTTGGAGAAGACGTTCGACAAGCCTATAACAGTGTACAGGGGTGAAATCGACAAGAGCGTGCATTTGGGTTTGAGTTGGACGACCAGCCTGAAAATTGCCAAAGGATTCGCAGAACGCTTCGACATGGGTGGAACCATATATTCGACTGTGCTCAAGCCCGATGAAATATTGGCGGCTTACGCCGACGATGGAGAACAGGAGGTTCTTGCCAAAAGTCAACGCAAGCCGCGTGATGATGATGTGAAATGGTGGCGTGCCATACTTTTTAACATGGTACACTGGAAGCGTTCACATAAAAAGGAGAGTTTTTGAATTACCACATATTACCCTGCGAATCCCCCCCAAACTCATAATAGTCATACTCACCATCAGTACCAAGGTAATTGTTAGGAGAAGCTGGCTTAGCTCCAGCACCGGCGCTATCCCTGTAGTTTCGATAATCGAAACCATTGCATCCGTATTGTGTGCAATTGTTGGAGTTCTGGGTTTGAGCGTACTGGCTTGAACCATTGGAATAGGAGCCGCCATTATTGTTGGAGTAGGAGCCACTGGCATTCGAATAGCCGGAGTTGGAATAGGTTCCGGACGAGGTTCCAGCAGACTGGGTTTGCGCCTGTTCTTGAACTTGCTTCTGGGCGTCGGCTTGGGCTTTGGCGTTCTTGGAATCGTTCACGGCTTTGACCGCCTTGACGAGACCATCGTTGGTGGCGGTCAACGTTTTCACGTCGGCTTTCTTATTACCGCTGGTTTTCTTGGCGTTGTCGATGCTGGTCTTCAGGCTTGCCCGGGTCTTGTCGTCCTGCACTTTGCCTTCGGAATCCTTGTACAGGCTTTCGGCCGATTTCACGGTCTTGTCTAGAGCGTCCTTCGCATCCTTGACCTGCTTGGCCGTCTTGGACTTGTTCACGTTGCTTATGGCCTTGTTGATGGCGTCGATGGAATCATTGGCTTCGGTGGTATCGTCGGCAACAATGGTATTGGCTTTGGTCGTGCCCCACAGGTTCCACTTAGCGGCATGCGATGTGGCCGGAACGCCTTTCAGGGCATCCCCGGTCTTGATGCTTTTCGTCAAGGAGTCCAACACGGTCTTGTCAAGCACGTCAGTATCCTTCGTAGCCTTGACGAGCGTCCGCGCTTCCTCAAGTGTCTTCACCAGCTTCAAATCAGCCTCCTTGGCCGACTCAACCCGGGACTTGTAGGAGTCGTACGCACTGTTCGACGCATACGCGTAGCCACCACCAACACCGACAAGAACAACAACTGCCGCGATAGTACTTACAATAATCGTCTTCTTGGCGGGCTTCTTGGAGTTTCCCTCGTCGTTTTCGTTTGGGTTGAGGATGGTGGTTTCCTGCGTCTCCTCAAGGTTTTGGTTCTTTTCCATTTTTGTTTTGCTCCTTGGTTCTTATGTTCGATTCTCCCATGTGGGGTAGGCGAACGCTACTCTTTAATGTGGACAAATTCACTATAACACGAAAATTGTCATGTCACAACAAAAGATATGCTATACAGTCCAAAAACAAGAGACAGTAGCAATACGGCAGTCTTCCAATCCTAGCAATACCAGCGTCTACGCCGCTGATATACGTTTGGTTCATCCCAATCCTCATCCATCATGCCGCTGTTGTAAGTGTTAACGGCGATGCTCAGTGAGTCACGGATTCGGGTTTTATTCCCGTAATCCGTAGACCAATCGTCCTCAATCCACCGCCAATCCTCCCACCGATGTGCCGGAATATGCGGATTCCTCTTCCGTGAATACGCATATTTTGCGACTTCGACATACTCCCAGTGAAACCGTCCGCAATCATAAGTGTGACTGAAACCACGTGAACGGGCCTCGTCCTCGATAAGCGCATATGGTCTGTCCTTGAATGTTCTCGACATCATCACCTCGTTTCGTGTTCGTGGATTAAATGGTACCGGTAGCGGATAGGTAAACGAAAAAACATATCCTCTTTCTATAAGAAAATTCCGTTTTTCCGAAGGTTGATTGTAAAAAACCTGATATATGTGAAAACGACAATACAAACCTCTAGAGGAGTTCATCTATGGATAATCCATTGACTAAGACGCTCCGGAAAGACAAGCCTCCTATTCTTAAACAGGTAGGAAAGGCGGCAGTAGCTCTGGTAGCGGCCACCGCCACACTGCTTTCCGGTATGGTTACGGCTAGCTCGGCTCTAGCCATCACCAGTCAAGGACACCCCGGATATAACACATCCGCATTCACATACGGCACATTCCATACTGGCGACAATTACCTTGATATTGGAGTCGTCGGTTATTCTAACGGCAAACCCGCTTATTGCATCAACCTTGGTGAAATCTATACCGGTAGTGGTACTTGGGCTACCCAACCTGCTACCGGTGATTGGAAAATCGCCGCAGTCATGGTTGACCGCAACCAAAACAATAATGATGATATGACTCAAGCTGGTGTCGCCTACGCAATCCATGACCATTTGGATGTCAGTAATTCCGGTGGTGGAAATAATCCGGGTATTTGGAATGCTTTCAAGAACCAAGCTGAAATCCATGCTCCGGGCGGTAAGGCCGCTGTCGCGCAAAAGGCCGCTGAATTGTGGAGTGACGCGTTTGCACATACCACATCAAATATCAAGGCAACCTACAGTTACACGAAGGGTAAGCGCACTGGAACAGCCAACCCCGGTGTCATGAATAGCAGTGGTCAGTATATTAGTGGCGTCCGTTACACTCTGACGTTGTCTGGTCCCGCTAAGTTCGATGCGACGGGCACGAACACTTATTCGGGTGTGACCACGGGCGGCGAGGAGCATATTCCGTGGACGGCCACCGGTAACGGAAACGTCACTTATACCAATAAAGTTTCCGTACCACGAGTAGCCAAGCTGGATTCTCAGGGTCAGGATGTTATTCAGATAGCCGACCCTGAAAATCAGTCCGCTCAAGTCACTTTCCAAGTTCAGAAGGATTTCCAGCCTACTGTCACCACCAAGGTGAACAGTAAGAAGTTGACTCGTGGTTCTCCGGTTCAGGATAATGTGACCTCCGGTGTCGCTTCTTCCGACGATGAGTGGGCCGACGGTGTTCCCGTCAAATTCAAGGGCTACTATTTCGTCGGTGATTCCAAGCATATTCTCAAGACCATCAAGAAGAACAATGGTGAGAATCCGACCGACTATTTGAAGCGTCTGCGTGAGACCGATGGCATCCGTCAGGTTGCCGCAGCAACCACCAGCTTCACCAAGAGCGGTCAGACCAACACTGTTAAGGCGAAGGCCGCTACCGGTGCCATCGACTATGACAGTGTGAACGGTTTGGACGATTATCAGGTGTCCGATGAGGACGCCGGACTGTTCGGAACATGGGTTTGGGTTGAAGTCAAGGCAGACCAGTCCCAGCAGGATTACATCAAAGGCGATTACATCGATGAGTTCGGCAAGGCTCAGGAAACGTCCGTGAGTGTTCTGCCGCCGAACCACGACTCCACCGTGTTGGAGCAAGAGTCCGGTATGAACAAGGACATCCTTGATGAAATCAACATCAGCCGTCTGCCGTCCGATTACGGTAAGTTCACCGGTGATACGAACTATGGTTTCGGTGCTGATGCGAAGGCCAAGATTCGTGTCTGGTGGGCTGGCTCCGGAACCGGCAACAAGGATGAGGATGAGAAGTACGTTCCGACCACCGAAGAGGAGCCTACTCAGGATGCCAACCACAAGCTGGTTGGCGAATGGGAGGTTCCGGCCATGAACGGCAAGTACAAGGTCGGCGGCGGTAAAATCGTTCTCTATCCGAGCGATGGCAGCGACGCCAAGACCGTTGCCACTGATGTGAACATCAAGGTCACGGATAAGGCCCATTGCGGCTACTACGTGTTCATCTACGACTTCCCCGGCTCCGACCGTGCGGAAGGATTCAAGAGCGCGTACAACAATCCGTGGGAACGTTCCTTCGTCACTCAGGACGCGCAACCCGTCACATTGACCACCAACGTGAACAAGACCACCGTCACCCAAGGTGAGAAGTTCTACGATACCGCGACCATCTCCGGTCTGGTTCCGCGTGGCTCCTATGTCACCTTCACCGCGTATGACGCCGTGTCCGGCGAGCCGGACGTGTCCACCAACAAGCTGTTGGACAACACTCGCGTGAACGTCACCAACGACCAAGCAGACCATTCCGACACCACCCAGTTCGAGGTTAAGTCCCCGGAAATCAGCACCAACAAGATTGGTAAGGTTTACTGGGTTGCGAAACTCTACAATGCCAAAGGAAAGGCTCTCGCAGGTCACGCCATCGGCTTGGAGAACGAGACCATCGAAGTGGTAGGTCCGTCCCTCACCACCAAGACCAGCGCACAGCAGACCTATGTCGGTCGTCCGTTCCACGACACCGCCGTCATCAACAACAAGATTGATGCTGGCGCGTATCTGACATTCACCGCCTATGACGCGGTTTCCGGCAAGCCGGATACGAATGCCGCGAAACTGCTTGACAACAAGCGTGTGGACATTCCAGCCGACAAGATTGCATCTTCCGGCGCTGGTAAGAGCTTCACCGTTGATTCCCCGGACGTGACCGCCACCAAGGCCGGTATCGTCTACTGGAAGGCGACGCTCTACAACAAGGGCGGAATGGAACTCGCCACCCACGAGCTGGGTGCCACCGGCGAAAGCGTTCTTATCAAGAACCCGTCCATCACCACCAAGGTCAGCAAGGAACAGGTTTCCATCAACGAGGAGTTCACCGATACCGCCACCATCAACGGTGAAATCGAATCCGGCGATTACGTCACCTTCGACGCCTACGCTCCGGTTGACGGCGCTCCGAACGCCCAAGGTGCCAAACTGCTCGACTCCGAGCGTGTGAACATTCCGGCCAAGGATGTCACCGCAAGCCAGAACGGACAGGCCATCAACGTCACCAGCCCGAAGACCCACGCCACCGAAGGCGGAAACGTGTACTGGAAGGCCACCCTGCACCGTTCCAACGGAACAGCGCTCGCCACCCACGATTTGGGTGTCGGAGGCGAAACCGTTCAGGTCAAGTATCCGACCATCACCACGCACGTGTCCTCCACGAGCGTGGGTGTCGGAGAGGACTTCTACGACACCGCCGACATCAAGGGTGTCGTCCACGTGGGTGACTTCGTGGTGTTCCGCGCCTACGATGCGGTCGGTGAGAAGCCTGACACCAACGCCAGCCTTCTGCTGAAAGACCAGAAGGTCAACATCACCGCCGCTCAGGCCAAGGACTCCGCTCAGGACAAGACCGTGACCGTCAAGTCCAAGACCGTCAACACCATGAACGGCGGAAACGTGTATTGGAAGGCCACCCTGTACGACAAGCAGGGACGCCAGCTTGCGACCCACGACCTTGGACTTCCGGAAGAAACCGTCACGGTTCGTCCTCCGACCATCACCACCCAAGTGACCAAGGGCAAGGTCAAGCCGAGCGAGGAGTTCGCTGATAAGGCGACCGTCTCCGGCAAGGTGCTCAAGGGTTCCTACGTCACGTTCACCGCTTACGACGCGGTATCCGGCGACCCGGATGCCAATGCTCCGAAACTGTTGGACAACGTGCGCGTGAACATCAAGGACTCCGATGCTGAAGCCTCCGCGTCCAAGAAGTTCACCGTCACCAGCCCGACCACCCACACCGATAACTCCGGTTCCGTGTACTGGGTTGCGACTCTGTGGTCTCCGCAAGGCAAGCAGTTGGCTTCCCACGATTTGGGTCTGCCGTCCGAAACCGTTCAGGTGAATCCGGGTGGTATCGTCACGTCCAACGCCCAGAAGATGGGTGCGACCGGCGAACAGCTGTACGATGAAATCACCGTTTACGATGAGACCAGCGAGGCCGAATCCGCCGACGGTCAGGTTCACGAAGGTGAGGGCAACAGCAATCCGACCGGCGTCATCGGTCGTATTCCGCAAGGCTCCACCGTCACCGTGGAAATGTACCGTCAGGCCGAAGAGGATGACGGCGACCAAGGCTTGTTCAAGATTGCCGAGAAGACCGTCACCATCGACACCAACAAGTTCACCGCAATCAAGACCGGTCAGGAAGGCAACCGTCCGGGCAAGCTGACTTTCAAGGTCACTGACCCGAGCTTCAAGACCACCAAGGCTGGCATGATTTACTGGAAGGCCACGTTGAAGACCCCGCAGGGCGGCGTACTCGACCAGCATATCTACGGTGAAAAGGGTTCCGACCACAAGACCGGTTACAAGAGCTACGAACGCACCCCGGTGCAGAAGTTCTCCACCACCGTGTCCAAGAAGTGGCTGAGCGACACGAACGGCAATTACGAGGACAAGACCACGCAAATCTACGACGTGCTCCACCAGACCTCGTATGAGCAGTTCGACGGCGAATCCATCGACGGAGACACCTACACCACCGGCAAGACCGCCCAAACACCGAACGGTGCCAAAGTCCAGTTTGAAATCTGGGCCAAGGACGGCGCGAACGCTGGCAAGATGGTCAAGCAGTACAATGCCGAAGACCTCCCGAAGGTTCGTGAACTCGCCAAGAGCGAAGACCCGGACAAGAACCATCCATATGTGGGTACCGATGGTCTGGACAACTACCAGAACGTCAAATCCTCCACATTCACGATTCCGTCCGACTGGTCTGCGAACAAGTACTACTACCGTGTGAAGATTACCATCCCGTCCACCACTCCGGGCACCGGCAACGACCCTGCCGACAACAATCGTGATGTTGTCTGGTACGGCGGCGACGACGAATCCGAAGAGTTCGACGTGATTCACATGGACACCAAGAGCACCGAACCGTTGTGGCTCGACAGCATGAACGTGTCCGACGAAATCACGTTGAAGGGCAACATTCCGGCTGGCTCCCAGTACGAAGCCGAATTGTGGCGCACAAGCAAGGATGGCAACGTCCGTAAGGACGCGGCCACCAAGCAGGATGATTCCGACCATAATGGCATCGCCTCCGAAAAGGTCGCCACCACCGGTCGCGTAAACATTCCGTCCAAGGCCATCGGCGCCCACCTCAATGGTGTCACCTTCCGCTCCAAGAGCGTGAAGAATCCGGGTGTCGGCTCCTACATCTGGCGTGTGAAGATTTACACTCCGGAAATGCCTCACAAGGATGGCAACGGCGTGGGAACTGGTGGAGACACCAGCATGAACTCCGCATTCGGTGTCATCACCAAGGAGTGGATGACCGCCGCCAAGGCCACCACCGACGCCGATGACTCCCAAGCCGGTGACTACTGGCAGAACGCCACCGCCAAGCAGAAGGGCAATGGAGACGGCTACGCCGACCGTTGGCTCCTGTTCGACGGCAAGAACATCGCATCCGAGAAGTTCGAGGTCGTGAAGCTGACCACGAACGTGACCGGAACCCCGAACATCCACACCAGCGAAGGCGAGCATTACGTCGATGTCACCAACGGCAACGATGTGAACGATAAGCTCACCATCACCGGTTATATGCTCAAGGACTACAAGGTCGCGTTCAAGCTGTACAAGCAAGCCGAGAATCAGACTGCGGACAAGGACACCGTCGTCAAGACCCTTGACCCGGTTGCCCTGACCGAAGCCCAGAAGACCCTCGACTCCGCTTCCGTACATCTGACCGACCCCGCCGACTACTACTGGCAGTGGGTGTTCACCAAGCCGGACGGCACAGCCTTCCAGCCTGACAACATCAACCCGGCAGTCTCCGACAAGCGCATCAAGGACGAATCCTTCCACGCAGTCCGTGTAACCACCAGCACCTACAAGTGGGCTTCCAAGAACGGTACCGTTCAGGATGTCGCACGACTCGAAGGCCACCTGCCTGAGAACGCGACGCTCACCTTCGAGATGCATGATTACGCAACCGGCAAGAAGGTCGCCTCCACCAAGTCCGCCACCCTCAAGGAACTGGGCTTCAACAAGTCCAGCATCGACCAGCAGTTGACCAGCCCGAGCCTCAAGGTTCCGGACGCAATCGACTACTACTGGGTTGAGGTTCTGAACCTGCCGAAGGATGACCAGAGCACTCCGTTGCACACCGGCAAGGACAAGATTAAGAACGAGTCCTTCCGCTCCATCGAAGCGCAGACCGATATCGCCACCGAACGTTACGTGGGAACCGTGGTCAAAGACCATGCCGACCTGACCAACGTGAAGTGGAGGCAGTCCGGTGACATCCGCGACGATTTGACCACGGGATTGGATGCACGCTGGTTCCTGTACAAGCAGGGCGACGGCGACGTGAAGACCGATAAGAAGATTTTCACCGGCGACTACGTGCATCTGACCAGCGGACAGACCGAAGCCTACGGCCCTGAACACAAGATGGACGAGGTGGGCGACTACTACTGGGTCATCGAAATCAGCGACCCGAGCACGAACCACAAGGTCGTCAAGCTGGGAACCCAGCGAGACCCGCGTGAATCGTTCCGCATCGTAAAGGCTTCCTCCGAAGCTCAGGTGGCACAGCAGGTCAACAAGCCCACCAAGGACACCGTGACCATCACCGGACATCCGGCTGAAGGCACTCTGGTCTCTTGGAACCTGTACAAGACCAATACTGCCGACGACGACGATTATCTGATTGACAAGACCGAGCAGCAGCAGGGCGAGGGCGAAGGCTCCGACGATACTGACGCCGATGCCGAACCTCAATCCGATAACGGCGAAGCCTCCGACAGCATGCTCGTCGCAAGCTATCAGACCCCGTCCGACGGCGCTCACCTCATCACCGCCGAGGAAGCCGCCGAAGCGTTGAAGAACGGCAAGGTGACAGTGGAAAGCCCCGAGTACACTCCGACCAAGGTTGGCGAATACTACTGGGTGTTCAGTCTGACCAGTCCGACGAAGAACCTCGCCGGTGACGGACAGCCGAACAAGCCGCAGAACGATAAGGACACCAGCCATCTGGAGTCCGAGGACTTCTTCACCGACCGCGCCCATGTGTCCGATGAGACCGTCCAGATTATCGACGCGACCACCAAGACCAAGCCGTTGGGACACGTCGGGGAGAAGTTCCATGACACCGTGCTCCTGCAAGGACGCGTGCCGGAAGGCTCTCAGGCGGACGCCACCCTCTACCGTCAGGTGGACGGCGACGATTCCAGCAAGGATGAGGAGGTTCTGACCACGAAGCGCACCACGCTCTCCGAAGGTCAGACGTTCGCGGACTTGGAGGATGTGACCGTCGATAAGGTTGGCGTGTACTACTGGCGTGAGCACGTGTACGTGCCGACCAAGCACACCACTTCGGACGACCACGACAAGAAGGTGGAGGTCGAGAAGACCCCGACCATCACCGGAAAGCCTCGCGTGAGCAACGAGACCGTCAGCGTGGTCAACGTGACCACCACCACCCACCGTCTGGAAGAATCCGGCACCAAGCTTCAGGACAAGGCGAAGATTGAAGGCAACGTCGTTGACGGCTCTTACATCATCTTCACCCTGTGGAAGCAGTCTGATGGCGACGACTCCAGCAAGGATGAGAAGGTGTTCACCAGCGACAAGGTGATGCTCAAGGCCGGTCAGAAGGAAGCCGACTCCCCGACCTACGAGGTCAAGGAGACCGGAACCTACTACTGGCGTGAAAGCATCTACAATCCGGTCGAGGACACCGACATTCCGCCGTGCGTCCCGCCGACCGGAAACACCGACGAAGACCATCCGTGCGACACTCCGGTTCACACCGAGAAGCCGCGCACGCCGGGTGAAACCACCGACGTGGTGAAGGTCACGACCAAGGCTCAGGCCAACGGCACCGCCACCAAGCCGGTCAAGGATACCGCCCTCATCGAAGGCAAGATTCCTAACGACGACTACGAACTGGTGTTCGAGCTGTGGAAGCAGAACGGCAACGATGTGAAGGACGACAAGAAGGTCGCCACCACCGACGCCGTGAACGTCCCGCAGAACGCGACCACGGTCGATTCGCCGGAAGTCACCCCGTCCGACGCCGGAACCTACTACTGGCGCGAGAAGCTGGTGGAGAAGTCCACCAAGCGGCTCGTTCACTACGGTGATGCCCGCGTTCCGGGCGAAACCGTAATCGTGGGCGAACTTGCCAAGACCGGTATCGCAAGCGGCTTCATCATTCCGCTCATCGGAATGCTTGCAGTGCTTGGACTGGGATTGGCGGTCGTTTCCGAAGGAAAGCGTCGCATCGCTTCCCTCTCGAACGGCGCTCATCTGTCCGGCTCCACGAAGTGACGGACTGAAACAGTAGGGGAGGGGCCGATAGGGTTCCTTCCCTACACCGCCTAGTTTGGGGAGGTGGGAGAGCATGACTCCCCATCTCCCCAAACTTTTCTTTGAAGGTCTTTAACATAGAAAGAAAAAATACGGAAAGAGGATACATGCGTAAACCTATCGCCCTGCTTGCGGCAGGTTCGATGATGCTCATGCCGCTATTGGGGGCAACGAGTGTCGTGCTGACACCCGTATCGGAGGCTTATGCCGAAACCGCCGATAGCACCGCAAGCGACTATCCGGAAGGTGTCACAGCCTATCTGGACGGTACACGGCTAGCGAGCTTCGACCCCTCCGGAAACGGAGATGTATATGACGCGACGGGACAGACTGTGGAACTGTCCGGTGTGCCCGACGATTGGACGGTGCAATGGAGAAGCATGGTCAATGGAATCACCAACAAGGATTCCATCATGTACATCCTGTCCAACGGTTCCACCACCTATCGTTACTGGTTCGATGGGGCTGACGGCGCGGTTCATACCGTCGAGGAGCTTCATGGCATGACAATCACTCTGAACGGTCAGGCTGTGGACGGTGACATTACCCAAGGATTCACCGTCCACGATGTGGCCGCCGGGGATATGAAAGGCTATGAGAACGCGCCATACGGCTGGGTGTTGGATGGTGATTCCGAGGATGACCATTACACGTATACGGCGCATCCGAATGATTCGGACACGCCAAGTGTCCAATATACGTTCTTGTACGACGATACCCGGCCCCATGACAGCATCAACTCGTTGAGGAATCTGAAAGCGTATCTGACTGTTGATGGCAGTGCGGTGAAAGGATTCGACTACACGCTCGCCAACACCGACACCCTCGCTATTCCAATGAACACCGACGTGCGTTTGGAAGGCGTGCCCGACGGTTGGAAAGTTGACTACAACAATCCTTCCACCGGAAAACTAAACCGCGTATACACGCTGACCGGCCCCTGCGGCGACACGTTCACCTACATCTTCCATCCGACTTCGGATTACGAAGGCTACTATTACATCGACCAGCTCCAATACGTCCGAGCATTCGCTGACGGGGAACTGGTGGACGGATTTGACTACAGGGGAGGCGCTTGGAGTTTCCCTGAAACCACCAAGAACGTCGAAATCGCCAACGTGCCCGACGATTGGAACACTCAACGTACCGTTAATGGCAACACCATCACCTACGTGGTATCCAGTCCGAACAATTCCGTCTCTGTCAACTACGTGTTCAACATCGCCAAACATCGGGCAAGTCTGGACGAATTATCGAATGTGAAAGCCATCGTCGGCGGCAACTATGTTTCCGGATTCAACCCGAAACAGTCCGGTATCTACGAGTATGAGGAAGGTCAGGGAATCGCCATCGTCAACGTGCCGTCCGGATGGACTCAGACCACGACCGACGGTGACGGATACAAGGTGTATACATTGACCAGTGGAGACCTTTCGGTATCTTACCGTTTCAACAAGCATGTGAAAACCTATTCGGTGGACGAGCTTGCCAAAGTGTCAGCCTCTACCGACGACGGCGTGGTTCAGGACTTCAAGCCGATGGAGTCCGGCGCCTACACCATTGGCGAGCATGCTACCGTGTGGATTACCGGCGTGCCCGACGGTTGGGATACCGAATCGTCCGACAATGACATGACCTACACGGTGACCAGTCCCGACGGGAAAATCAAAGTCGTCTACACGTTCAAACATGCGAAGCACCAGTATTCCGCTTCCGAATTGAAGAACGTCACCGCAAAACTGTCTAACGGAGACTACCTCAACGGCTTCGACCCGGTCTCCGGTGGTGAATTCACCGTACCGATGGGAACCAAGAACGTGACCATCGGCCATATTCCGAACGGGTGGAACCTCACCAAGAACAATGGACTGTCCTACACGCTGACCAGCAGTGACGGGGAAGTGGCCGTCTCCTATAAGTTCCATGCGAAGAACGGACATACGGTAGTCTTCGACACTGATGGAGGAACCACTGTCGAATCCCAAACCGTCGAGGATGGGGAAACTATCACACCACCCGACGACTATCCGTCCAAGACCGGCTACCGTTTCAAAGGCTGGTACAAGGATGGAGTCCCATACGATTTCACACAACCTGTCTATGATGATGCGGTAATCACAGCCAAGTGGACGGTAAACACTTACGAAGTGTATTTCGACGCCGGAGCCAGTGACGACTGGTATCCTATGCAGACCATCGCATATGGCGATAAGGTCGTCAAGCCGGTTGACCCGACTTTGGACGGTTACGATTTCGACGGATGGCTGTTGGATGGCAAGGCATACTCGTTCGACACTCCTGTCACCGCCGACATGACCTTGACCGCGTCTTGGAAGGCCGCGCAGGTGAAGACGCATACGGTGACTTTCACCGGTGCGGGCGATGATTTCACCCAAACCGTGGCGGATGGTTCCTCGGCCACCGTTCCAACGGTTCCCTCCAAGAAAGGCTACACGTTCGCCGGATGGTATTCCGGAGACTCCCTGTACGATTTCACCACGCCCGTCACGGATGATTTGACTATGGAAGCCCATTGGACGAAGAACACGTACACGGTCAGCTTCGACTCCAATGGCGGAAGCGACGTGGACTCCCAGCAGGTGGAATACAAGGATACGGCGTCCCAGCCGGACAATCCGACATTGGACGGCTACACGTTCCAAGGTTGGACTCTTGACGGCGACCCGTATGACTTCAACACTCCAGTCACCTCCAGCATCACGTTGAAGGCACTATGGTCTAAGAACACGCCAGTAGCCAAGAAACATACGGTCACATTCGACAGTGGCAAGGGAAGCAAGGTCGATAGCCAAACCGTCAAGGAAGGCGACCCCGTGTCCAAACCAGACAATCCAACCCGTGAAGGATACACGTTCAACGGTTGGCTGTTGGGCGGAGACCCGTATGATTTCACCACTCCCGTCATGCAGGATTTGACGTTGACGGCCTCTTGGACGAAGAACAAGAGCACGTACACCGTGAAGTTCGATTTGAACGGGGGAGATGGCAATATCGCAGACCAGAAGGTCAAGGAAGGCTCCACCATCGACCGGCCAGACAATCCGACCCGTGAAGGATACACGTTCATGGGATGGCAGTATGAGGATTCCGACTGGAACTTCCTGAACACCGTCACATCCAACATGACATTGACGGCGCAATGGAAGCGCAACGAGGTCAAGAAGTATACGGTCACTTTCGACACTGCGAACGGCACCAGCATCGACCCGCAGACCATCAAGGATGGCGGCAAGGTTTCCAAGCCGGACGACCCGACCCGTGAAGGCTACGAGTTCAAGGGATGGACTCTGAACGGCGTTGACTACGATTTCACCGCTCCGGTGAAAGCCGACCTTGTTCTGACAGCCGTATGGACTCCCGTCAAGCCGAAGACCTACACCATCACGTTCGACACCGATGGAGGAACCGTAGTCCCCTCCCAGACGGTGAAGGACAAGGGAACGGCGACCGAACCTACCGTCCCAACCAAGACCGGTTACGAGTTCAAGGGTTGGCTGTTGGATGGGAAACCGTATGATTTCACCACGTCCGTCACCAAGGATGTGACATTGAAAGCCAAGTGGGAGAAGACGAAAGTCGAATCCTACACGGTGGCGTTCGATTCAGCGGACGGAAGTGAGGTGGCGTCCCAAACGGTCGAACAAGGCAAGACCGCCGTCAAACCTGACGACCCGACCCGTGAAGGCTACACATTCCTCGGCTGGTATGCGGGAGACGCCGCATACGATTGGAATACTCCGGTCACAGGCAACCTCATTCTGACCGCATACTGGCAGAAGGACGAGCAACCCCAGCCGAAGACCTACACGGTCACGTTCGACTATCAGAACGGCAGTCCCTCCGATGCTCGAACAGTGTCCGAGGGGAACACCGTCACCCCGCCGGAAAATCCGGTGCGAGACGGCTACGACTTCCAAGGATGGGTTGGTATCGACGGTTCCGAATTCAATTTCGAACAGCCGATTACCTCTGACACTCTGGTGAGCGCCAAGTGGAAGAAGCATGAAGACCCGAAGCCGGTCATGCACACCGTCACGTTCAACTCGAACGGAGGCACGAGCATCGACCCGCAGACGGTTCAGGACGGGTTGACCGTCCGCCGTCCGGCAGACCCGGTGAAGAACGATTACGTGTTCGACGGATGGTATCTTGACAACGACCAATATGATTTCAACAAGCCAGTCACCGGTGACATCACGCTGACCGCAATCTACCATCGCAAACCGATGCCACAGCCGAACACGTACACCGTGCGTTTCGACACCGGTGAGGGAAGCAAGGTTGACCCGCAGACCATCATTGAAGGCAAGACCGTCATCCGTCCGGCAGACCCGAGCATGGACGGTTACGACTTCCAAGGATGGCTGTTGGACGGCAAGGATTATGATTGGAACATTCCAATCACCGGCGACATGACTCTGACCGCATCGTGGAAGAAGCATGAGGAGCCGAAGCCCGTCACCCATACGGTCAGCTTCTACACCGATGGCGGGAACACGGTCGCACAGCAGACCGTGAACGACGGTGAGACCGTCACGGTACCGGATACGCCAACCAAGAACGGATACACGTTCTCAGGGTGGACGCTGAACGGCGAACCATACGATTTCAACCTTCCCGTCACAGCCGACATCACCTTGAAAGCCACATGGGTTGAAAACCAGAAGCCTCAGCCGAAACGCCACACGGTCACATTCGACACGACCGGAGGGTCTGAAATCGGCCAGCAGACCGTCGATGAGGGGGAGAAAGCCATCCAACCCGCAAGCCCAACCCGTGAAGGATACGACTTCCAAGGCTGGTTGCTGAACGGACAAGCCTATGATTGGAGCACTCCAATCACCGGCGACATCACCCTCACCGCATCGTGGACTGAGAAAGCCCCGACCCTATTCACGGTCGCGTTCAATACGGGCGGCGCTTCCAACATCCCATCTCAAAAAGTCAAGGAAGGTGATAAGGCCGCACGTCCGACCGACCCGAAGCGTACCGGATACACTTTCACCGGATGGCAGTTGAACGGCAAGGACTATGATTGGAACACTCCAATCACCACGGATATCATTCTGACCGCCACATGGCAGAAGAACGAAACTCCGAAACCGGTCTTCTACACCGTCAAATTCGATACCGGCAACGGTTCGAAGATTGACCTGCAAACCATTCAACAGGGAGGAAAGGTCAAGAAGCCCGCAGACCCGACCCTGAACGGTTACAAGTTCGTCGGATGGCAGTTGGACGGCAAGGACTACGATTTCAACACTGCGGCATCCAAGGATATGACTTTGACCGCAGTGTGGGAAGCCAACACCCTGCCCCCGACCGTCAAGAAGCATACCGTGACAGTGACCTTGTATGACGGCAAGACCGAACGTTATGAGGTCAAGGATGGTGAGAAGCTGACACTTCCATCCAATCCAACCCGTGACGGATACGTGTTCGACGGTTTCATTGACAAGGACGGCAACGTCTACGACATGAGCAAGCCCGTGGTCAAAGACCTGACATTGACCTGCGTGTGGAAGAAGGCCAACGGCGTCTCCTCCGACAAGGACAAGGAGATTGCCGACGCATCCACCAATGGAACGGCTGATAATGGCGAACAGAATTCTGGCTCCCAGAATCCTCTAGCCAGCACCGGCGCTCCAATCTACGGAATGGTCATCGCGGCCATCATCGCCGGACTCGGCGGCATTGGAATACTGCTCGCCCGGCTACGTAGCCGAAACGAGTAACGCCTATATATAGCGAGGAAGCCTCCAGTCTTAAAAACTGGGGGCTTTCTCAGTTAAGGGTGTGTATGATTGTTTTGTTATTTTTTCTTTAGAAAGTTTTACTGTGTCTATCAATTCCCCGAAATGCCATGAGCAGAATCAAGAAGACAACCGACATGTGACATACTCGGAGAGTATGTCTAATAGCGTCAACGTCGAAGCACGACGTGAGGCTTTGGAAGGGGAGTACATCTTCTCTTCTTCGTCTGTTGACGAGCTGATGAGGTTTCTTGATAAGGATGATTAATTACGATTCCATTGGGGGTAGGGGTCTTCTCTTTCGTGTTTTCTGTCAAATCACGCCAATATCTGCTATACTGGGATAGTTCACAAATTCAATGGAAGGTTTAACACATGCCAACCCCAAGCACAACCCTCGAAGGCCGACTCACCAACGACCCGCAACGCAACCAGCGCAACCCCAATCTGGTTGAATTCTCCATTGCGGAAGGCACCCGCTATCAGGACAAACAGACCGGCGAATGGAAGGACGGTTCCACGCTTTTCGCCCGATGCAAAGTGTGGGACGCCACGCTCGGCAACAACATCATGAACACACTCCGTAAAGGCATGGACGTGGTGGCGTTGGCCGACGTGAAGCAGAACAGTTGGACTGACCAGCAGACCGGACAGAAGCGTTCGATGGTGGAATTCACAGTCACCAACATCGGTGTCGGACTCCGTCACGCGACCGCGCAGGTCATGCCGAATCCGAAACGCAACGGCGGATACGACGGCGGCAACCGTGCCAACACCCAGCAGAACAATGGTCAGATGTTCCAAAATCCGAACAATCCGCCAGTGTTCCAAAACCCAAACAATTACGGTGCCGACAATTTCCAGCCAGCCGCATCCGACGACCCGTGGGGTGCTCCGATGGGCAATCCGGCACCGGTGTCGCAGAACGACGAACCGGATTTCTAATTTTAGATGATATCTGCAAGAAATGGTTTATACATCATTTCTTGCAGATATCTTTTTTACAAAAGGTCTGTTTTGGCAAAACTATTTTGGCCGATAATGTACATTATGTCAGATTTTCATTAAAGGCATACGGTGTTAATCTTTAACCCAAACAGCCAATCCTTAAGGTGTCACATGCGCAATCACATCTACTATCCGAATTCTGTCCCCCAGCCGAAAAACGCTTACGAATGGCGCGCTTTCCTGTTCAGCCACTTGGATAAGCCAGTACCATTGAATTGGAACAGCAACCCCCAACATCAAAGGAAAAACAAGTGGCGTCGATAAAAGTATTCATGGGAAACACGATATATCCGGTGGAAATATATAAAGGCCAGCATATAAGCTTCTACTATCTTCCAGCCGGTGAGCATACCGCGTCCGGACGCGAGGAACAGGTTCAGAAAGCCACTTTGGAGAATGAGTCCGGCAGAACCATCAATGTGACTTGGGAGGCTGTCGGCGGCTTGTTTAAGAACAAGATTGTGACCAAGCACGCTCCTCTACTTCGCCGTATGATGGGCGCTCCGGACACCTACCAGTTCGACAAGTGCATTGGTGGCCCGCAGTTCTTCTCCGCGCAGGAAGAAGCGGAGTGTTAAATTGGGTTCGCCTGCACATAAAGCGGCTCCAACTAGAGTCATGCAACGTCGGCGTAGGCTGTTCCAACGGCGTATCGCGGTTTGTTTGTTGGCTGGAATGTTCGCCGCCGCCGGTACGTCTATGCTTGTGTTGAAGCCAACTCCCAGCGCTTACGCTGAGGCTAAGCCGTTTGATACGAGTACCGCTACCACTCGAAGCACGTTGACTGAAACCAGTGCGGCATCCCGTAGCGCGTCCCGTGAAGAGTTGAAGGATTATAAGGCCACGAGCAATGATGGAAGTTGGAGCATGTCCGACTCCGATGGTGTGACCGGCAAACTGACTGCTATCAGTGCGGATAATCCGGTGGTTAAATCGTTGATTAACGGTCGTGACGAGGGTCAGACTCCTGACGGTTTCAATCCGAATCATGCGACCGGAGACACGGGTAACGCCTACGAGTTTTCGCAATGCACTTGGTGGGCTTACGTGCGCCGCCACCAGTTGGGATTGCCCGCTGGCTCCCACATGGGCAATGGTGCCGACTGGGCGAACACGGCCCGTAAACTCGGATATTGGGTTGACAACACTCCCCGTGTCGGTGATGTGATTTGCTTCCAACGTGGACAATACGATTCAGACCCCACGTATGGTCATGTGGGGATTGTCGAAAACGTTGTCGCGGATGGTTCAATCACCACGTCCGAATGCGGTAGCGCATACAATGGCAAACCGTTCAGCCGCACTTTCACTGCGGAACAGGCGTCCCAACTGCAATTCATCCACTACTGACCGGAAAGAACACAAGAATGGTGAAACCGCTTTCAAACCGCTCGCGCCGAAGCATTATGACTCCCCAAGGCGCGATAACAGGCCATGAGTTTGACGAGTTCGTGAAAGCCAGAGGTGGCACACCCTACCGGCTCGACACCGGCGGGGATGGAATCTTCGACCCATTCCAAGAAGACGGAAAGAACAGCAAAAGCCCATCGAAGAAATGATTTGCGGCACAGAAAGCCGCCAGAAAGGAAAGATGCAAACCATGTTGGATAAGAAAACAGCGCAGGAGATAAGCGAACTGTGCGTTGAGAAAATCGATTGGACGATAGTCGGCATTGAAGGTGGCACCGTAACCATCTTCACCGGCAAGGACAGGTATTACGCGTCCTACGGTACCGAAGGTAGTGACCCCATCACGGAGACGAGCAAGTCAAAGGAACCCGGCAACGCGAGGTGGTTTGAACGGGACGGAACCGTGTCCTCCGACCATCCGGTAATCTGCACGGTGAGCGTGCATGACGGGAAGGCTGAGACGGACGTTCGTCACATGCCGCCCATGTTCGATGAGGAAGCCTACGAAGCTGTTGCCAATATGGAACTTGATAGGAAATTCGTCCACGATGAAAGTGGAGAGGATTATTGGCCGGATTGGCCGAAGGACACCATCAAGGCATGGCAACAGTTCCGGGATGAGATTGAAGACATTCCGGAAGACTACAAATACGTTCTATTTGAGGTCGAGCCGAGCACGCAGAAACTTCTGTTCGCCTTGTCGGAAATCACCGGAATACACTATCTGTCTGAAATTCCACTCACCATCAAAGTACTGCCCGAGGATGCGAAACAAGTCCGATTCAGCATTCCCGAAAGCGAAGCAAAAATGTGGTGGGATGTTCGCGCCCGCAGTTGGGATAGCCGTTTCATCATATGTACCCACCAGTGGCCGTTCCACAAGAAAGGACAATTGACGTACACCATCATCGACCGGAAGCGTAACGTTCGCGGCGCATGCACCTATCTGGGTGGCGGGGCGAGCAAGGACGGCACGTATACGGACGCGGAATGCGCGGAACTCATCAGCCGACTATCCGACCCGAAGGACGAAACCCAAGTCAGCTACCGCAACTACGTGCCCTTGCGACTCGTGGAATACCGTTAAAAGAAAGGAGCCGAATATGGGAACCGACATCACCGTAACCCAATTGGGCAGTCCCGCCGACCCCACCTATCTCGTCCGCCGTGGCGACGAATTCTGGAGCGAATGGCATTTAAGCCGTTCCGAAGCCCAACGATTGGCCTCTGAACTAAGGAGCATGGGACTTTGAGGTTGAGCAATAGAAACAGCATTCACTCCCTCATGCTCGTGCTTTCACTGTGCGCGGACTGTCTGATGGCATTGCCCGCCACTGCGATGGCATACCCTCCATCAAACAACACCGTCTACTCCGTTCGTTCGTTCCCCGCTACCACGACCACGCGCCGAGACCTGACCCGCGAAAGCGTCAGCACCGACGTACAGTCGGACAGCGATTGGGGTGGTATCGAAAACCTAATTGTCCCGCAGACGAAATCCCAAGCCGAGAAAGACGCCGAAGCGAAAGCCCAACAGGAAGAGGAGACCCGCAAACAGGCACAGGAACAGGCGGCACGACAAGCCCAAACGCAAGCCGCCCAAAAGGAAGAAGCAAATAGAAGCGCGGAACGAACCGTCATCACTCCCCCAGCATCCAAAACCGGACAAGCCGTGGCAGAATATGCGATGCAGTTCAGCGGATACCCATACGTGTACGGCGGCAACCAGCCGACGGGCTGGGATTGTTCCGGCTTCGTCCAATACGTGTTCGCGCAATTCGGTGTCAATCTCCCCCACCAGTCAGGCAGTCAAATGAGCGTCGGTTCGCCCGTGGCATCATTGGCGGAAGCCCAACCGGGTGATATTCTCGCCAACGGTTCGCACGCCGCCATCTACATTGGCAACGGCATGGTCATGAACGCCATGAGTCCAAGCCAAGGCACTGGAGTCGCACCGGTCAGCATGGTCATGTATGGAAGCTACGCAATCAGACGAGTGGTTTGATTCTTTTGTTGGCTGGCATCTTCGACGCATTCTTCTGTAATCCGCCGGATGCCAGCCAACGTTTTAGTCGGGGAATCATCCACCCAACTGAGGCCGGGGGATTCTTCGACAGTACCAACGTATTCTCCGTCCTCTTCCAACCATTCAACCTTGTACGTGTAACCGTGTTCGACGTTTTTGCTCACGCGTTTTCATCCAATTCCTACATAAAATACCCTAATCTAGAAGATAACAACCCTCCAAAATTGAAAGGCTCCCCAAATTGACCGACCCAAACTACAATCCGCAACAATACCCGAACACGGAACAAAACCGACAACAGTATCAGCAACCCCAATACGGTCAAACACAACAACAGACTTACCAGCAACCGCAGTATACGCAACCGCAAACCAACCCGTATGCCGCTAATCAGCGGTATGCGCAGACCCCTCAATACGGTCAACCCCAATATCAGCAACCGCAGTATGCGCAATACCAGTATGGTCAACAACCGTATGTGAATCCGCAGCCCGCCGACACGGGGTCGTTCGGATGGGCGGTATTGGGATTCTTCTTCCCTATCGTCGGCCTCATCCTCTTCCTCGTCTGGAAGTCGGAGAAGCCAGTCAGCGCGAAACAGGCAGGAATGGGAGCGTTAGCATCAGTCATCTCCACCGTGGTTCTATGGATTCTGCTCATAGTGTTCGCCGCAATGATTGGAAGCGCCGTAACATATTGAGCCTGACAGCCCGCCCAATTTTTTTAATAAAAAACCTGCTATCCAGTAATAACAACCTTGCTGTACTTTATGGTGAATGTTGGAAGCTGACAGTCGGTTTCCAACCAAAACGAGGCTAAAGGATTGGGATGAAGGAAAATTTCATTCCAATCCTTTCCCTACCCCCTACAAGCAAGGAGATAATCCAATGACCATGCCGCAACAGCCGCAAGTCAACGTGAATATCAGCCAGCCGCCACTGCCGCCACAGCAGCCCCCAGTCCGGCAGAGCAATCTCCGAACCAAACGCAGCCTACTCAAATACGTGCTCCTCGGCCTCATCACATTAGGCATCTACGACATCTGGCAGATGAGCGAAGTCGGTGAAACCCTGAACCTCATCGCCACGCGACGTGACGGCAAACGCACAATGCATTATTGCCTCATGTTCTTCCTCGTCGGCTGGCTGACCCTTGGCGTCGGCTGGCTTGTCTGGTATCACAAGCTCAGCTCTCGTATCGGCACAGAACAGGCCGCTCGTGGACTGCCGGTCACGGTCACTGCCGCAACCTACTGGCTGTGGAACATTCTCGGCTCTCTCATCATCGTCGGCCCATTCATTTACACATACAAGCTTCTGCACGCCATGAACGACCTGTGCGCCGACTACAACGCGCGAGGCTGATACATACTAAACTGGATTTGTCCACATAAGCAGAAAGAAAAACGATGGCATCATTCATCATTGGACTTTTAGTCGGAGTGTTCATCGGCATGACTGTCATGAGCATGTGCGTAATTTCGAAGCAATCCGACAACAAGCGTATCATCGACACCCACGCCGACAGTACAGAGGATTCCATTCCCATGGGGAAGGATTAAGCACTGTCTCTTATACACATCTGACGCTGCCGACGAATAGCCTTGTG
>ENA-OYXC01000182-OYXC01000182.1-human-gut-metagenome-genome-assembly--contig:-NODE-182-length-33713-cov-7.994622_pt1 | contig 33713 bp, 27 predicted proteins | sample MGYA00244214_ERZ653415 | MGnify/ENA primary metagenome ERZ653415 (study PRJEB26926, sample SAMN06165016) | human gut metagenome | biome: ENVO:00009003; feature: ENVO:2100002; material: ENVO:00002003... | reverse complement strand
GCCCCTCCCGCCCCGGCGGCAACACGTCCCGGGCCCTCTACGGGGCAGGGGCTGACGGCCGTCCGGGGCGGTCGGCCAGCGACCACCGGTACGGCTCAATCGTATAACCATGCAACGGAAAAGAGCCGCCCTTTCGGACGACTCAAACTGTAATGGGGTAGTCAAAAAAGTCCCGTCCCAAATCGACTGTCCAGGGAGTCGCATTCGAGCTTGGTTGTCCTCTCAGCCACTCGGCATCCTTCGAGCAGTAATAGTGAAAAAACTTGCTTAAGTGTTAATCAAGTCAGATATAATCTTGCTCTCTAATTAATCAAGAATCACTATAATTTTGATTAGCTAGAGAGCAAGATTGGAGAATAATGGCATTCAACGACTTGATCGCCCAGAAAATAAAGGACTTTGAACAGCAGGGGGTTCCGCAGGTCTTTGAGCGAGACCTTGATCTAGGAAACCCACAGGAGCCAAAGCGCGACAACATCGTAAATGTGATTGTGGGGGCCCGCCGTTGTGGAAAGACGTATCGCCTGTATCAGGAGATGTGGCGGCTTCAGAACCGGGGCGTCGAGCTTGACCGGATGCTTTACTTCAATTTTGAGGATGAGCGCTTGCGCCCGTACGAGCCATCGCTGCTGGCGGACGTGCTCGACACGTTCTATGCGCTGTATCCTGTTGCTCGAACCGAGGGCGCTTACATTTTCTTTGACGAGATCCAGGAAATTCCCGAATGGGGTGCGTTTCTGCGGCGTGTAGTCGATACGGAGAAAGCGACCGTCTATGTGACGGGATCTTCTTCTAAGATGCTGTCCTCAGAACTTAAGAGCGAGTTCAGGGGTCGTTCTCTTGTGCGAGAGCTTTTTCCGTTGAGTTTTTCGGAATACGTTCGATATAAGACGGGGAGCGTTCTCGAGTCAGATGCGACCTTTTCCCCGAGCGATGCAGCGCTGCTTCGACATCATCTGATCGGGTATCTTGAACGAGGGGGATTCATCGCGACACTTGAGCAGACGCCTGCAGACGCGATTCAGCTGCTACAGGAATATGCTTCGCGAACGGTCGCCATGGACGTCGTTGAACGTTACGACGTCAAGAACCCTCGCCTGGCATCGCTGTTCTTGACGCGGTGTATGGCATCTTCGGGACGAGAGCTGTCAGTGAACAAAGTGTACAACGAGTTCAAGAGCAGACAGATACCCGTCAGTCGTAATTCGCTCAGCGACTTACTTGAGTATTATGAGGACGCCTACCTGTTATTTTCTGTGCCGGAGTTCACGCGTTCACTGGCAAATAACATGCGGTCTGCGTCTAAGGTCTACGCTGTCGACCCTGCGATGTTTGGAGCATTCTCTCCCGCATCGGCATTGGACCAGGGCCAGAGGCTCGAGACCGCAGTGTTCAATGCGCTAAGAAGAAGGACTCCCGCGGTGAGGACCGGCTCGGTCTGCCGCCTGCTAATCAAAGAGAAGAGCAAAAGCCATGAGGTGGACTTTGTGGCTGGGGATGCGCTTCTCATGCGGGCTTATAGCCTGATTCAGGTGAGTGCGGATATGGCAAGTGAGAAAACGCGCGAGCGCGAAATCGCCGCGCTTGATGCCTCGATGGCCCAGTTTGATCTTGGCGAGTCGGCAATCGTTACCATGGATGAACAGACCGATATTCCATGCGAGCACGGTGTGGTACACGTTATGCCCGCATGGAAGTGGCTCCTTGCCTAATCATCTATGGGCCTGTGGGGTCAGGACCTCCTGGCTCCTTCATTACGGTTGGGGAGCACCTTGCTGCGCCAGGCTAGTCCTGGGCTTTGATACTCGGCAGCAGGATCTGCGCGAGGTAGTCGGTTTCGAGCTTAGTGGCACCATCGGCCTTGCCGTCTTTACCCACCAGGTCGTTCTTGATCTGGCTATACGTATAGCGGTTGCCGGTCGTAAGCTCGACAAGCTCAATGGCCGTGTCCATGGGGTAGGTTGACACGGGGTTCTGCGTCCGTCCGTTGATGGTCTGGGGCACCACGTACGGATAGACGGGGCCGCTGGCGTAGACGGTATAACCGTTGCCTAGATTGGCCGCACCCAAAACCGTATCGCCTTCATCGGGCGTAAAGCTCTCGCCCTCGCGCACCGCGACGAGCGTCACGAGCGGCGTATTGGCGTCGTCGCCCAGATAGATGCATAGCGTGCTTCCGTTTTGCCAAGTTGCGACCTTGCCGTACCACTCGACGGGAATATCGAGCTGGTAGAGGTCGGTTGCCTTGTGGCGAGCGTCAGCATCACGGGACGCCTGTGCCTTTTGCGCGCTCACGGCATTGACGGCGGCGTCGCGCCGCGCGGTTGCTGCCTGCTGGAGCACTTTGGCAGCCGCGGCGGAGCTCGCACCGCCCTCCTCGGCATACTTGGCGGCGGCATCGATCTGGTCGTCAGTCACCGTGTCGGCCGAAGGCACCTTGAGCTTAAAGGTGGCCTGGGCACTTAAATCCTGTCCATCGCTCTTAACGGTGACCTGCGTCTTGGTGGTCGGGACGGTATAGATGGTGCCGTCGGCCGCGATGGGGGAGGCAGCGATGGAGAGCGTGTAATCGCCGGGCAGCAGTTTGATGCCGCGGCCGTGCTCGTCAACATAGAGCGTTTCGCTCACGGAGGAGCCGTCAGAATCCTGACCGCTCACCTGTACGGGAATCTTGGAGCCAGTGGAACAGTCGAGGCCCGCGGCATGCGCGCCAATCTGCACCGACATCATCGTGTGGGCATTGGCGGCGACAGCGGCAGCCTGCTCTTGCTGATATCCGTTCCAGGCAGCATAGCCTGCACCGCCGGCGACGAGCGCGACGGCCACGACACCGGCGACCATCAGATTGCGGCGCTTGGGCGACATCTTGCGATGGCGGACCTCGGCCTCGCGTGCCGAGGGAACGGACGGCAGGGGAATATCGCCCATGGCGATGGTCTCGTCCACGGCAGGAGCGGAGCCCAGGCCGGGAAGCTCGCGGGTCAGCGAATCTTCGGCCGGCAAGCTGTCGAGCAAGATGGTTTCCTCGCTCGTGTCGGATTCGGGCTGGTCGTCGGCCTCGCATTCGGTGTCTTCGTGATCTGCCTCATCTTCGGCAGGCTCAACGTCGTCTGCATCCTGATCATCGGACTGCGCCTCGGCTTCCGACTCATCCTGCACATCAACGCCCGAATCGTCAAACGCAATCTCATCAAGTGAAATCCGGTCTAGGCTCTCCAGGGCTTCGGCACACGCTTCTGCATCTTGGGCCGCATCCTCTTGGCCCATCGTCTCATCATTCATACATCCCCCAAGCTCAATATCGGGACAACACTGTACCCAAAAACGGGACCCCATAGAGCCGCCGCATGATTCGAAATCCGATTTTATATGTGCGCGTGTTTTTGAATAGATGATGATTAGAGACGCAACGACAAAAGCCCCCGGAAAGCGAGTGAAACGCTTTCCGGGGGCTCTGCGAGACATTGGATTGAAAATCTGGCAGGCGGGCCTATGCCCAGGTGCCAACAGCGACCAACATGTTACTCGGCGTGTGCGTAATCCACCTTGGCGCGGCGAGCGGTAGCCTTCTCCCAATCGCTGGTGCCCTCAAAGACATCCTGCTTGTAGGGATTGCGGCCGAGCTTTTTGGCGCGGTAGGCGATGTAGATGATCGCGGCGACGTTGGCGATCAGTGCGGCGATCGAGACCGCGGTAGCGGCGCCGGGGTCGAGCGTGGAGTGGGTCACAAAGACGGACTCCTCCTGGAAGTACGGGAACACCTGGGCAAACATGCACCAAATGGCCAGCGTAAAGGCGCGGTTCTGGATCCAGCCGCCCTTGTTCCAGATAAAGGCGGCGACGGTGGGCGCCAACAGCAGCGCAAAGCCGCAGAACCAGGAATGGGTGGGCAGGCAGTTGTAGGTGTAGCAGAAGTTCCAGATGTCGTAGGCGATGATGTAGACCCAGGTCATGTCGGGCCACAGCATGTCGGTTTGATCCTCGGAGGCGTAGACGCTCCACCAACCGGTCATGCAGAAGATGTTGATGATACCGGCGATGCCGTTGAACACGTTGTTCCAGCCGGCCAGCTGCGTAGCACCTTCGGAGGTGACCCAGGTGGACTCGCCCAGGACAAAGAAGTGGTAGGCGCTCTCGAAGTCGGACACGACGGCAATCATGATGTTGATGGCGACGATCACAAACGGCCACGCACGGAACCAATGCGCCTTGCCGATCTTTCCCCACTGGTACTTAATGGCAATGAAGCCCCAGCAACCGGCCAGCGCAGCGTATACCTTGGCGTAGTGGAACCAGCTGTTCTGGTACACATGGGTGGGGTTGGTGAGCGCCCACTCGGCACCCTGCGAAACGCCGATGGCGATGGCGACGCAGTAGATGGTCATGGCCAGCGGAGCCACGCCAAAGATGATTGCCGCGCCCAGCTTAGTGCGGCGGCCGACCTCGTTGAGCACGATCAGGCCAATAAAGACCATGGCCCAGCCGGCCCAGTGGATAAGGGTATCGCTACCCCAAACATCGAACAGCATGCTGCTCTCCTTTCACACGCCCGCGGCCCCTCTTCTGATCGCGGGCAGTTTGGCCAAATGTCGTCAGTTCTGGGGCTTGCGCTCCGGATACTTGGCGGTATAGCCCTCGATGTGGAGTGTCGAGGCGATGATTTCCTTGACCGTTTCGTCGGGCACATCGGGGTGCGTGCGGATATACATCAAAAGACCCATGATGAGGGTGTAGAACGTCTCGTAGACATGGTCGATGCGTAGCTCATGATGGGCGACAAAATCCACTACGGTGGTGTCGCAGATATACTGCGCCACGCGCTGGACCACGTTGTGCAAAAAGCCGCCGTAGAGCGCGCCGCTGCTCGAGGTAAGCGTGCTCGGCAGCTCGTGGCCGCTGGCGACCAGGCGCTTAAAGAGCGGGGCGACGGTGTCGAGCGCGCCCTCGATATCACCGACGGTGCGGTCGGCGTTCCACCGCTCGAGTTCGGAGATAAAGCCGTCGATCGCCTCGTCCATAACAGCGGTGACGGCGGCGTCCATGTCGGCGAAGTAATGGTAGAACAATGAACGCGTGCAGCCGGCTCGCTTGGTCACGGCCGATACCGATAGGTGGGACACGCCCAGCTCGGAGCTTACGGTGCGCACGGCATCGAGGATCTCGCGACGGCGTTCGTCGCCCGTCAGGCGCTTTGCCGCGCTATCGGATGCAGGGACGGCATCGACCACAGAGGTACCTGCTGTGTTGTTGCCCATGTTTTGCCGCCTTTCATCCTCTTTTGCCTGACCGTTCGCCTAACAGTCTTGAATATTGTTGACGGTTCGTCAATACTATTTTTGACACAATGTCAACAATGGCGGGTGAACGGCATGGGGCATGCCCGGCCTGCAAAAAAAAGAGGGGTGCCGCGGTCTCGCCGGGCTGTGGCAAGAGAAGGGACAACCATGATTCTCAACGGACCGGGGATTAGCTACACCGAGCCCGACATCGGTTCGGAGTTCGTGCCGCCGCTGCCGGAGCATCCGCGCGAGGCCATCGTCAAGCTGTGCGAGCACTGCACCAACCGTCTGCTGCATCGCGATGAGCTGCTGGGCTACGAGTACTGGTCGTTTGCCGAGGCCGCGACTGACGAGCAGGCCGAAGTGCTCTGCAAGATGAAGATGCGCCGTCCCTATACGCTGCCCGAGATGGTCAAGCTCACCGGCATGCCCGAAGCCGATATCGAGAAGATGCTCGACGATATGAGCTACACGGGCCTGCTCGAGTACAACTGGGAAAACCCCGAGCGCGCCAAGCAGTGGGTGCTGCCCATGCTGGTGCCGGGTTCCGCTGAGTTTCTCAACATGCGCGTGAGCCAGCTCGAGGAGCACCCGGTCTGTGCCAAGTTCTTTGAGCAGGCGTCCAAGGGACCGCTGTCCAAGGCCACGCCGATGGTGCCGCCCGGTGGTGCCGGCATCGGCATGCATGTCATTCCGGTCGAGAAGGCTATCGATGCCGCGAGCACGTCGGTGCCGATCGAGCATATCGAGCATTGGCTCGACAAATACGATGGCAAATATGCCGCCAGCACCTGCAGCTGCCGCGCGAGCCGTCGCGTGATGGGTGAGGGCTGCGCCGACGACCCCGCCGACTGGTGCATTGCCGTGGGCGATATGGCCGACTATGTGGTTGAGACCGACCGCGGCCATTACGTGACGCGCGACGAGGTCTACGACATCCTGCGCCAGGCCGAGGACAACGGCTTTGTGCACCAGATCACCAATATCGACGGCGAGAACAAGATCTTCGCTATCTGCAACTGCAACGTCAACGTGTGTTATGCCCTGCGCACCTCTCAGCTGTTCAACACGCCCAACCTGTCACGCTCGGCCTATGTCGCCAAGGTCGAGAAGGACAAGTGCGTGGCCTGCGGTCGCTGCGTTGAGGTGTGTCCGGCCGGCGCCGCCAAACTGGGCCAGAAGCTCTGTAGCAAAAAGGCCGGTGGACAGGTGCCCGAGTATCCGCGCCAGGAGCTGCCCGATGCCACCAAGTGGGACCACACCAAGTGGTCGCCCAACTACCGCAACGACAACCGCATCGAGACGCACGAGTCCGGCACCGCTCCCTGCAAGACGGCCTGCCCCGCGCACGTTGCCGTTCAGGGCTATTTGAAGCTCGCGGCGCAGGGTCGCTATGACGAGGCCCTAGCACTCATTAAGCGCGAGAACCCGCTGCCCGCTATCTGCGGCCGTGTGTGCAACCGCCGCTGTGAGGATGCCTGCACCCGCGGCCGTGTGGACGCCGCCGTGGCCATCGACGAGGTCAAGAAGTTCATCGCCCAGCGCGATCTGGATGCCGCGACCCGCTATGTCCCACCTGTGGTGACCCCAACGCGTGCCGGCGGCTTCGACCAGAAGATCGCCATCATCGGCGCCGGTCCGGCCGGTCTGTCCTGCGCCTTTTATCTGGCCGAGAAGGGCTACAGGCCCGTCGTGTTCGAGAAGAACGAGCACCCGGGCGGCATGCTTACCTACGGCATTCCCAGCTTTAAGCTGCAGAAGGATGTTATCGAGGCCGAGGTTGAGGTCATTCGCCTGATGGGTGCCGAGTTCCGCTATGGCGTGGAAGTCGGTCGCGACGTGACGCTCGACGAGCTGCGCGCGCAGGGCTTTAAGGCCTTCTACGTTGCCATTGGCTGCCAGGGCGGCCGCCTTGCCGGCATTCCGGGCGAGGATGCCGAGGACGTGACCGTAGCCGTCGACTTTTTGCGCGAGGTCAACAGTGGCAAGATCGACGCGTTGCCCGGCCGCACCATCGTGGTGGGCGGTGGCAACGTGGCTATCGATGTCGCGCGCAACGCCTGCCGTCTGGGCTCTGAGCATGTTGAGATGTTCTGCCTGGAGAGCGAGGCCCAGATGCCCGCCAGCGAGGAAGAGCGTCGCGAGGCCGTTGAGGACGGCGCTCACATCAGCTGCGGATGGGGCCCCAAGGAGATTCACCTGGACGAGGCCGGTCGCGTGTGCGGCATCACCTTCAAGCGCTGCACGCGTGTCTTTGACGACGAGGGCCGTTTTGCGCTCGAGTACGACGAGAACGATCTGCGCCGTGTCGATGCCGATCGTGTCGTTATGTCGATTGGCCAGTCCATTGTGTGGGGCGACCTGCTGGCTGGCTCCAAGGTGGAGCTTGGCCGCGGCCAGGGCGCCCTTGCCGATCCCCAGACCTATCAGACTGCCGAGCCCGACATCTTTGTGGGCGGCGACGTCTATACCGGTCCGAGCTTTGCCATCGATGCCATCGCCGCCGGTCACGAGGCCGCCGTGTCCATCCATCGCTTTGTGCAGCCGGGCTCCACGCTCACCATCGGCCGCAACCAGCGCCGCTACACCGCGCTCGACCGCAACGACGTTGTGCTCGAGAGCTACGACAACGCGAGCCGCGAGGTTGCGCATGTGGACCGCGAACGCGAGAAGGCTGCGCCGTTTAGCGAGTATGTTGAGACCTTTACCGAGGAGCAGGTGCGCGCCGAGACCGCCCGCTGCCTGGGCTGCGGCGCCTCGATCGTCGACCCCAACAAGTGCATTGGCTGCGGCCTGTGCACCACCAAGTGCGCGTTTGACGCCATCCATCTGGATCGCGACCGCCCCGAGTGCTCCACGATGGTCAAATACGAGCAAAAGCTCCCAAGTCTCGGCAAGTACGCTCTAAAGCGTGCAATCAAAATCAAGTTCGGTCGTAAATAGGTAACCATGGCGGGTAAGGGGACGGCGCAGACTAGATTTCGCCGTTCCCTTGCTTTGAGTTTGCATCGAATCAACCTCTGCAGAAAGGGTTTCGACTTGCATGAATTAGGGATTGTGTATCACATCATTCGCGATGTTGAGAATGTGGCGCGCGCTCATGGCGTGCGTCGCGTTTCGAGCGTCACGCTGCTGCTGGGCGAGGTCTCGGGCGTCGTCCCCGATCTACTACTCGACGCTTGGCGCTGGGCGGCGGATAAAAAGCCTATCACGCAGGGCGCGGAGCTTATCGTGGAGCCTGTCGAGGCCGTGACGCATTGCGAGGCGTGCGGCCGCGACTACGCGACGGTCGAGCACGGCAAGACTTGCCCCCATTGCGGCAGCGGTGAAACATACCTGCTGCAGGGCCAGGAGGTCATGATCAAACAGATCGAGACCCCCGACGAGGACCCGGCAGACGCTGCTCCTGACGGCCTCTCCGACGCCCCCGATGCCGTCGACGCCGCCAACCCACTCCACATCGTCTAGGATCCCCTATAAGTTGCGGTGAAATAGTTCCTAAATCCAGCCTTCTGACTCTTAAACAAGAACTATTTCACCGCAACTTTTTTGAGTAGTTTTGTTGATCATAAGTCGTGCAAATAGTCAAGCCATGTCTGTTTAAACAAAATAGTGACAGTACGAGCACATTCGCACTTGCTTAATATCGATATTAATGAACAGCTTGCTTGTATCTATAAAATACATAGCTTGATGAGCGACGCCTTGTCGTGTAATGAGTCAAAAAGCAGTAACGTAATCAATTTGTAACAAACTTAGACGTTTAAACAAATAATCCAACCTTTTGCGAATTTAGCTATAATTCCACAATCCAAACAGGTATACTCCTTTCATGTCGTGTAGGAAATACGTAGACAAAAAGGAGGTTATGTGATGGTAAGTATTGTTCTTGCTAGCCACGGGGACTTGGCAGCTGGAATCAAGCAGACGGGCTCGATGGTCTTTGGCGATCAGCCGTCTGTTGCCGTGGTCTCGCTCGAGCCGAGCATGGGCCCCGACGATTTCCGTGCCAAGGTCGAGGAAGCAGTCGCTTCCTTCGAGGACCAGGAGCAGGTGCTCTTCCTCGTTGATCTGTGGGGCGGCACGCCGTTCAACCAGATCAGCGGGCTCATCGAGGGCCACGATTCCTGGGCTATCGTCACCGGTGTCAACCTGCCTATGCTCATCGAGGCATATTCGCAGCGCTTTGACGCAAAGAACACTGCACATGCGATCGCAAAACATCTCGTGACTGAGGCTAAGGCTGGCGTGCGCGTCAAGCCCGAGTCTCTGGAGCCCGAGGAGAAGAAGCCGGCTGCGGCCGCCGCTGCTCCTGCAGGCGCCATCCCTCCGGGAACGGTCATCGGCGACGGGCACATCAAGATTGCCCACGTCCGTATCGACACCCGTCTGCTTCATGGTCAGGTGGCCACCACGTGGACCAAGCAGATCAACCCCAACCGCATCATCGTGGTTTCCGACGGCGTCGCTCACGACGAGCTCCGCAAGACCATGATCGAGCAGGCTGCCCCTCCGGGAGTTCATGCCAACGTCGTGCCCATCAAGAAGATGGCCGAGGTCGTCAAGGACACGCGCTTTGGTGACACCAAGGCCATGCTGCTCTTTGAGAACCCGCAGGATCTGCTCAAGGCCATCGAGGCCGGCGTCGACATCAAGGAAGTCAACATCGGTTCCATGGCTCACTCCAAGGGCAAGGTCGTCGTCACCAACGCCGTCGCTATGGGCGATGACGACGTCAAGACTCTCGAGGCCCTCAAGGCCAAGGGCGTCAAGTTCGAGGTCCGCAAGGTTCCTTCTGATTCCTCCGAGGATCTCGACGCCATGTTGAAGAAAGCAAAGGCCGAACTGGCCGCTCAAGCATAGTAAAGGAGGGTCCGATACATGTCTGCAATCACTATTCTGCTTGTTGCGATTGTCGCGTTGCTTGCCGGTATGGAAGGCATTCTGGATGAGTTCCAGTTCCATCAGCCGCTCGTGGCATGCACGCTTATCGGTCTCGTAACCGGTCACCTTCAGGAGGGCATCCTCCTGGGCGGTTCGCTCCAGATGATGGCCCTTGGCTGGGCTAACGTCGGCGCCGCTGTCGCGCCTGACGCCGCTCTGGCCTCGGTCGCTTCTTCGATCATCATGGTGCTCGCCCTCAACGGTGGCGCCACCGATTCGGCCAAGGCCGTTACCGCCGCCATCGCCGTCGCCGTCCCGCTGTCGGTCGCTGGTCTGTTCCTGACCATGATCTGCCGTACCCTGGCTACCGCTATCGCTCACGCCATGGACGGTTGCGCCGAGAAGGGCGACTTCTCCGGCATCGAGCGCTGGCAGTACGCTGCCATCCTCATGCAGGGCCTTCGTATCGCCATCCCGGCAGTACTTCTGTGCATCATCCCGGCCGGGGCTGTTACCAACGCGCTTAACGCTATGCCCGACTGGCTGTCCGGCGGCATGGCTGTCGGCGGCGGCATGGTCGCTTCCGTCGGTTACGCCATGGTCATCAACATGATGGCCACCAAGGAGACCTGGCCGTTCTTCATCCTCGGCTTTGTCCTTGCTGCCATCCCTCAGCTCACGCTGATCGCCCTTGGCCTCATCGGCATCTCCCTTGCCCTCATCTACCTTGGCCTTAAGGATCTGGCCAAGCAGGGTGGCGGCATGGGCGGCGGCTCCGGTGACCCGCTCGGCGACATTCTGAACGATTACGAGTAGGAGGGGAGTGATACATATGGCAGAGAACAAGATTCAGCTCACCAAGGCTGACCGCAAGAAGGTTTGCTTCCGTCATCAGTTCCTTCAGGGCTCGTGGAACTACGAGCGTATGCAGAACGGCGGCTGGTGCTTCGCAATGATCCCTGCGATCAAGAAGCTCTACACCAGCAAGGATGACCAGATTGCCGCTCTTAAGCGCCACCTGGAGTTCTATAACACCCATCCCTATGTTTCCGCCCCCGTCATTGGCGTCACCCTCGCTCTTGAGGAGGAGCGCGCCAACGGTGCTCCGATCGACGACGTCGCCATTCAGGGCGTCAAGGTCGGTATGATGGGCCCGCTCGCCGGCGTCGGCGACCCGGCCTTCTGGTTCACCCTTCGCCCGATTCTGGGTGCTCTGGGCGCTTCCCTGGCCCTGTCCGGCAGCATCGCCGGTCCGCTGCTGTTCTTCTTCGCGTGGAACATCATCCGTTACGCCTTCCTGTGGTACACGCAGGAGTTTGGCTACAAGGTCGGCTCCTCCATCGCCAAGGACCTCTCCGGCGGTCTGATGGGCAAGGTCACCGAGGGTGCTTCCATCCTGGGTATGTTCATCATCGGCGCCCTGGTCGAGCGCTGGGTGTCCATCTCCTTCACCCCGGTCGTCTCCAAGGTCACGCAGTCTGCTGGCGCCTTTATCGACTGGGCTAACCTGCCCTCCGGTTCTGAGGGTGTCAAGGAAGCACTGACGATGTATAACTCCATCGGTGCTAACGCCCTTGATCAAGTGAAGGTCACCACGCTTCAGGCCAACCTCGATCAGCTCATCCCCGGCCTTGCCGCCGTGTGCCTGACCCTGCTGGTCTGCAAGCTCCTCAAGAAGAAGGTCAGCCCGATCGTCATCATCCTGGCTCTCTTCGCCATCGGCATCATCGGTCGCGTCTGCGGCTTCATGTAAGCACGTTTCGGCTTAAGACCGAGAATTGCTAGGCAAGGGCTTTTGAGCCATTGAAACGGACCGCACCCGGTGGGTACACTGGATGCGGTCCGATTGTTTTATTTGGAGGGCGAGGCGCGCATGGCGCAATCTCAGAACAGCACGGTCGATCTGGCAACGCCGGCAACCTGCCTGATGGGGCTTACCAGCCACGGTAACGTGATGGTGGGCAATAAGGCGTTCGAGTATTACAACGAGCGTAATCCCGAGGATTATATTCAAATCCCGTGGGACGAGGTCGACTATATTGCCGCCGAGGTTTTGCGCGGCACCAAGAAGATCACGCGTTTTGCCATCTTCACCAAGGACAACGGTCACTTTACGTTCTCGACGCGCGACGACAAAGAGACGCTGCGTGCGATCCGTAAGTATGTAGACGAGGACAAGCTCGTGCGTTCGCCCGATTTTATCGACGTAACGACCAAGGGCGCCAAGAGCATCCCTGCTGCCATCAAAAGCCTCTTTCACAAAGGCGACTAGTCGTCTGCGATAGATGGCGGAAAATGCATCCCGGAATTCGTTCTCATTCCGGGATGCATTTTCCTTTTGAGCGCCAGTTGGGAAAGCTTGTCCCATTTTTTAGCCGAATACCGGGATGGAATTTCCCTTACATGTGGTTAGAGGAAACCCCATCCCATTATTTTGCGTTATTCTGGGTTATAATTTTCCGTTATTGAGAAGGCTCTACGGCGATAATTCGCTGCAGAGCCTTCTTGATGAGTGGCCATGCACTACATGGCCAAGGGGCAAATCTGCTACACTAGTACAACATGCCTCCGTAGCTCAGGGGATAGAGCACCGCTCTCCTAAAGCGGGTGTCGTGCGTTCGAATCGCACCGGGGGCACCAGAAGAAATTGCAGGTCAGACGGTATAAATCGTCTGACCTGCTTCTGTATAGATAGGGCTAAATAGACGATAGAGGGGTGAAAAAGGGGTGAAAGAAAGTTCTATGATGAAAACAGCTCGCCTACATATTTCACTCCGATATTTCACCCAAATATCCGGTTTTCAACCCTTTCCACAGTCTGCGGGCTTATAAGAAGCCCTCCGCCTATGGGAAGCGTTGAAAACCTGGGGTGACGTTGCTGTGAGAAGGGCGAGTTTCCAACAGTCCCCGGCGTCTCCGGGTTTCGCTCGGGACCCTGCGACGCCGTGAACCGTTGAAAACTCGCCCTTCCGATCGCGGTACTGCCCTTACCCCTTAAAATTATCCGAAAGAGACGACGACGCAGGAGGTCCGGTATGCCTGCCAGCAAGAAAGAGGCAAAGGAGTTCGTAAAGCGGTGGAAGAAGCGCCTCGGCGCCATCCCCGTGGGCTCCAACAATGAGCAGCAGGACACGCAGAAGTTCTGGGTCGACTTGCTCATAAACGTCCTGGGCATCCCGTCCAACACCATAGACAGCTTCGTCGACTTTGAGCGCAAGGTGAGAGGCCGACGCATCGACGTGTTCGTCTCCGACCACAACTTCCTCTGCGAGCAGAAGTCGTGGGGCATCGACCTCGACAAGCCCGAGCCTAGGAACGGAGGCATGGAGACGCCGCTCCAGCAGGCCATGTGGTACGCGCGGCACCTGCCGTACTCCGAGCGCCCGCGCTGGGTGATGACGTGCAACTTCGGGACCTTCCGCCTCTACGACCTCGACAACGAGAGGCCCGAGGACACCGTGCAGGAGTTCTCCCTCGAAGAGCTCTCGGACAGTCTGTACCTGCTCTCATTCCTGACTTCCAACGAGACGAGCCGCCTGCACAAGGAACAGCAGCTTTCAATCGAGGCTGGGGCTTACGTCTCCAGGCTCTATGACGCTCTCGCCAAGCAGTACCATCACATCGAGGAGAAGGACGAGCGGGCCCAGGAGGAGCAGCGCTCGCTCAACGTTCTCATCACCCGAATCATCTTCTTACTTTACGCCGAGGACGCCGATCTCCTGCAATCGCATCAGGCGTTCGGCAGGTACTGCGAGGGAGACCCCGCGAAGCTCCGTCGCAAATTGGTCGATCTGTTCGAGACCATCGATACTCCCTTGGACCAGCGGGACGAGTACATGGACGAGGACCTTGCGGCCTTCCCCTACGTGAACGGTGGGCTGTTCGCCGACTCCTCCATCATCGTCCCGCAGATGACCCCGGAAATCCTTGAGGCCATCACCGACGCCTCTCAGGACTTCGACTGGCGCGAGATCTCGGGCGTCATCTTCGGTGGCGTGTTCGAGGGGACTCTGAATCCCGAGACGCGCCATGCCGGGGGCATGCACTACACGAGCGTTGAGAACATCGAGCGCTGCCTGAAGCCGCTGTTCCTCGACGAGTTGTGGGACGAGCTGCACGAGGCCGAGGGTGAGAGGACGGCGGTGAAGCGCAAACAGGCCCTGGCGAGGCTACACGACAAGGTTGCCTCCATCACCATCGGCGACCCGGCGTGCGGCTCGGGCAACTTCCTCACCGAGGCATACCGGCAGCTGCGCACCATCGAGAACCGAATCATCGAGGACGAGCTCAGCGAGGAGACCGGCAACGCGGGACAGACGTCCCTCGTCGTTGCGCAGGACAGTCCCGTCCGCGTCTCCCTGGACCAGCTGTACGGCATCGAGATAAACGACTTCGCCGTCTCGGTTGCCAAGACCGCCCTGTGGATCACCGAGGAGCAGATGCTCCGAAAGACGCAGGAGATATACGTCGGCTATGACTTCGACTTCCTGCCGCTCAGGAGCCTTAGCAACCTCCATGAGGGCAACGCCCTCAGGACCGATTGGTCCGAGGTGTTCCCCGACGACCTCACCTACCTCGTGGGCAACCCACCCTTCCTCGGGGCCCGCAACCAGTCCAAGGAGCAGAAATCTGAACTGCTTGAGGTCTTCGACGGAGCGAAGAACGCGGGCAACATCGACTACTGCGGGGCCTGGTACATGAAGGCCGCGAGGTTCACGCAGGGGAAGCGCACGCGCTGCGCCCTGGTCTCGACGAACTCCATCTGCCAGGGTGAGCAGGTCGCCAACCTCTGGAAACCCCTGCATGACATGGGCATCCATATCGATTTCGCACACAACACCTTCCGCTGGGACAACGAGGCGGCGGACAAGGCACACGTGTTCTGCGTCATCGTCGGGTTCTCCCGCGAAGCGGGGAACAAGACGCTTTTCTATCATGCGACGCCCGATTCTGACGAAGACCGGATTGCCGTTCCTCGGCTCAACGCCTATCTGAAGAACGCGCCCGACGCTTTCATCTGGAACAGAAGCAAGCCTTTGTCGGACGTGCCCGCTATCGGTATCGGCTCTCAACCGATTGATGGCGGTAACTATCTGTTCACACCGGAGGAGAAGGCGGCGTTCCTTTCGAAAGAGCCCGCGGCTGAGAAGTACTTTCATAAATGGCTTGGATCGCAGGAGTTCATACGGGGTATTGAGAGATGGTGCCTGTGGTTGGGGGAGGCTTCGTGGGCCGATCTCAAGGGCCTTCCTTGTTGTAGGGAGAGAATCGAGAACGTTAGAAACTACCGCCTGAGTAGCTCGAGGAAGCAGACCTTGAAAGCAGCCGAGAGGCCGAACCATTTCGGTACTGAAATCATTCCTAATTCGACTGCCATCATTGTCCCCAAAGTCTCGTCAGAGCGTAGAAGGTATATCCCTATGGGGTTTGTCGGGTCTGAGACGTTGTGCAGTGACTTGGTGTTTCTAATACCCAATGCGACGCTCTATCACTTTGGCGTCCTTCAGTCACAGCTCCACAACGCATGGATGCGCACGGTCGCGGGGCGGCTCAAATCCGATTACCGCTATTCCGGCGGAATCGTCTATAACAACTTCGTCTGGCCCGAGCCCAGTGAAGAGCAAAGGAACGAGGTCGAACGCTGCGCCCAGGCCGTGCTCGACGCCCGAGACGTCCAGGAGGGTGCGACACTCGCGGACATGTACGATCCCAAGAACGAGACGTTCTTCCCCGAGCTGATTACCGCGCATAAGGCGCTCGACGCCGCCGTCGAAACCGCCTATGGCGTCGACTTCGGTGGGGACGAGGAGAAGATCGTCGCCCATCTCTTCAACCTCTACGCCGGGAAAGTTGGTGAACTATAGTGCCCAACTCTATCTACAATCCCATATTGCTGGAGGTCGGCAACATCCTGAAGGACGTTCAGACGGGCAAGATCGGCCTGCCCGACCTGCAACGGCCTTTCGTGTGGGGCAATGAAAAGGTTCGCGATCTGCTTGATTCCATGCTTCGCGGATACCCTATCGGCTATGTGATGCTGTGGGACTCTCCGAGTGACGACGCGGGCAAGAGGTCTGCCATAGGCTCGAACCAAAAGGTGTATGCCGTTCCCAAGTCCCTTGTCATCGACGGACAGCAGAGGCTCACTGCCCTCCTGAGCTCGCTGTACGGCGTGCCCGTGCGAGACAAGAACTTCAGGGAGCGTACGGTGAAGATCGCCTACGACCCCATCGCACGCTCATTCAAGAATGCCGACGCCTCGACCGGAAGGGATTCTCGCTATGTGCCGGACGTATCCGAGGCCTTCGCGGCGAACCACGACAACAAGCTGAGCGCCTATCGCAGGGCGTTCATCAAGCGCCTTAACGAGGCAAATGCCAAAAAGGGCGAACCCGAACTCGACGATGGCGGCGAGGATGCCGTCGAGAGCGGGCTCAACGCATTGCTCGGGCTTGAGCGTTATCTTCTGCCGACACTGGAGATTTCCGAATCGGCTGACGAGGAGACCGTATCGGACATCTTCGTGCGCGTGAACTCGCAAGGGCAGGCGCTTAAGCAGGATGACTTCATCATGACCCTACTTTCGGTCTACGAACCTGCCATGAGGGAGCGCATAGAGGAGTTCTGCGCCATGAGCCATGCGCCCGCAAAGGGCACCTCGTACAACCCGCTCATGACCGTCTCGCCGACGCATATCATCCGCGCCACGGTGGGCGTGGGGTTCAAGAGGGGTCGCCTGCGTTACGCCTACCAGATTCTTCGCGGGCGAGATCTCAAGACAAAGGAAACAACGCCCGAGACGCGGGCCGAGAACTTTGCCACGTTCGGTCGCGCCCTCGATCTCGTGCTCGACTTGAACAACTGGCATGCCTTCATCAACACGCTGGCGGAGGCGGGCTATGTCTGTTCCGACCAGGTGGGGTCGGGCAATGCGCTCATGTTCTGTTATGCGTTTTACCTTATCGGGCGCTATGAGTTCGGTATGGAGTCGTTGGCTGTGCGCAGGCTCGTGCGACGCTGGTATTTCGCCGCAGCCATAACGGGGCTCTATGTGGGGTCCTTCGAATCCGAGTTCGAGCAGCAGCTTAACGACGTCTCGCGCCTTGAGACCGCCGATGAGTTCCGGGCGTACTTCGACCGTAGGCTCGCTGCCATCATGACGGACGATTATTTCTCCATCACGCTGCCCAGCTCCCTCGACGCAAACGAGGCGACAGGCCCGACCTGGTGGGGCTTCGTCGCGGCTCAGGTCGTGCTCGGTGCCAAGGCGCTGTTCAGCACGGCCCCGCTGTCCCAGCTCCTGCTCATGGGCTCGTCGGGCTCGAAGAAGGCGCTGGACAAGCACCACCTGTTCCCGGACAACTACCTGAAGTCCAGGGGCTACCTCTCGCAGCGTAGCAACAGGGGCAACTTCACCCTCGTGGACTACCAGAACAACATCTACATCTCGGACGACGCCCCGAGCGAGTACGTCAGGAAGTACCGCGACTCGCTGGGGGAGGACGAGTACCGCCGCAACTGCGAGGAGCATGCCCTGCCCATAGGGTTCGAGGACCTCGATTACGAGGAGTTCCTCGGCAGGCGCAGGCGTCTCATGGGCGAGCTGGTGAAGAGGGCGTACGAGCAGTTGTAGGCTCGCGCCATGGACCCGCCCCTGAGGGTCGAGGCGTAGCAATCGGCCTTGCGGCCGATGGGTCCCGCTTATGGGCGGGCCCCCCGCGACGCGAGGCGTCGCTCTCGCTGCGGCTCCCTGCAACGCTCCCCATGGGTCGCGTTTCGTCCGCCTCCGCTCACGCCGGCCCCGCCCGCCGAACGGCTGCGCTCGATGGCTTCCGGAAGTCGCCATCGCTCCGCCGTGGTCGCCGGGCGGGGCCTCTCGCGCCGGGTCGCCAAGCGCCGTCGTACGACGCTCCCCAGGGTCGTGTCTCCTCGGCGTCGGCTCAGCCGGCGCTCACCCGCCCGGGCTCGCGTTGCCCCTGGCAAGTGGCTCGCTCCGTGCGGGCAAGATATGGATTCCGTTGCACGGAATCATCTTGCCGCCTGCGGCGGGGGCGAACCGCTCCGAAGTCGCTCTCGCCAAAAGGGGCCGGGACGCCTGTTGCGTCCCGGCCCAAATGCTCAGTCCCCTCGCCCGTTATGGTTCTCGAGCCCCTTGCGCTCAAGCTCCCAGAACGCCCTCATCGCCGTCGCTATCCCGCGCAGCGTGAAGCGGACGACGAGGCCGGTCGAGTGGTCGACCGCGAAGCCGAGCCTGCCGCCGTTGACCTTCCGCACAGCCCCGAGGGCCTTCGAGAAGAATCGGTACTGGAGGCTCCCGCCCTTCGACCTGGCGAGCTCGATGCCGTCCCGCCTGAGCCGCCGCTCAAGCTCGCCCATCCGGTCGGGGCAGTCGCGCATGCGCCCGACCTCCTCGATCCGGCGGGCGACCGCGACGCGGATGCGGGCGTTCTCCGAGCGCTCGGCCTGCCCCTTTCGGGCCATGTCGCGCTCTTCCGTGCCGGGTTGCCTCGCATGGACGCGCGAGTTGGCCTTGCCGCGCTCAAGCTGCCTGAGTCCATACCTCTCGTCCAGGGTACGGACGGTCTTCACGCGTGATGCCGCCGCCTTTCGGGCGGGGCCCTCGTCGAGCCTTCGGCCGGTTTCCAGATCACTGCGGTTGATGCCGAGGTGCACGGCGTAGCGGTCAGTGGCGTCCGCGCGGCAGCGCTCGCGGTGCAGCACCATCACGACCTCCTGGTTGGGGTAGCGCTCGGCCACGTACTCCCTCACATAGCGCATGCACAGCTCCGGCGTCATCTTCCCGCCGTTGAGGTCGCACTCGTCTGGGAGGAACCCGAGTATCTGGTGCTGCATGTAGGTACACTTGGCACCGGCCTTGCCGGGCCTGTCGTGACCCATGGCCGCCCTCGTGTCCGCCATCTCCTGAAACCAGCGGTCATCGTCGATGATGTTCTGCGTGCCGTGGGCGAGCGCCTTGTCGCGGTCCCAGGAGAGGTAATCCCTGAGTCTCGCGAGGTGCCTCTCGCTGCAGACGCTCGTCTGCTTTATCGCCGTCATGGTTGCCTCCCTAGTCGAGCGAGAGCCCGCTGAATTTGCCGCCCGGCTTGCTCCCGTTCTTCTTCTCCGGCTCGGGCCACTTTGGGCACCAGGTCGAGGTCTCCTCGCGCATCTTCCCAGCAGCTGACTCGTCGAGGCGGCGCTGGTAGGCGCGACGGTTCTCCGCCTCGTGCTCGGGGGTCCCGAGGTCGAAGTGCTCCCTTGTGGGCGTGTTGGTGCAGTCGGTGACAGGGGAGCGGAAGACGCCGGCTCGACATGCGGGCATACCGTTGTCCGCGTGCTTCACGACGATGATCCCGTCCCGGTCCGGGGCCATGCCGCGCCACTCCCAGGGGTGTATCACGTCGTCGGCGCTCTCGCTGTAGGACGTCGAGGATGACGTGCCCGACGCGGCCCTGCCGTTGCTCGTGCCCTGCGTGTGGCGCGTGGTCTTGCCGATGAGCTCGGTGAAGTACCGGCGGTCCTCCTCCTCGGCGAGCTTCATCGCAATCTTGACCCCGCAGTTCGCGAGGATCTTCCTGCGGCCGTCTCTCTCGCCATACTTGTTGAGCTGGGATACGTCCTGCGTCGCTCCGACCCAGAACGTCCCGCACCCGCGCCCGAGACTGAGGAGGGCGGGCAGGCACTCGACGCGGGGCAGGTTGCCCCACTCGTCGCCGAGTATCTGCACGGGGCGGGGGAGCCTGCCGCCGTTCACGTCCGCGACCGCCTGGACCGAAGCCCAGAGCTGCGAGAGGAACATCGCCGCGATGCAGTTGTAGGGGGAGCCCTCGTCGAGCACGTGGAGGAAGACGGCGCTCTTCTCCGTGAGTACCGTGTGCGGGTCGATGTCGGAGCCGGAGGTCATCCAGGCGACCGGGGCGGAGGAGAACGGGCGCAGGGCGACCTTGAGCGTCGAGAGGATGCTCCTGAGCTCGTTGCCGCCCGAGGAGACGAACTGCGACGCCCTGCCCTTGGCGGGGTGGCCGCTCGGCAGAGCGCGGAAGACGGCCTTCAGGGGCTCGGACGGGTCGTCTCCCTCGGCCTCGGTGCCGCGGTCCAGGACCTCGCAGACGGTCGCGAGGTGCTTTGATTCCTCGGGACACTCGTCGGACATGGAGACCAGCAGGACCAGGGCCGAGAGCAGGCCCCTGGCCGAGGCGGTCCAGTGCGAGCCCTTGTCTTTCTCGTCGTCCTGCACCACGAGCTCCGCGATGGCGTCCGCCGCCTGCTCGGCCTCCTGGTCGCGTCCCTCGGCATGGAGGTCGAGCACCTGTTTGAGCGGGTTGAACCTCTGTCCCCTATAGGGGTGCTGCGTGTCGAGAAGCAGGACGCGATAGCCGCGACGGGCCAGCTCGTCGCCCGTGAGTTCTATGAGTTCGTTTTTCACGTCGGAGACGATTAGGGTCGCGGGCTCGGATCCGTTGGAAGCGCCGCCGTAGCTGAGCAGGTCGATTGAGGGGAGATAGAGGAAGCGACTCTTACCTGACCCGGTGGCCCCTGACACGAAGGCCATCTTCTTGGGCTCGTAGAGATAGCAGGGTTTGCCGTGATACTTGGTGAACCCATAGACGAACCCACGTGACGAGGGATTCGTCGAGCCGTCCCAGGTCATGGACCCTTTTATGACCTCGCGACCCGTCTTGACGTGGGCGTCGCCGAGCACGCCGCCGTCCTCGGCCCTCGCGTTGAGGGTGGTCGAGTAGGCGATGAGAGCGCAGATGCAAAAGGCGAGGAGGAAGGTCAGCAGGGTTCCGAGCGGGCGAGCAGTGAACGCACCCGTGAGCCACCAGCCGAGGACGGTATCCACGCCGAACGACGACGGAATCGCAGCCGCGCCTAACGGTGTCCCGGCGACGAAATCGTCGACGGGGACGGCGAGGACGGGGCATGCGAGGATCGCTAGGAGAAGAGATGATATGAGCGCTGTGGGCATCTTGGTTTTCATGATCATTCTCGATTCTTGGAGATGAGGTTCGATAGCTGCAAGGCCGTGCTCGATACCAGACGGACGGCCTCCGCGAGCTGTTGGGCCGTCTGCGTATCCACGCCATAGGCGTTTGCGGTGAGGACGGCCTGGTTGAGGTTTCCGCCCTGCTTCTTCATTTGATGAAGAAGCTGCCGCAGCGTCGCCTCGTCGGCGATCCTGACGGGCTTCTCACCGATGAGGAGGGCGGCTTCGCGCATGAACGTCGATGGGGCCATACCAAAAGAGGAGGAGCGCACCGTGATGGCGGCACGCTCCTCCTCGGTCATGCGGACGTTTATATGCGCGGTCTTGGCTTTGCCACGCATGGGCTAGCCCCTGTCGTGGAAGGTGGCGCGCGCACCGTCGAAGTCAAGTCGGGACTCGCCCAGCGTGCCGTAGCGGTTCTTGAGGGCGACGAGCTTGAGGGGCGTGCCGGTTGCGGGAGACTCGTAGGGCCACTCGGGCTTGTCATTGTCATCGGCGAGGTAGAGCACCGAGTCAAAGCCGTACTCGACAGCGGAGGAACCACCGAACATGGCGAGGTTGGGCCTGGCCGATTTCCCGGAATCGTAGGACTTGCGAGTGGTCGAGCTCAGTGCGATGACGGGAGAGCCATAGAGGTTCGAGATTTCGCGGAGGCCCTTCACGCATGCTGTGATAGCCAATCGCTCGTCGATGAACTGCTGGTCCGCCGTGACGCCGCAGGCGAGGAGCTGGAGGTAGTCAATGAAGACGATGGGGACCTCGCCGCGCTCGCGTGTTGCCAGCCCGACGAGGTTGGAGAGCTCCACGGTGTTGAGCGGGCCGGTGATGCAGAGATTGGGGGCGATCTGGGTGCGATATTTGTCGAGTGCAGCCTCGAAAGTCGTGTGCTTAGGGTGATTCTGGGTCGCGCAGCTGGAGACCTCGGACAACGCGACTTTGCCGTCGCTGAGACGCGCCAGACTCTTCTCGATCAGCTTGTGCGCGGGAAGCTCGGCGGAAACGTAGATTACCGGGTGCCCGTCTGCCGCGAGCTTGTCGGCCTCCTGGAGTGCCAGTGTCGTCTTGCCCTTGCCCGGGGCGGTCCCGATTGCGTAGTTGAGCCCGGGGTAGACACCGCCGAGGATGCTGTTGAGTGCGTCGAGCCCGAAGGAGGCGATGGGCTTGTCTTTCTGAAGGGCGTGGACGTGCTCATCGAGTACATCCAGCTCGAAGACGAGGGGATTGGCGTTCGGGCGCTGCATTACTCGCTCGCCCCCTCTGCCAGCTTGTGGAAGTAGTCGAACAGGTCCTCTTCCATGACGAAGTACTGGTTGGCGATGCTATAGCAGTGGTGGGTGGACTTCATGAGCTTGATGGCGCTGGATTGTCCGATGCCGGTGAGGATCTGAACGTCCAGGCGGCTCATGATGCGCTTGGCGCCGACGTGGCGCAGGTTGATGCCTGCGGAGATGGCGTCGGTCTTGGGGTCACCTGCAAGATGCATGATAAACTCCTTGTTTGGGGCGCTCGGCTCCTCTTCGAGGTTTGGCGACTAAGAGAGAGGAGTCGGGTGCCGTTTTCTATTGCCAGTCGGAGCAGACCGTCTCCAGAAGGTCGCTCCATTTGCGGCGCAGCTCCGGGGTGTCCGGTGGTACGTGCTTGTTGCCGCACTTGTTGGCCGAGATGGTGACGCTCTCTTCAAGCGCGGAAAAAGCATCGGCGAGATAGGCGCATGTTGCGTTCAGGCATCCAATCTCGTCGAAGTACTCAACTGCGAAGCGAACGAGGGCTGCTACGGGCGCTCGATTGAACTCCGTCGAGCACTCGTTCATCAGCGAGCGTCCGTACTTGACTGCACGGGACGTCTCGTAGTCGAGAAGGGGATTCGAGGGGTCGCTCCGGGTCTCGTGTTCCATGTAGTCGAGAACAGAATCGAAGCAACGTCGAAGGTGTGGTATGTCCATTGCACCGGTGTAGAGCGCAGTGCCGCAGCTCCTCTCGTGAATGAGCCTCGCTCCGAACTCGATTATGGGCTTATAGTCCGCTTCGGCGACGGTGCCGATTGCGCCGGTGACGTTCGAACGCAATACGTCCGACACACTCGTGAACAGGCTATCACCGCTGTAGACGTTGAGCATTCTGTCCCTCGCGAACGCGGACGCGGGAAGCACCTTCTCGAAGACGAGTCCGATGATGGTTTTCGATTCGTCAGTTGCCCGCAGGTAAGCCTCGTCAGAAACCATCTGCGCGAAGGGGGCCCTGAGATTCTCGGGAATGCGAATTCGCTTCTCAGCTTTCTTTGCCAACGCCACTTATACTCACCTCCTTCCATTCAACTTGCGAATAATGTATCACCGTTCAGTCGATATGGCCCATGCGAATGTCACTAATAGCCCATGATATGGAGAAATAGTGAAGTATCCAGTTGAAATAGCTAATTCTTAGATGAAAGCGATTCAAATACCTCAGCTGCGTTTCGGTCATTTGCCCTGATTGCATGGGTGTAGAAGTTTGCGGTTGTGCTTGCGGATGCATGGCCCATTCTCGCTTGAACGGTCTTTAAGTCGACGTTGCTCGCAACAAGGGCCGTTGCTGCCGTGTGCCTCAGGCCATGTGGAACGAGCCCTGAGTATCCGGTGCCTCGTGTGTGCAGTTTGCCGTTGCGCTTGAACTGGCTTGTCACGTTGGCGTACTCGCCATAGCCGTTGTCGACGCAGAAATCCCTGAACCAGCGTGAATAGTTGTGTCCATCGGGTCGGGTGATACTGACGTGAAGGTTGCCGTTTTCGTCTTTATGCGTGCTGAAGGCGTGAACGAGGGGGTCAGAGTTTCTCTGTCTTAGCCCGCGTTGCTCGAATAGACTGCGCTGCCGCATCTTCCAGTCGTTTAGATACGCGGCCAGCGAAGAGTCTATAGACAGGATTCGCCTGCTCATTTCCGATTTTGGTGCCCTGAGCGTTTTGTCATTGGTGTACTGGCGGATGATTCGGATCTCCATCGCCTCGGGGTCGTAGTCTTCCCAACAGAGCCCCAGGGCCTCGCCTTTCCTGAGTCCTAGGTGGAATATGAGCATGGTGCAGACGGTCATCGGCCCCATGGGTTCGGATAGCAGGCATTTGGTGAATCGGGGCAGTTCGTCGGGTGGGAGGAAGTTACGCACTCTAAGGTCTGGCTTTGGGAGTTTGATGCTGATGCATGGGTTGCGCCCGATTAGCTCATTCTCCAGTGCGTCCTGCATGACCTGTTTGAGCTTGACGTGGATACGACGAATCTCGGCCTCTGTGAATCTTCCGGTTGAGATCGCTTCAGCATACGCTCGTTTGATCTCGTCGGGCCTCAGTGCGCCGAGGGGCATGTCGCCGAACAGCTCGCGTATATGGCGCACGTCATATTCCTCTCTTTGGAAAGAAAGGGGGGAGCCGAAGGAGCTTTCTCGGAGCCGATGGAAATCCTCAGCGTATCCGGAAACAGTGGTCGGCATGTCGCTAGCCGGTTCATAGGTCTCCAGCTCCTTCCGGTAGGCATCGAGCGCATTCGCCACCTCACCGGGCCAGTTCTTCGGGTTTTTGCTCTTGCAATGGATGGTTCTCTTGGGTGTCTTTAGGTATCTGACTCGTTTCCCGTTCTTGCCGGATTCGGGGTCGCGACCGAGAGAGAAGTAGATGCGGAAGGAACCGGGTTTTCCCTTGATTGGTTCGGAAGTGCCTTTGGCTGTGGGTTTGATTCTGGTTTCCATGGGTCTCCAGGGGTGGTGCGTTGGGTTAGCCTCGGGGCGGGGCTTTGAGGGCCTCGCCCCCGAGGCTAACCCAAAAATTTCACCCCTGCAAGTCAAAATGAAGGGGTGAAGGGGTGTAAATAGGGTGAAATAGAAAACTAATCAAGAAGAGCAAAAACGGCAGAATAGCTAAATTACCTGCGGAAACATAGATATTGATGAAAATGAAAAACCGCAGGTAGGGTAAGAGCTCATGACCTCCTAAAGCGGGTGTCGACGGTTCGAATCCGCCCGGGGGCACCAGGAAAATCGCAGGTCAGGAGTTATTTTTGCTTCTGACCTGTTCTGGTTTTGGGACTAAGAACCGCTTTCGTTTGTAAATCTGGTAAGTAAATATTATGACTTCCCGAGTTTTCCACTGAAAACAGGAAATCACCATTTTGGGGATAAAAGTTTTCAACAGCTGTTAGTCGGTTCCATTTTGGTGATGTGCTTCCCTCTTTTGGGTAAATAATTTCACCATTTTGATGATTCGGTAGCTTTGAATTATTTGATAAAAAGCCTGCTCAGAAGCTTGTGTAATACCCAGTTTGGTGAAACCAATTAATAGAGAAATAGTTTATAAAGAAATAGGGACGGCGATGCCGTCCCCTTCGCTCGCAGAGCTCGCTGCGCGGTCACGTGCCGTGACCTTGCCGCCGGCTACGCCGTCGATTGATACGCTCACTGCGTTCGCTGATGATGGACTAATCCTTTTTATCAGTGACACCAGTCATAAGTGCAGCAATTGATATGTTGAATCCATTGGCAATTTTAGAGAGGTTAGAAAGACTGACATTTCTTCGCCCGACCTCTATCGAGGCGTAGTAAGACCTGTCCATGTCAATGCGGTTCGCAAATTGCTCTTGTGAGTAACCAGACTCTGATCTGAGTTCTTTGCAGCGTAGACCAAAGGATTGTTGTAGCGGCGAGATATCCATGACAAAAAGAGTCATGGATTGTTGTATTTATGCCAACGGACTATATACAACAATCCCAGTTAAGGCGCATAATTATCTCTATTGGAAAGCACTCTGATGCCCAGTCGGATAGGGCACGGAAAAGGAATGGAACAGCACAATGACTCAGGGAAAGCATTTCGCTGCCGGTGGCGATCACTTCGCCGCACTGCCAAACAAAAAGATTCACACTTCGAAGGGGATCGCGCGTCTGACCGTCACCGCGGCGACCATGGTCGCCATGACCGGATCGAGCCTCATCTCACCGTTCGCGGCATTCGCCCAGACCGGTGACGGGGGCACGCAGCACCCCGCCGTGATGTCGCCGATCGCCGCCCACGCCGGCGCGGCATCCGGTACCGGCGCAAAATCCGCCGCACAGACCATCGCGGACCTGCAGAAGGCAGTCGACGAGGCGAAGGCGAAGGAGGACGCCGCCAAGGCATCCTACGATGAGGCTGCCGGTCCCTACAACGAGGCGGCTTCCGCCCGCGACCAGGCCAAGGCATCCTACGATTCGGCAGTCAGCGCCGGCGCGGCAGCCGACCGTGCGGCGATGGACGAGTACGCCCGTCAGGTCGCGGAGGGCAAGGACGCCGCCGATGCCGCCGGCAAGGACCTCGAGCAGGCGAAGGCGGGTCTCGCAGACGCCAAGGCGGATGCGTCCGAGAAGGACGAGGCGTACCAGTCCGCCCTCAAGGTGGCCCAGGATGCCAAGGACGCCCTCGATAAAGCCAAGGCAGATGCCGTAGGCGCCACCCCGGAGGCAATCAGTGCCGCCGAGCAGGCCGTGCGCGACGCCCAGGCTGCCGTGGACAGGGCACAGGCCAATCTCGCCAACGCGACGCTTGCCGATGCCCAGTCCAAGCTGGTTGCGGCCCAGTCTGCAAAGGATTCCGCCGATTTCGTCCTCGCTGCAGCCAAGCAGAACAAGGACGCGGCGGATGCGAAGGCCGCAGCCGCCAGCGCCGCCTACGAGAAGGCGAAAGCCGACCTCGCCGCAGCGGAGGCAGGCGCCAGCGGCCCGGAGTACGATGCGGCAAAACAGAAGGTCACGGACGCGGAGGCAGCCCTCGCTGTCGCACGAGCGGTGCAGTCCCAGTGCGAGTCCGAGCTCGAGCAGGCGCAGTCCGCTGCAGCAACGGCACAGACCGAGCTGAATGATGCCCAGGCGTCCCTCTCCGTAAAGCAGCAGGCCGCGGCCGATGCCGAATCCGGCGTGACCGCCGCCCAGTCCGCACTCGATGCCGCGAACGCCGACCTCGATGCGGCCAAGCAGGCGAATGCCGACGCCGTCGCCAAGCTGGATGCAGCGAAGCAGGCTGTCAAGGACGCCGAGTCTGCCAAGGCAGCCGCCGACGTAGAGCTCGCGAACGCCAAGGCCGCAAAGGATACCGCAGACGCCTCCGTGACCGCCGCGCAGCAGAAGGTCGACGAGGCACAGGCGAAACTCGATTCCGCCGACGCGCAACTCAAGCAGGGAGCCATCGGCTTCTTCCGTGCCATGGGTGCCGATGACGCAGTCAACATCATCCTGAACGCCAAATATGCCGGAAAGACCGAAGTCGGCAACTCCAAGGACGCCACGTCCCTTGATAACATGCTCAATGCGATCAGGTGGATGAAGTCCGTCAACGACTACCGCAAGTCGGTCGGCCTGTCCGAGCTCCAGGTCACCTACAAGCTCATCGCCGGAGCCATTGCGGATGCCAACTACAGTGACACTGTGCTCGATCATGCCCGTCAATATGATTTTGCCGAAAACCTGGCATGGAATTACGGAATCGATCCGAGTGGGCAGTGGATCGAGCAGGAGAAGGGCTTTTTCGACAAGGCAACGGAGGCCCTTTATGGAGTCACCGGTCTTGTCGGCAAGGATGCCTATGATTTCTATGCAAAGAACGGTGTCGCAATCAACCATTGGATTGCAGACAACTGCCACTGGGAGAACGGCAGTAGCGGCACCGTCGGCCATTACATGAACATCATCAATCCCGAACTCGCCGTTATGGGAATGGCAACCTGCACCAAGGGCACCATGTCCGGGCTTCAGACGCAGTGCTACACCGCAGAGATCTCCGGCTGGTCCGGCTCCGGTTGGAACATGAATCCCATGTCCGTCGACGAGTACGAGCAGAAGCTGACCTCCTATATCAACGGCCTCAAGAACGCCAAGAGCGCACTCGACGCAGCCAAGGCCGATCTCGCATCCAAGAAGCAGGCAGCCGCCGGCGCCGCCACAACCGTCCAGCAGAAGCAGGTCGCGGTGGATTCCGCACAGGCAGGTGTCGATGCCGCGAAGCAGGGTGTTGCCGATGCCCAGCGTGCCGCCGATGCCGCAAAGGCTGATGTCGCCGCCAAGCAGCAGGGCGTCACGGATGCCCAGACCGAGCTTGATGCGGCGAAATCGGACCTCGATGCCGCCAACGCGGCAGTCGATACGGCAAAGTCGACCGTCCAGCAGAAGCAGGTCGCCTTTGATGCCGCCAACGCAGCCGTAACGACCGTACAGACCAAGCTGGATTCCGCCAAGGCGGACACCGAGGCCAAGCAGCAGGACGTCATGGATGCGAACGCCGATCTCGCGAAGTTCTTCCAAGACGTCGCCGACGCCAAGAAGGCGCTCGATACAGCAAAGAGCGTCCATGACGCGGCGGCAGCCGATCAGGTCGAGAAGGCGACCGTCCTCGCCGCCGCCGAGCAAAAGGCGGACGCCACCGCACGCGCCCTCGCGGATGCCCAGCGTGCCGTCGATGCCGCAAAGACCGACGCCGGCGTTGCCGCCGACAGGCTTACCGGCTCCCAGACCGATCTCGATGACGCACAATCGAACCTCGACATCCTCACCGGTCTTGCCGCGAAGCTCGCAGAGGCACAGCAGCGCGAGCAGGATGCAGTAAAGGCCGTCAATGACACCAAGGCCGCCCTCGATGCCGCGAAGGCGGATACCATCGCCGCCGAGTCCCTGGTCTCCGCCGCCGAACAGGCGAAGGCGCAGGCAGACGCCAAGCTGTCGAAGCTGAACTCCATCGATGCCGACGCGGCGATCGCTTCCGGCCATGATGCGAACGCGGATGACGCCCTCAACGCGCTTTTCGCCGCAGCAGTCGAGGCACGTGCCAAGGTCGCGCCCGCCAAGGCCATCCTGGACGAGAAGCAGGCCGCGGTGGACGGGCTCCAGCCCGGCTATGATGCGGCACTCGCCGCCTACGAGTTGGCGAAGTCCGACCGCATCGCGGCGGAGCAGAAGCTTTCCGATGAGATCGCACGACAGGAGGCAGAGGAGGCCGCAAAGCAGCAGGCGGCATACACCCCGAAGCACCTCGCCGGCACGGATACCGCCCAGCCCGGCAGCCTCGCCCAGACAGGCGACCGCGCGGGACTCATCGGCGAGACGTTCGCCATCGGCGGTACCGTCCTCGTGGCGGCCGGCGTCTTCCTCGATCAAAAGAAGCGCCGCGAGCAGATGTAAAAGCGAGCCGGGCGTTGGATATCGGCTAGTGTCCAACGCCCGGTTTCATGGACAGGGAGATCGGCGTGAGAACAAAGGCTATTATCGTTGCGCTTCTGGTGTGCCTTTCGGCACCTCAACTTGGATGTGCCAGCGTTGCAAAGCAAGGAAGCGGCTCTACGGAAAAGGCCGCCACAGCGGTAAAGAATAAAGACAAAAAGAAGCCGAGCGAAGAAAAGGCGGCGCAAACCTCTGGAACCAAGACCGAGGAGAAGAAAGAATCCGACGACAAGGACCAGAAGTCCGATGACTCCAAGAAGGAGGATAACAAGTCTTCCGATTCCTCGAAGCCGGACAACAAGGGCGATTCCTCCCAGTCCAAGCAGAATTCCGGTAATTCTCAGAACTCTGGCAGCAATAACTCCTCTTCCAACGGCGGTAGCCAGAAGAAGTGGGTTGCCGAGCAGGGCCACTGGGAGACAGATTACAGCCAGGTCTGGGTACCGAATGTAGTGTATACGCGCCATGAACGTTACATTTGTAGTGCATGCGGTGCATCTTTCGATTCTATAGCCGCTTGGTCAGCTCATAGTGACGCAATGTGGGAACAAGGTCAAGACCATGGAGCATATATCAATGATTCGTATACTACCTCTGAGGACCAGGGACATTATGAACAGAAGGCTACGGGGCAGCATTGGGTCGTCGATGTAGCCGGTCATTGGGAGTAATGGGCATCGTTCCTCTTCTCTTCCATTCGGTAAATAAATATTTATTTGCGGGCGGCCGGTTTCGGCCGCCTTTTTTAGACGCCCAGTCTGGGAGCAAACGATAGGAAAGCAATCAAACGAGAGGCCGTTCCAAAAGAATCCGGCGGGTGCAGGATGCTTCGGGCAAAACCGTTCGCAAATCGGTAAGGTCTTTCATCAACTTGCTCCAGCCCTCGCCCGGAGTCCGCTGCGCGGTAATGCAAAAACTCGGCATCCCTCGCATTCGCATTACCGCTCCGCTCTCGCTACAGCGAATTTCTAACACTCAGCATCCTTCGCGTTAAAAATTCGCTTCCGCTCACGGTCTCCGCTGACACTACGACACCGCGAAGCCTTTCGCTCGAAACGAGGCCTCTCATTTCGTGTCTACGCTACGCTCCGCCCAATCGCCGTTCCGGTGATTGCAAGATTGGTGTTGGGCTAGATAAATGGGGCCATACTCGCCCCCTTTATCTGCCAACACATCTTGTTTATCACCTCTCACGGCGATAAAGTTAGAAATGAAGTTCGCCTTCATTTCTAAGGGAAGCGACGGCGTCACTTCAAAAAAAACGGCGCGACGTCAGTCGCTCCTAAAAAGGAAAGCAATCTCATATCGGTTTTTGAATCGGTGGCCTCACCGATTCGCTCTGCTTTCCTGGGGGGCATATGAGTTGCAAGCGTCCACACACCGTTAAGGCGACACTCACTTCTGAAGAATATGAAACGTTTTCCGCTTTGGCGGAAAAGGCAGGCATGACGAAAGCCGAACTCATTCGTTATAACTTGATCCATCGGAGTGAATCACTCGATAATCTAGTTTCCAAAAATGATGACGGTGGCCGCAGCAAAAAGCTGCAACCCGTTTCAGGTGATTCGGACGAAAAGCGCTCGAAGGTCATTTACGTTAAGGTCACCGATGGCGAGCACGAGGCGATCCGCAAACGGGCGGATATACTCGGTGCGACCGTCAGTGCGTATGCCCGCCGCGTGATGCTTGCCGGTAAAATCGAGAAGATCGATTTCGATAAAAGCCAAGTCGCGAAAATCTATCACGAGCTGTATCGCGAGGGAACGAACCTCAATCAGCTGATGTATTTTGTGAACGCCCAAGGGCTTCCCGCGTACAACGAGAAAGCTGTTTTTCGTACGCTTGAAAAGGTTTACCAGAACGCCCGCAAAGTCACTCTCTTCATAAGAGAGCTCGAGCGGCGCTATTTCACCGACGGCGGTGATCTCAATGACCGTTATTAAGCAGAAAGGTATTTCATCCGAACGCTACGCGAAGAACGTGCGCAAGTACATCAACGGAAAGCGTGCTTTGGCCCGCGGCGGCTGGAACCTCGCGAACGGAAAGTACTGGTTTTCCGAGATGACTATGACGCGGAAGATGTTTCATCACGACAGGTCCGCGCGTGCCGGCGCGAAGAACATAACGATGCTTCATCAGATTCTCGCGTTTCTGCCCGAGGAGTGCAGCTGCAACGGAGGCAAGATGACCCCAGATGCGTGTATGGCCTACGCGGAGCAATGGCTTGCGAAGCACTATCCGCATCAACAAGTGATTGTCGCGTTGCATGAGGAAAGTGATAAGGCGGGAAAACGCTACGCAGTGCACATGGCGATTAACCGTACCGATTTGTTAACCGGCAAACGTTGCGAGACGGGTGGGCGACGCGGAAAGTACGAACGCGCTGCGTGGGTCCGTGAAATGGACGAGGCTTGGAATCTTACTCAACTTGAAAAGGGAAAGAAAAATTCGAAGATTCGTGATCGCCAGCCGCGCGACACAGAAAAGGAGATTATCGGTCGCGGTGAGTACAGTTATAAAAACAATCTGCGCGAGCTAATCCATCTTGCAATCAATGAAGGTCACCCAAAGAATATGGAGCAGTTCAAAAAACTACTTGCCTCATGGGGCGTAGACATTTTCATCAAGAACAATCGAGTCTATGCGACAGATCTCGATATCAAGGAGGCCGGCAATCCGAAGTGCACTTTCAATCTGACTCGACTCGACGGACGTTTCGCGGTCAAACAACTTGAAGCGGCGTTCGAAAAGAACATGTTGGAAGCCGAGCGAGCGTTGCCGTATGAGAAGCGCTGTGAGATTTACATTCAACGTCTTAAGAAGGCGTACTCGGCGTGGGTCGAACAAGCGAAAGCGAGCAAGGGCGTCGCCTACAATTCATTCCCCAAATTCATCGCACCGAAGTGCGATGAGGACCTGCTCGAAGATCCGGCGGTTCGCGATGAGCTTCTTGCGCGTCGCGGTTACGCAAGGGAGATTCGCAACCGCTATGCCGGCGCCGTTCCCGATGCCGGCGATGATCGCGTTCGCGCCGCAGGTCGAGCCCATGGTGGCAACGTTGACATCTCGCCGCAGGTCGATCGCGCGGTCGACCGAGGCGATTACGCTCGCGGAGACACGCCTCGCTAGTTTTGGAAAGCCTATCGTCGGTGCCCTAGCGCACTGCCATCCAGTGCCGATTCTGCCATACTCGCAATTCGGCGAGGATGAGGAGTATGAATTGATCGGGGCTTATAGGACAAAATGTGTGTCCTATAAGCCCCAAGGATGACGATTCCAATACGGACGACACCAAAACCGGCATCGACGGCTCCATGGACGATTCGGATTCCAAATAGGCCCTGTTAGTTGAGCTACTTCTTTGCCGGTGTCGTATACGAAACCGCTATACCCGCGGCAATTGCCATGAGGCAGCTTGCGACGAGTCCGTACTCATACTTCAAAACGTTTGTTGCGGTCAGGGCGATAATCAACACAGTCGCAATTTGCAGAATTATCATTATTACGAAGAGATTGATTCCTTGTTTGGCCGAAGTCGCTGAGTGAGTTTGGCTTTGTTGATTCAGGTTGTAGCTGACAACAAAAGCGATCAGCTCGCTTGATACGGGGCCGACTACATAGAAAAAGAGTGCGTCAATGAAGCCTATAGTGTTGTAAGTGTTGTAAGTTGTTTCGCCGGAAAAAACAGCGTATAAAGCATATCCAAATCTTGGCTGATTCACGTATGAGTAGGAGAAGACCAAGAGCGTCAATATTGCTACTACCAGAAGTGCATTCAGGACAAATCGTTTGCTTTTCATCGATCGCTCCTTCCGGGTGACTCTTATTTGTAATTCTACAGCAGCCATTTGTTTTTCAAAGAATTTGACTGTCCTAAATAACATGCACTTTCGCTGGAGGGTCGCTGTTTGGCGGCCCTCTTTTTTGCACAGGCGCGGTGGGATGGTAATATCGGGCGGGAGTCAGCCGCTCTGATAGAATCATCCTTGCTGTCGGCAGCCCTCGTGCCGGGCAGAGCCCTCCATTTGATGGGAGGTGATGCCCATGACCGATTTCACCGAGCTCGTGAAGCTCCTGACCGCTATGGTCTCGCTCCTCACGGCCCTTGTCGGCCTTTCCAAGGCACTCAAGCAGGGCTCGAAGCCCAAAAAGAAAGGCCACCGTCGCTAAGACGATGACCCAACTTCATTAAGCAACGGCTCTGCCCAGCTCTCTACAACTTGGGCTGCCGTCGGCACCATTTTACCCTCCTGACGAGGAATTCGTCCATATTTCAAAAATCAAATCCTGTTCGCGCGTGAGCCCTTGATTCTCATTTTCATTGCAACAGCCTCAGGACTCAGCGCAACGCGTTGCG
>ENA-OYXC01000181-OYXC01000181.1-human-gut-metagenome-genome-assembly--contig:-NODE-181-length-33986-cov-9.336153_pt1 | contig 33986 bp, 29 predicted proteins | sample MGYA00244214_ERZ653415 | MGnify/ENA primary metagenome ERZ653415 (study PRJEB26926, sample SAMN06165016) | human gut metagenome | biome: ENVO:00009003; feature: ENVO:2100002; material: ENVO:00002003... | reverse complement strand
ATAGGCACTAAATAGCCGGAGTCATTTCAATCCACGCTCCCTCACGGGAGCGACCAATATTAGCGTCAACGGTCGCTTTAGCCGCACCATTTCAATCCACGCTCCCTCACGGGAGCGACGCATTTTGTATTGCTCGTCAACAAAAAGATTATCGAATTTCAATCCACGCTCCCTCACGGGAGCGACAGCATCAAAACAAATTACTTCTCTATTCATTTAAATCAAGCATTTTTTGCGAACTAGCTCAACTCAAATACTCAAAAATTTATTTTGATGTGAGAAAACTTATAGTTTCCCATTCTAGCTTAAGTTGCGAACCTAAGCTAAATTTTATGTTCCATATAACTTCGCACCATGAACCTAAATTACACAAACGCTAATTGCTCACAGAAGAAATCACCTTAAATCATACGTGTACAGCTTACACCTTCAGGGAGTTTATTTTCTGCAACTTCAACTTCATAATCATTATAGCTTCTAGCAGCAATAACTCCTTCCTTACGCTTAACACTCACAGTATCAAACAACTTATATGCAGGAGCATTACCCAATTCCGTGGCATGCTTAAATACTATAAGCTCACGTACAGCCATATTGCCACGAGCAGCAGAATGATCGTATTCAAACATATTGATAATTGCCTGCCACAACAAAGCCAAATCATCTTCACTAAATCCCGTTACTTTACGTGCAAGATTTGCAGAAATATAACCATCTACACGGTATAATGCGTAAGGAACAATATATTTACGGCCCATTTCTGTGCTCTTATTTTCTGCATCCTTTTTAGTTGTAATAGCAACTCTGGTAATTGTAACTTCTTGTGTCACAATCGGATCAATACTACGAGCAAAGCCCATCTGCACAGGACCGCGAACCTGACCACAATTCAAAGCAGCCTTTACGAATGTAGTCATAACAGCACCAAAAGTACGAATATCAAAGAAATTATTGCACATAAATTGGCAAATTTTCTTATCAATTTCAGGATCATCTTTTTTTAATTCCTTAATTTTCTTTTCATCAGTGCCAAACGCAATATATGCAGTATTATCGCTTTCATTCAGAGGCACACCATCTTTAATATAGATTTTATAGCCTTCTTTGTCTTCGCACATCGTCTCGACACAATTTCTGATTTTGCGTTTCAGGCAAACATCAGTAACAATGCCATAACCAGTTTCAGGATCAATACGTGGCATGTTGCCTGCATCCGGGTCACCATTCGGATTACCGTTTTCTACGTCGAACAAAATTGTAAACTCATATCTGTTTTTGATTACTTCAGCCATTTATTTTTCCTCCTTTTTCTCGTAGCGTTTTTGCACTTGATGATAATATCCGAGAACAAATTCACCTTGTTCCGGTAAGCTTAAACGAGCCGGCATCGCATTATCATCAACTTCAAGTTTATTCATAAGTTCACCAATCAACTTTTCAAAATAGATTACAGTGCCTTTTTGTGATGAAATTTTCTTCAAATGCGTATTGGCAAGCTTAGTCAACAGTGGAAAAGTCATGCTAGGATTGGCACATGCAGAGTTAAAATAGCGATCCTTTATAGTACTATTAATACCAGGATTAGCTTTTTCCTGCAAATCCTCAAGCACAGCAAACAATCTTCCTAACACATAAGGTACTTTTTTGCATTCTTCATTTAATGCCACAGTAACAACCTCCTCATTATATTTGTAATTTCTTATCAAGCAAGCCTTCATTATTGCCGCCTTGATTCTGCTGATTTTGGTAATATTTTTATCCGGATTATCCTGATCAGCCTTTACTCGTAAAATTGTATTCTGATACAACGCTTCAGGATATTTTGTACCGCTTAAAATACTACGTAAGACAGCACCTATCAACAACGGTGTAGCAGCTTTATCTTTGGAATTTTTATTAGCAGTTTCCTGCAGAATCTGCCATAATGGTATATTTACTCTGTTATCAAAGCCCGGTTTGATAATTTCAAATTCACGAAAATATTTTTCGTAATTCTCAATGAAATCACCAAATGTATTGATAAAGAAAAAGCGTACTGAAATTCTCGCAGCATTAGGCGACAATCCCAAAATATAGAACCTATTATCCGGTTTAACCGTAAAATCACTAATCTCAAACGGCTTACCAGCTCGAACTTTTTCGAAAAAGCCCTTAATATCTTCATCTTTGACAATCTCATTAGCACTGCTAAAAATATCACCAAAAACATCCTCGTTGTCTTCATCTGCACCTTCTGCCCAAAAAACAACTGTCATATCACCAATACGTAAATAATTTCTGTCGTTCGACAATAACGTATTCAATGCTGTTGTATAAGCAAAAGCAGCATACTCACTGACAGGTGCATTGTCACCCTGCTTATGCTCATATGATTCATAAGCAGGAGCATTGAATGCTACCAATGACGCACCAGACGACTTTGCCCCATACAATCCCTTTATATTAGGATGCAGACGAGCAATCGGAGCAGTCTTGCCTGTAACCAAGCATATTCCTTTAGCGACAGCCATAGCTTGCTGGCTTTTATAAGAATCCCACGCCCGTTTGATTTCTTCATCCTGTTCTACACTTTCGCCATCAACCTTAAACATCAGGTTCGCTGAGCCAAGTAAATCTTCCATATAAGACTGTAAAAGCATATTTTCATGCGCTAATTCCGGTTGCCAAGTTGCAAAAAATGCTTTTAGTGCCATTGCTTTTTCACCAACAGCATCTGCTAATATTTCATGACATTTTTTTGCCATTGCCTCAAAACATCGCTTACTACGCTCAACTTTACCACTAACATCTATACCCAAAACATATTTTGCATTATCCCACAAAAATTGTGCCTCAACGTCAGAAGTACGTTTCGGTGCTTCCGGCAATAATATATTCTGCGGTAATTCGACAGTCTTCTTGCCTTTTTGCATAGGAATTTTCAAAGAAAGTATGTTTAGTAACTTTCCCTGTTTATCAATATTCAGCGCATAAGATATTTTGGCAATTCCCCAACCAGGTTTGGCAACCTTGCCTTTAGCGGTTAATGCCTCATAATAATCTATTAATGCTTGCAGTATCATTTGTATACCTCACATTGCGTAAGATCTATTACGCCATTGACAAATACAGCTCTGAAAAACATGGGCTTAATATTATTTAAATCACTATAATCCATGTCATAGAGCATTAATCCCAAATCACGATTTTCAGCAATCGTAGGCACATTGTTAAAATCGTACATACGATAATTTACAGGAAACTCTCTGCAACCAAAGTATGGTGTGTGGTAACATTGCCCCTTAGTAATACGCCGCTTGATTATATCCTGAAACTTACCAGGATTATCGCCTGCATTAGCTTTATCCGTCATTTCGAAATGTGCTTCGATTACATAATGCACATCCTTGAGTACCATTGACGCACGCTGCTGAATTTCTCCCTTAGTTTTGGTATTAATATATAAGTCCTTTCCATCTGCACCATTAATAACTCTGTAAGCATTACTACAACTTGCTTTTGAGCTAATTTCATTACGTCTTATATTAGTAAAACGAATAGGGCTAAGCAGATAAATTTTGTCAATTCGCCAGCACATACCTGGATGCCAATATATGCTTTCTAAAATACCACGTGCTGCCGATGGAGTAATTACATCATAAGACATTCTTTCTACAGAAAGTTCAGGTCTGCTAAACAATGCATAATTACCCCAAACCTCTAATTTAATACTCACGTTATCACCGCCTTTTATTTTTTCATTGTTGTGCTTCTGAAATTATTCTATACCTAATATTATCTTTTGTCAACTCATCTCAAAAAAACTTGCATAAAAAACTTATTTTTGCTAGTATACTATTGTCATGATTTTTTCATGTGGATAGAAATATTGTTGTGCTACTGTAACAATCACACAAATAGAGACGGGTACCTCCGTCTCTATTTGTTTTTTAAGTTAAAAGAACACGCCAACACCATCATCAATATTTACTATCAATCCCTTATGGACATCATAAATACTCATATCAGCCAATACATTAATATTTTCGTCAACAACATCAATAACTCCTGCTCCTTGCAACTTAAGAAATTGATTTTCATAAACATTTACTATATACTGTCCTGCTTTTCTCATCAATGAACGGTTACGTACGCCAGCACGCAGTTGTTCCAATAACTTCTTGCTAGCATCATCACATGGAATAAAAACTCCTCGACCAGTTTCGCCTATAATCTTAAAATCCGAAGCAATATCTTTAAACAACATCCTCTTATCAGACATCCCCAAAATATTGTGCATATCTAGGCTTTCGCCTTTATTTACATGTAACTGATCAAAATATTTTTTTATTGCTGCTGTAGATGAAATATCATTAAAATCACGCATTACCATTTGCGTAATTTCTCTCGGTAATCTTATAAAACTAGGGATTTTAGTATCATCATTCTCAATTTCAAATATATAAACAATACTCTCTTCTAATGGTCTTTTATTTTCACGATTACACCTGCCGGCTGCCTGAATTATACTATCTAAGCCGGCAATTTCACGATAAACTACCGGGAAGTCCACATCGACACCCGCTTCAACAAGGCTGGTAGCTACAAGCTTACACGGCAAATTATTCTTAAGTCGTTCCCTAACTTCAGCCAAAATTTTTCGTCTATGCTGCGGATACATAAAAGTTGATAAATGATAGCAACCATCTCCGTTCAAGCCATCAAAAATTTTCTGTGCAGCTTTTTTAGAATTAACAATACATAGTACCTGTTTATGTATATTAAGTTGTGCAACCAAAGCTTCTGTGTCCTCAAAATCAGTCTTTTCATAATGAACACGCCTAAAAAAATCATACAAATCATCTACATTAGAACAAATTTCATGTAGTTGTACATCTTCAGTAAAATATTTATTCAAACTGGGCTACGTTGCTGTACACAATACCGCAGTCACATGATAATTACTTACTAATTCCCTTATAGCTCGCATACAAGGAATTAAATAATCATTAGGCAACATCTGAGCTTCATCAAGAATGACAATGCTATTAGCAATATTATGCAACTTACGACAACGACTTGTTTTATTGCCATATAATGATTCAAAAAACTGCACATTAGTCGTTACTATAATCGGTGCATCCCAATTTTCCGTTGCCAGCTTTTTACGTTCATTTTCTTTTTGTTTTTCATCACCAAATTCTGCATCATCATAATCAACATTCATATGATGTTCAACTACATTCTCACTTCCTACGATAGAACGAAAAACATCAGCGGTCTGCTCAATAATGGAAGTATAAGGAATTACATAGATAATACGTTCTTTATTTTTATGTTGCATCGCATGCTCCAAAGCAAAACCAAGCGATGCGATTGTTTTACCACCACCAGTAGGAACAGTTAACGTATAAATGCCTTCTTGACCATGAGCTGCATTAATACATTCTTCACGAATTTCCGTACGTTTTTCATTCAATTTATTTGTAGGATTACCCCAAGCCATAATATAGGCATTATATCGTTTGTATAGCTCTTCTAAACTGGAAAATTCCCCCCGCTTCAAAGTATTAGGTCGCATAAACCTTTCTGTATCTAAGAAATCAGCATCTACCAAACAGGAAAATAGCATTCTTGTGAAAAACATAGCTGAAAAGGTATCACTGAAAGCCGGAAAAAGTTTTTTGTTTACACTTAATTCAGGTAATTCGTTTTTAAAGGCACTATAATCTAAAATTCCTACTAATTTCTTTCTCATGCGAGCTACCAAAGTTCCGTTATCAATATCACCTCTTACGCCAAGATTCATTAAACCACTATGATGGCCTGCAATACAAAAAGCAAATGGCACAAAATATTTTCCAAGTAATTGTGCCCCTGCAGTTGAATGATCTACTTTAGGTCCATTCTGTTGAATACGTTTTTGAAAACCAATAGAATACTTTCCAACATCATGATATAAACCAAGCAGTTTTCCAATTTCTTCCATTGTAAATCTTCTGGCAAACTCAGAACATAAAGCACTTGTTCCATTTAAATGTTCAATCAGAGCCTGTTCTCTATTTACGCCATCATCACTTTTATGACCAATATATTCCATCTAAATAATCCTCCTGACATTAAATTTTTTGTATATTTATTTTTTCTTCTGCTAAATACTACTCCCCCTACCTCACGCGTATGCGCCTGCCTTCGCCGTTCGCCAGAAAAATCTCGCCCAAGGTCAGCTTGCCGTCCACAATCTTAAAGACATCGCTTTCAAACGTGCCCACCTTGGTTTCAATCTCTACATTACTGAAAGCCAGCTCACCGCTCTGGTCGCTGAAGCTGCCGCGCAGGCTCAAAAACGGCACCAGCATATATGTTCCCTTGCCCGTAGAAAAGCTGCCGTATACCAGATTATTGCCCTTAGGCCCCTCATTGCGGAACTTTATCTTCAAATCAACGCTCGTATTTATCTTGCTGCTTTTGGCAGCCAGCGAAGCCATCAGGTTCTTGCCGTCAACATCGATTTTGTAATAGCGATTATCAAAATGATACAAGCCTATCGCATCAAAGGTACCGCCGAAAATACTGCCTGTCACATCCTGAAAGGTTATCAGCGCATTTTCATAATGGTAGGTGCCGTCGATATTCGTAAAATACAAATCGTTCAGATGCAGCTCCTTCAGCGCCAGCGCACCATCAATCACAGGTTTTTTCAGGCTGCCGGTCATCTGCCCGGTCACCGTCATCGCATCCTTAACATTGCGCATGCCCAAAGAATCGGGAATAACATCATACAGGCAGATATTGATATTCGCCTTCTGCTCCCCCTTCAGGTCGCAGGTGCCGTCAATATTCAGTCCCTTGCCTGCAATGCTGCCGCCGTAGCGTCCTGCAGCCAAATGCAGCTCCAGCCTTTGATGCTCATGTATCTGCGCCGTGCCCTCCACATCATTCAAAATAAAGTGACGCTTTTTATATTCTGCCGACAGCACCGTATCATGCAAAATCAGCTTAATATTCGGCAGCCTGCCCTTAATCTGCAGATGGCGCTTTTCCATAGGCACCTCGTCCGGCAGGATACTTTCCTCCGCCGTCTTTTTATTCTGCAGGATATCCAGGCGCATTTTATCATCAAAGCCAAGATGAATATAAGCACCGCTCAGCTCCACCTCCTGCACCGTTTCAATGCCGGCTATACGCAGGATGATGTCCTTCGGCTTGATTTTAATGCGTCCCTCCGGTACATCCACCAATCGTTCGTTCTCCGGCGAATCCCAGGTCAGGTTTTTAAAATACACGTTGCCCCAGATATCGGCACGCAGCTCCTCGGCCGTCACGCTTCCTGCCAGCACCTGCTGCTTAGCCATATAATAGTTAAAAAGCTCCGCCGCATGACGGCTGGCACGCTGCGCCAAAAAGAAATAAACAGCGCCGCCCACCGCCAGCAGGCAGACTACTATCATTGCCAAATGAGTTTTAGATAATCTGCGTATTGCCTGCAACATATAATCACCACTTTCGCTTATAAAACTTCCTAAGCTCAGTATAGCACCACGCCGAAACGCCCGCAACTAATAGCAAAGGCACAGCAGACCTGTCACCAGCATCTGCTATGCCCTTTGATATACGCATATTAAATTGTTACTTCAGGCAGTACGTTCCGTCGGCAGCCTCCGCAACAGTGGCGGCAAAAAATGCCTGCGCCAGCTCCGCCAGATACGCCGTATCCTTAACGCCTGCCATCTCATAGGCGGAATGCATCGCCAGCTGCGCCAGGCCGATATCCACCGACTTAATCGCTACCTGAGCGGTAGAGATATTGCCTAAGGTCGAACCGCCTGCCATATCCGAACGGTTATAGAAAAGCTGCAGCGGCACGTTCGCCTTTTTAGCCAGCAGCTGCACCAGCGCGCCGGATACCGCATCCGTAGTATATTTTTGGTTGGCGCTGTATTTGACAACCACGCCCTCATTAGGATAGGTTTTGTTCGTCAGGTCATTTTTATCCGTATGATTAGGATGCACCGCATGCGCATTGTCCGCCGAAAGCATCAAGCTGTTGGCCAAAGACACCAGATAATCCTCCTCGTCCCTGCCCAGTGCCATATTGATGCGCTGCAGCGCATCCTTTAAGAAGGTCGCCGCCGCGCCCTGCTTCGTGCCGCTGCCAACCTCTTCGTTATCCAGCATGCAGAATACCGGCACACTCTCGCCTGCTTCTGCCGCCAAAAAGCCCTGCAATCCGGCAAACACGCACTGCAGGTCATCCAGCCTGCCGCCGGCAACATATTCCTGCTCCAGCCCGACGGTAGTCGCATGCATTCTGTTGTACAGGAAAAGCTCCGTATCTACAATCTGCTCTGCGGTAACACCGCAGGCCTCCGCCAACAGCTTCTGCAGGCCGTCCTTAGTCGCAGCACTGCCGATAAGCGGCAGCATATCCGTCTGCGCGTTCAGCTTTACGCCCTCGTTGGCTTCCCTGTTCATGTGGATTGCCAGATTCGGAATCATCATCAGGTCCTGCTCAACATTAACCAGACGCGCTTCCAAGCGGCCGTCAATGTTGCACAGCACGCGGCCTGCAACGGAAAGCGGCCTGTCCAGCCAGGTGTTGAGCAGCATGCCACCGTACTTTTCCACATTCAGCTTCACATACTTTTTATCTACCACAATCTCCGCATTATTCTTCAGCTTGAACGCCGGCGAATCGCAGTGGCAGGCGTAAACCTGAAAGCCCAGGTAAGCCTTTTGGGGAAGCACAAAGGCCAGCAGCGCCGAACCGTTACGGCTGACATAATATTTGCCGCCTTCCTGCAGCTGCCATCTGCTGTTTTCCTGCAGCTCGACAAAGCCGGCCGCCGCCAGCTCCTCCTTAATATTTTTCACGGCAAAAAAGCTGTTGGGCGTTTTATCCAAAAAAGTGCACAGCTTCGCATTCAGCTCCGTATAAGCCATTTCCATTTCTATCGTTCACCTCTTATAAAAAACCTTGGTATATTACTCCGCAAAGCGCTCACGCAGCAGCTTGATTTCCGCAGCGTAACCCGGCAGCTCGTTCGGCGTTTCCAAGTAAAACGGCAGTTTGCGCAGCGCCGGATGATTAATCACCGCCGTCAGCGCCTCCAGACCGATGTTGCCTGCACCGATGCATGCATGACGATCCTTATGACTGCCGCAGATATTCAGGCTGTCATTCAAATGCACAGCCTTCAAGCGCTCCAAGCCGATAATTTTATCGAACTGCGCCAGTACGCCGTCCAAATCATTAACGATATCATAACCGCCGTCAAAAATATGACAGGTATCAAGGCAGACGCCCATCTTTTCGTTAAGCTGCACCTTGCTCAAAATTGCTGCCAGCTCCTCAAAGCTGCGGCCAACCTCCGTGCCCTTGCCTGCCATCGTTTCCAGCAGAACCGTGGTATGCAAATCCTTGTGCAGCACACTGTTGAGCAGCGCCGCTATTTTTTCTATGCCAACCTCAGCTCCCTGCTTCACATGGCTGCCGGGATGAAAATTATACATATTCCCCGGCACATATTCCAGCATCGCCAAATCGCCCTCCATCACCATCTGCGCAAACTCCAGCAGCTTTTCGTCCGCTGCACAGGGGTTCATCGTATACGGTGCGTGTGCCAGAATGGGCGCAAAATTGTGCTCCTGCATCAACGCATTCAACGCCGCCGCGTCCTCGGGCTTCACAGCCTTCGCCTTGCCTCCGCGCGGATTGCGCGTAAAAAATTGAAACGTATCGGCACCAATCGACAGCGCCGTCTTTCCCATGGCTAAGAAGCCCTTCGATGAGGATAAATGACAACCTATATGTAACACTTCTTCAATCTCCTTTGCTATTTTCTACTGCTATTTTTCCACCAGCTGATAGCTTTCCGCCAGCAGCACCTGCACCAACGGAATGTCCGCATCCTTTTGCAAAATTACCGTCAGCCAATGCTTTTTATTCATATGATACGCAGGATAAAAATGCTGCCTATCCACCAGCTGCTCAACCTTCGCCGGCGGCAGCTTAATGTTTAAAACATCAACCTTCCCCGCCTTCGCTATGCCCAGGCTTTTATAGGGAATCGTCATAAACAAAGCGTACCATTTATTTCTCCGCGCCGTCTTAAAAGTAAAATTCTCCGGTGTTTCCGGCCACGGAGCGTCGGGGACAGTGCCGAAGCGCTGCGAGCAGTAATCCATCAGCTGCAGCTTAACGTTGCTTTTAATCAGGCACTGCGTTTTTATTTCTTCCAGCAGAGCCTCTGCTTTCTCGCGCACGCTCATCACGTAACCGCTGATGTTATCGGCAACGTTAAAGGGCAGGTACTCCTCATCCGTATCGCGTTCCAAAACATTTACGGATAAGGCCTTGCCTGCAAGCGTAATGACAGCGTAAAACTCCGTTTCCGGCAAGGGCTTGCGCAGAGTAAGCCCTTCGCCCTCCCGCATAAAGCCGTAGGCCAGCGCGTTTTCTATATCAACATCATATTGCTCTAAAATCGGATAAAGCATTTCCGTTCTCTCCTGCAAATAAAATTATATGCACCACCGGTATAATCGCCTAAGCAATCAGAACTCCTGCACAACCTCAAAGCGATACTTTTGCTTAATCGCAGGATATTTTTCGCGGTCCACCTCGCTCATAAACATAGCGTAAGGACGGGCGCAAATTTTAAACGGAGCATACAGCGCCTGATACACCACCAGCTTTTCGCCTGTTTCCGTGTGCTCGGCAAAGGCCAGTATTTTATATAAGTATTCCGTCGTAGGGTTTTCGACATTTTCTCTTTTAAAATGGCGCACAATATCGCCCATATGCATTTCTCTAGTCATAGTATTAACCTCCGTATTTTGTTTATATAATTATACTACAAAATACAGCTTATATGCCACGTGCTTCCGAGGTTAATAATTCTTCTAAATGTGTTTTCCAACACAAGCGGTTCAAGATAAACTAAAATCAGCATATATAACATTTAACCGCAAATCTTTACCTTAGCCAAAGCCTCCTGAAACTTATCGCCCAGGGAAAAGAATAACGGCGTATTAGCACGCTTCACACGCTCCGCCTTCAGCGCTTTATTAGCCAATGTATCAGCAAGCTCGTTAAAATACTCTTTGGAATGTCCTTTAACCTTTTTAAAGGTTATACTCATCTTTTCTCTATGCTTCATAACTAATTGCTTGTACCATTCCTCCATACTCGTCTTGGTTACAGAATGACTTTTAGCCACTTCAGCGATAGAATTATTATCATGCTTAATAATGAGATTTTTAATATGTCTTTCTTTGGCCATTTGAATTGCCTTAGCAGCAGCAAGCAGCTCATGATTAGTGGAGGTAAGGGCGCAGTCCTCCAAATTCTCCGGAATCTCCGAATACTGAATAACCTCGCTGCGTGTAAGCATTACTATACCAATAGAGCCAAAACGCCCAGTATCGCTATAGCTTGCATCAACATAGGCAATAGCGCCGAAATCATCTATCGGATAATCCACATTGCTCATAAAAAGACGCTCCAAATAACTCATCGACTTCGCTTCAAAGGCGGATAACTGCTTTTTGAGTAGTTTTATAGCTTTTTTATTTTTTGCTGCCTGCTTAGCAGCTTTTTTCAGTTGCTTCTTTAATTGCTTTTTCAAGGCTTTTTTCGTCATAATCTAGCCGCTCCTTTTAATATATTCAAAGCTCTTTTTCATTTAAGGAATCTGATAAGTTAATTATATATGATACCATGGACAGAAACTGTCATTGTCATAATAAGAAAAGAGCTTTGGAATAAAAATTTTGCATCACTGATGCTTAAATTCATCCTAAAAACAAAAAGGAGGATAACGTACCGCGAAAGTACATTATCCTCGTGCTGTTATAGGCAGGCAGCTTACACACACTAAACAGCTTGCAAACAAAAACAGAGAATAGTGCTGTTATACACTATCCTCTGTTTTTTATTCCACCAATCAACTGTCACGATTGGACTAATTCTGGTGGAGGTGAGGGGAGTCGAACCCCTGTCCGAAAATATTGCCATACAACTTTCTCCGAGCGCAGACGTCATACTTTATTTCGCGCTGCGATTGCCTGACGACGGGCCTTCACATTGCTATCCTAAAGAGTTTCCCTTAAAGCCTATAGGAATCAGCCTTAAGGTATCCCACTATTGACTGTCATTCCTCACCCGCGGGAAGAGGCTCAGAGACAGTTAGCAGATTAAGCTGCTAAAGCGTATTCTTGTTCAGCGTTTATATTTAAACGTGCCCACCGATTATCGTGCAGATGGAACCACGGCTCGCTTATCATACCGCACCTACCCCCGTCGAAACCAGTACACCCCCAAATGGGAATATATCGGTGAAAGAGCCGATACGCTACAATGATATTTTACTATGCTTTAGTCAAAAAGTCAAATCACTGTGCATGAAGAATTTGTGAATTCACTCGTCTATCAGCGATTCCTGTCCTTCAGCGCGCGCTCCATCTCACGCTTAGCGTCGCGCTTGGCCATATCCTGACGCTTATCATACAGCTTCTTGCCTACTGCCAGCGCCAGCTCCATCTTCACCAGACCATGCTTAAAGTACAGCTTAAGCGGTACCAGCGCATAGCCCTTTTCCTTCACCTTGCCGATGAGCTTGTTAATCTCCGCACGGTGCAGCAAAAGGCGGCGGCTGCGCAGCGGATCATGGTTAAAGATGTTGCCATGGTCGTAGGGGCTGATGTGCAGATTATACACAAAGACCTCCGCCTGACGTGTTACCTGCGCATAGCTGTCCTTCATGTTCGCCTTGCCCGCACGCAGGGACTTTACCTCCGTACCGGTCAGCGCAATGCCTGCCTCAAAGGTTTCGTAAATGGTAAAGTCATGGCGTGCCTTACGATTTTCTGCTATAATTTTAATCTTTTGTTCTGCCATAATTATCTGCTTTTCCTATTCTTTTTTCTGCTCTTTTTACCGGACTTGCTGCCGCCCTTGGAACTGCTCTTCGGCGCAGGCTTGCCGTGCTTGGCGCTGCGGCGTCCGGCCTCTTTATTCTTCGCACCCTTGTGCTTTTTCTTCTGCGTTTCCGCACTCAGAGCGATGCTCTGCGTGCTGCGTCCGCTGCTCGGCTTCTGCTTCATCAGCAGCTGCTGGCGGATGTGCTCGCGCACGCCTGCGTTCTCCCCAGCCATAATGAAGTCGATGCTTACGTCGCTGATATTTACCTGCAGCACCTCAATGCGCACCTTATCACCCAGGCGATAGGTATGACCGCTGTGCGTGCCGACGAGGGCATAACGCTCCTCGTAATATTCGTAGTAATCATCCATCAGGCTGGAAATATGCACCAGGCCCTCAACACCGTTCTCCAGCTCAACGAACATGCCAAAAGCCGTCACGCCGGAAATAACGCCGTCAAATTCTTCGCCGATATGGTCTGCCATATATTCGCACATCTTGAGGTCAACGGTTGCACGCTCGGCATCCGCTGCCGCACGCTCGCGAATAGAGGAATGATCGGCAATAACGTCCAGCTTATCGCCCAGCTTTTCGGCATCTGCTTCCTTCAGTGTGGGCTTTGTCATCCAGGCGCGCAGCAGGCGATGCACAATCAGGTCGGGATAACGGCGGATTGGCGAGGTAAAGTGCGTATAATACTTCGCCGCCAAACCGAAGTGACCGATGTTGTCCGTCTGGTAAACAGCCTGCTTCATGGAACGCAGCGCTACCGTAGTTACCAGGCGTTCCTCCGGACGGCCGGCGATTTCCTTCACGGCCTGCTGAATATCCTTCGGCTCCGTTTCTTCCTTAGGAATAAATTTAATATTAAAGTTTGCCAACAGCTTGGCGAACTCCTGCATTTTCTCTTCGTTCGGAATATCATGCACGCGGTAGATGAACGGCCAGTGCTGATTAAACATGTGCTGCGCAACGGTTTCGTTAGCCGCCAGCATGAACTCCTCGATAATAGATTCCGCATTACCGTGGATGCGCTGCACAATTTCAATCGGATGCAGCTTTTCGTCCAGAATAACCTTCTGCTCCGGCAAATCAAAGTCCACAGCACCGCGGCGCGCACGCTTGTCATGCAAAATCTGGCGCAAAATATCCATGCGGGCAATCATCGGCAAAATGTCCTCATACTTGTCGCACATTTCCTTGTCGCCTGCCAAAATTGCACGCACAATATTGTAGCTCAAACGGTGACGTACATTGATAACCGCCGGGAAAATCTCGTAGCTGAGCACCTTGCCCATTTTGTCGATATGCATCTCGCAGGCCATGGACAAACGGTCCTCGCCTGCGTTCAGGCTGCAGATACCATTCGACAGACGCTCCGGCAGCATCGGCAGCACGCGGTCGACAAGATAAACGCTTGTGCCGCGCTCTCTTGCTTCCTTATCCAGCACGCTGTCTTCCGTAACATAATAGCTGACATCCGCAATATAAACGCCCAGCAAATATTCATTATCGTTTATCTGCTCTACGTAAACAGCATCGTCCAAGTCCTTGGCATCCTCACCATCGACGGTTACGACAGTGCGCTCACGCAGGTCACGGCGACCTGCCAGCTCACTCTTTTTAATAGACTTCGGCACCTTGCGCGAAGCCTCTAGCACCTCCTCCGGGAAGGTCAGCGGCAAGTCATTCTGCTTGATAATCGAAAGAATTTCCAAGCCAACATCACCGATGTTGCCCAAAACCTCGGTAACCTTGCCCTCGGCCTTGCGGTGCTCCTGCGGCCATTCGGTAATTTCTACTACTACCTTCTGACAGTCCTTCGCACCGTTAAAATGCTTGCGCATAATATATACATCCTGACCGATACGCTTATCGTCAGGCGTTACAAAAGCGAAATCACCGGTCTGGTGGAAAACGCCTACTACCTTATTATTAGCATGCGTGATAATACGCAGGATTTCGCCCTCAGGCTTTTTGCCCTGCGCCGCATTATTCACACGCGCCAGCACGCGGTCATTGTTCATCGCACCATGCAAAGCGCGCGGCGGAATGAACACGTCCGGTCTGTCGCCCTTGTTATCCGGAATAACAAAGCCAAAGCCCTTGCTCGTCAGCTGAAAGCGTCCTGCAACCAGGCCCATTTTCTCCGGCAGGCCGTATGTTTCAAAGCGTGTTTTGATAATCTCGCCGTTCTGCTCCAGCGCCAGCAGCTCGTCCCAAAACTTGTTGGGATTAACATCATGCCCCAGCGCATCCACCAGCTCCTCCGAGGTCATAGGTGCATAGCTTTCTTCGCGCATAAAGTTTAATATTTTTTCACGTACATCCTTCGTCTGCATAATTTTACCTCTATTCTTCTTCACCCTCGCCTGCGGCGAGCTTACGCGACGGTTGCGGCGTTTCATCCACAATCATCATCTTCGACAGACATTCCGCCAACAGCGTACCATCCTTTTTACAGATTGTACCCTGCATCTCAACCATGCGCCCCTTGCGCTTCAGCTCACGCCCGGTGCAGACAACCTCCTCACCGATTGCCAACGGCTGACGGTAGCGGATTTCAATCTTCGCCGTATAGGAAGGCTTGCCCTCCTTGGCAAAAAGATAATTGCCTGTCACCTCGTCCAGCAGCACTGCTACCAAACCGCCATGCATACGTCCGGGATAGCTTTGGTGCTCCCGGCGCGGCGTAAAATACGCTGTGCACTTGTCGTCGTCAATTTCAAAACGCATATGTAAACCACTGGGATTATCCTTGCCACAGGCAAAGCACCAGCTGTATTCGTTATTATTCAATAGTGACTTATCCATATTTCTTCGTTTACCCTTCAATATCCTTTTATTCCGCAAAAAAATCGGCAATTTCCTTAAAAACTGCCTCATGCTCGCGGTCCAGTGTCAGAATGTGCCCGCTGTGCTCAAACCAGACTAATCTTCTGCTAGCGGCTGCCGCTAATTTATTATAGATATATTCGGCACTGCGCGGCTGCACGGTATGCTCTGTTTTCGACTGCAAAATCAAACAGGGGATTTTTATTTCTGCCAACAGCTTGTTCTTGCATTCATTAAGCATTTTAAAAAGACTCATCAACGGCTTCGTCGGCATTTTGGCATAGGATATGCAATACTTCTGCAGCTCCTGATAATTCTTCTTGTGCTTAGGCAAGTAGTGGATGAAAAAGCGCAAGAACGCCAACAGCGGCGCACGCTTATCCTGCACAAAAATCGGTGCCGAAATAAAGGCAGCCTTCTTCACCGGCAGCTTTGCTGCCAGCTTGATAGCAAGCAGTCCGCCCATCGACAGACCTGCTACATAAACGCTGTCAAAACGCGCCAGCAGCTCCAGGCATTCCGCTTCGGCAGCACCATACCAATCCGTCGCGGTGGTTGCCTCCAGGTCTTTGATGCTCGTGCCGTGGCCGGGAAGGCGCACACAGCTCACAGTATAGCCAAGCGCATGCAGATAATCACCCAGCGGCCGCATTTCCGACGGTGCGCCGGTGTAACCATGCAAGAGCAAAACTGCCTTATTATTCTTTCCATCCAGCAGAAATGATTCTGCACCTTCAATTATCCGCACAAGCTTCACCTCAAAATTATTCTATACTAATTTATATTATATCATAAAAAAAGCATACTGATTACAGCATGCTTTGATTTTGCAAGAACTTCATACATTGCGATGCAGAAAAATGCGTTTTTTGCGAACTACATACATTGCAATGTATGTAATTGGTGTTTTGAAGATGTTTTATACATTGCAATGTCACAAAAAGAGGACGGTGCGCACCGTCCTCTTTTCATTTATTTAAGTTCTTATACTGCATATTTTCGCTACCAGTTAAAAGCTTAATATCTTCTTGATGCCACTCATCGCAAACATCAAAGAATTCCTCACTCTTGCGTTTTTTGAAAATACGAAAAGGTTGCTCTGTCGAGTTGTCATATATATGACAAACGTCTGCAACATGAACAACATCACAAACCTGAGCCAAAGCCTTATCATAGCGTTCTATTATTTTCTCCACCGGCACATCATGTCCACCTTCTGCGACACGAGATTTTACTCGATAAACATTAATAAAAGGGTCAACAGTTAAAATATAGTAACAACGTATAAAATAACCTGCGTCCTTAGCTCGTTGCAGCAAATTTAAATTTCTAGGTGTAGACATAACTGTTTCAAAACAGAAGTCCTCTCTATTTTTCAAGTGATCCTCTCTCTGCTTTTCAGCAATTTGCGCTGCAGTCAAATCATCGCATTTTAAATTTTTCTTGATTTCATCAGCATTAATATAGTCAACAGGTGGTTTTAATAAATCTGTAAAAGTACTCTTACCGGAACCGTTTGGTCCAGCAAAAACGATTATCTCCGGCTTTTTATTTGACTCTTTCGCTATAGCGTCCATGATTATATCTCCCACATACCTGAGTTTTGCTACCATCACTGCCAATTACACAAATACTCTGCGTTTCCCTATCATATGTAAAAATAGGCACATCCATAGCACGTTTCTTTTCTAATGCAATTTTTACGGCACAATTAGCACGTTTTACAACCTGCTCGTCAGAAATATATTTTTGTTGACTCATAAGACACCAACCTTTCTAAACACACTATCCTACTTACATAGTACTGTATTTCAGCAAAAAAGTCAAAAGCTATCTTGCGCATGCAAAAAGAGGACGGTGCGCACCGTCCTCATATATTTTTACAACCCTAGCTGCGCTCTAAGCGCACTTTGCAGCAGCTGGGAAAAATTAATCTTTTTCTTTTCTGCCAATTCGTTCAGATACCAGGGAATCGAGAGAGTTTTCTTAACGGAACGGTTATCCATCTTTGCACGTATGCCAAACATATTCACATCAATAAAGCAGATGGTTTCATTGGCTGCAATATGCATATCTCTATATTCAGGAACCGGAATAACCTCATCATCCTGCTCCATTCCCCAAAGATGCAATTCCAAGGCACCCTTAGCCTGATTAACAGCTTGCGGAATATCCTCACCCGAGGCAACACAGCCCGGTAAATCAGGAAAATATATATTGTAGTTTTTTTCATTTTTTTCTATAATGGCGGGGAAAATATAATTGTCCGGGTAGTTTTTGTACATAGAAATGCCTCCACATTTTTATTATAGCATACGTACTGAATACGTATAAGCCTTAGATACGCAAAAAGAGGACGGTGCGCACCGTCCTCTCTTCATTTATGCATATGCGATTTTTGCTTTTCAGCGGATTTACGTGAAATCAGATTAGAAGCTGATTTGCAGACGGCTCCAAATTACCTGAGTATCGGTTTCGGTTTCTTTGCCTTCCAGATCATAGTAATCCAGCATGTAAACCATGTTCTTAGCCAGAGTATAGGAAGCACCTACGCCATAGCCCTTAAAGCCTTCATTCAGGTAATTGGACCAGTCGCCGGTTTTCATGGTGTGTGCTACGAAAGTACCAGCACCTTGATCATAGTATTTGCCCCACAGGCCCCAGGAACCAGCTTGTTTAGCTTTAGCGCCTTTGTAATCCAGACCAACTACAAAGCCGTCGGTATCAGCACCTTTAACCAAATTATCGCTTTCGATATCAGAGTTCAGGTAAGCAGCGTTCAAAGAAATATTTTTGTCGAATGCATATTTTGCAGTTACGTTCCAAACGTTGTTATCTTCGCCTTCTTTAACATTGGAGTTATTGCCGGTTGCTGCAAGAACACCTTTGTCATTTTTAGCATACTGAGAATCTTTGAATGCATCATAACCAGCGCTCAGAGCCAATTTACCAACATTACCAGCTAAAGAAGCACCATAGAAGTCATCAAAGCCGTAGTCGGTCGGTTGACCTGCATATGCAGTCAGCTTAACGTCTTTGCCATAGGAAGCAGAAACGAATTCAGCAGTATCATCATACAGATTGCCTTCAGCCAGTACGATAGGAGCTTTACCGGCTACAACTGCCAAACCGCCTACACGACCGGTAACATATGCTTGGTTGAATTTAGTAGTTTCATCGCCTGCATCATTTTTGAAGTTTTGGTCATTTTGAATACGAGCGGTATAGGTCCAGTCATCATTGATAGCACCGTTTACAAACAGACGGGTACGCAGACGATTCAAAGCAACAGAGCCTTTGGTTTTTTTCAAATCGCCATCACGGCCAGCATATTCATAACGGATTTGGCCGGTAATTTTTACGTTGTCAGCTTTTTTCTCCAGAGCAGCTACGCGAACGCCCAGGTTATCCAGCTCGTCAGCGAATTCAGCAGCCAGTTTGTCAACGTTAGCGCCTTTTGCCATTGCTTTTGCAACGATTTGAGCCATTTCATAACGAGTCATCAGCTTGTCGCCACCGAAGGTGGTGTCGCCGTAGCCTTCGATTACGCCGGCAGCAGCCAGTTTGTTGATGCTGTCATATGCCCAATGGCCAGCAGGTACATCAGAGAACGGATTTGCAGCATAAGCAGAAGCGGTTACGCCCAGTGCCATAGCCATAGCGAGTACTAAGGATTTTTTCATTGTTGTTTCCTCCTCAGGAAGTAGCAGTATTATCGGACTGCTCATAATTTATTTTTACAAATTACCTTCCGGAGCTACCAACAAATTCCGCTCAAGAGTTGCCTTGTTTCCTCTGTCATCCTTTGCCGGTTTTTCCTTCACAGTAATTCATAAAGCAATAGTAATCAGTAAGAATGGTATTTTCAATTCTTATCGATAATTGCATTATACCATGCATCAACATTTAGCGCAAGTTTTTTTCTGTTAATCTGTTATTGATTTTACTTGAATTTTGTTTTACTGTTACACTTGTATTTTAAAGAAAAAAGCATTTGCCTACAAATGTATAAATTTATCAAAAAGCTGTATTACAGCATAAGCACAACAAAAAAGCTGCTGCAGCTAATGCTGCAGCAGCGTGGATTATAGCTTAACTATAAAATTATTTGAACAGGCCAAGCAGGATGCCGCCGTTTGCTGCCAGTACAGGAGCAAATACCAGGGATACAATGGTCATCAGTTTGATCAGGATGTTCATTGCAGGTCCGGAAGTATCCTTGAACGGGTCACCTACAGTATCGCCTACTACGGTTGCATCATGCACCGGAGTATGTTTGCGGCCGGAAGCTTCTACGAATTTCTTCGCGTTATCCCATGCACCGCCAGCGTTAGCCATCAGGATTGCAACCAGTACGCCGGAAGCCAGAGAGCCACCAATCAGGCCGCCCAGAGCTTCAGTACCGAACAGGAAGCCAACCAGCAGAGGAGCAACGATAGCGATAACACCAGGCATAATCATCTCGTGCAGAGCAGCTGCAGTGGAGATGTCTACGCATTTTTGGTAGTCAGCTTTAGCTTTGCCTTCCAGCAGGCCGGGGATTTCGTGGAATTGACGACGAACTTCCTCGATCATCTGGTAAGCAGCTTTACCAACAGATTCCATGGTCATAGCACCGAATACGAACGGCAGGGTTGCACCGATGAACAGACCGATCAGGGTTACAGGGTTCAGCAGGTCGATTGCTTTCAGGCCTACAGTGTGTGCATAAGCAGAGAACAGAGCCAGAGCAGTCAGAGCAGCGGAACCGATAGCGAAACCTTTACCGATAGCAGCGGTGGTGTTACCAACGGAGTCCAGGGTATCGGTGATTTCACGTACTTCAGGAGGCAGCTCGGACATTTCTGCGATACCGCCGGCGTTATCAGCGATAGGACCATAAGCGTCAACTGCTACGGTCAGACCGGTGGTGGACAGCATACCAACTGCAGCCAGGGAGATACCGAACAGGCCCATGCCTGCATCTTTAGCACCGCCCATGGTGAAGAATGCCAGGATTACACCAACGCAGATGAAGATCATCGGCAGGAAGGTGGAATACATGCCAACAGCCAGACCGGAGATGATGGTGGTTGCCGGACCGGTTTCGGATTGCTCAGCAATCTTCTTAACGGAAGCATAATCAGCAGAGGTGTAGATTTCGGTGATTTTACCGATTAACAGACCAACAACCAGACCGGAAGCAATAGCTACGAATGCAGCAGTGTTACCGAAGATGGAAGTGGACAGGTAGTAAGCAGCAGCAATTACGATTACGCCGCCAACATAGGTACCATGGTTCAGAGCAGCCTGCGGATTGGTGGATTTGCTGCTGCGAGCATAGAATACACCGATCAGGGAAGCAATGATACCAGCGAAAGCCAGCTCGAATACGAACATAATGCCTTCGCCGTCAGGATATGCAACAGCACCCAGAGTAATAGCGGAGATGATAGCACCTACATAGGATTCGAACAAGTCAGCGCCCATGCCTGCAACGTCGCCTACGTTATCGCCTACGTTATCAGCGATGGTAGCCGGGTTACGCGGGTCATCTTCAGGCAGACCTTCTTCAACTTTACCTACCAGGTCAGCGCCAACGTCAGCAGCTTTGGTGTAGATACCGCCGCCAACACGAGCAAACAATGCAATGGAGCTTGCGCCCAGACCGAAGCCGGTAACGATATCAATATTGCCGAACAGCATGTAAGCAGCAGCAACACCAACGATACCCAGACCAACAACGCCCAGACCCATAACAGCACCGCCGGAGAAAGCAATTTTCAGAGCTTCCGGCATGCCGCCATGTTGAGCAGCTGCAGCAGTACGCACGTTAGCTTTGGTAGCAACGGTCATGCCGATGTAGCCTGCACATACGGAGAATACTGCACCTGCAACGAAGCATACTGCAGTAAGCGGAGATAAGAACATAGAAATTACGATAGCAACTACGATTACGAAAGCAGACAATGCTTTGTATTCGCGGAACAGGAAGGCCATAGCGCCCTCGTGGATGTAACCGGCAATTTCCTGCATACGTGCTGTACCAGCAGGAGCCTTACCGATTGCGCTGCTCAGCATCAGTGCAACTGCGAGTGCAATGAGGCCGACAACAATGGAGATCATTAAGAAATTCAAGACCCAAACCCCTTTCTTTTTATAAAAAAATTTAAAATTTTAAGAGTGCGGTTGCACTCTTGGTAACATGATGAGTGCGGAAAACAGGAAAATCCCGTCAGCCTTAAGCGTTGATTTTTGCCAGCGCCAATGTAATAACAGCAAATGCAACACCTAAATAAATCGTAGCCTTCGCCATGAGTGTATCCAGATCATTGCCCTTGCCAAAAAAAGCACCGTCACTGCCGCCGAAAGTACTGCCCATACCGCCGCCTTTTCCGGACTGCAGCAGAACTGCGCCAATGAGTGCTATGCAAACGATAACTTCAAGAACCATCAAGACAGTTTCAATCACAGAGCTTACCTCCTCATATTTTTGTACCATAGTATTTTACCATAAAGCCAATTATAAAGCTAGTATTTTTTTCACAGATTATGTTATAATATCTTTGCTGCGACTCTTTCCAGCGGAAAGGGGGCGAATTATGGCAGAATTTGCTCAATCTCTTATTCTTTCTGTTATGGCAGGTATAATCAGCTATTATATTTGCAAATGGTTAGACAGAAAATAGCGCGCAGTTAGCCTAAAATGAAAAACCCCGGGGCGCAATCCCGGGGCTTTTTCTTTTTGCGTGCGAACTATGACATTTGCACAATCTCTTTTCGAGACTAGTATAGCGCAATTGTATTGCTTTGTCAAATTTTATTTAATGTTGTAGAAAACCTTCATGCCGTTATATTTTGCAGCCTTGCCGAGATCCTCTTCAATACGCAGCAGCTGGTTGTATTTAGCAACACGGTCAGTACGGGCCGGAGCACCGGTCTTAATCTGGCCTGCGTTTACAGCAACAGCAATATCTGCCAGAGTGGTGTCTTCGGTTTCACCGCTGCGGTGGGAGATGATGCAGGTATAGCCTGCGCGTTTAGCAGTTTCAATAGCGTTGAAGGTTTCGGTCAAGGTACCGATTTGGTTTACCTTAATCAGAATAGCGTTGGCTACGCCCTTTTCAATGCCCTGAACCAGACGCTCTTCGTTGGTAACAAACAGGTCGTCGCCAACCAGCTGAACTTTTTTGCCCAGCTTTTTGGTGAGCTTCTTCCAGCCGTCCCAGTCATCCTCTGCCATACCGTCTTCGATGGAGATAATAGGATATTTCTCGCACAGGCCTGCCAGATAATCAACCATTTCTTCGCTGGTCATTTCTACGCCTTCGCCGGTCATTTTGTATTTGCCGTCTACATAGAATTCGCTGGAAGCAACGTCCATTGCCATAACGATGTCTTTACCGGGTTTATAGCCTGCACGCTCGGTTGCTTCGAGAATAACCTCGATAGCATCTGCATTGCATTTCAGGTTCGGTGCAAAGCCGCCTTCATCACCCAAAGCGGTGCTCAGGCCTTTTTCCTTCAGCAGTGCCTTCAGGTTATGATAAATCTCAGCGTTCATGCGCAGTGCTTCGCTGGAGGATTTAGCGCCAACCGGCATAATCATGAATTCCTGAATATCAACGTTGTTATCTGCATGCTCGCCGCCGTTTAAGATGTTCATCATCGGAACAGGCAGCTCTTTGGCAGCAACACCGCCTAAGTACAGGTACAGCGGCAGGCCTACGGAAGCAGCGGCAGCCTTAGCTACAGCCATGGAAACGCCGAGGATAGCGTTAGCGCCGAGGCGGCCTTTGTTCGGAGTGCCGTCCAGGCGAACCAGCAGCTCATCAATTTCGGTTTGGCGGGTTGCGTCTAAGCCGATAATTGCTTCGGCAATAATGTCGTTAACATTATCAACTGCTTTAGTAACGCCCTTGCCCAGGTAACGCTCTTTGTCGCCGTCACGCAGCTCTACAGCTTCGTGTACGCCGGTAGATGCGCCGGAAGGAACAGCAGCGCGTCCCATAGCGCCGTCTTCCAGGCATACTTCAACTTCTACGGTCGGATTGCCGCGGGAATCCAGAATCTCGCGAGCGTAAACTTCAGTAATCATTGCCATTTCTTATCACCTCATGATTAGTCTATCAAAGTTTTACCTGTCATAGCGGCAGGCTGTTTAATATTAAGCAGCTGCAGCAGCGTCGGTGCAATATCAGCCAAAATGCCGTTATGCAGCTTGTGCTGCTCTTCGCTTACTAAAATAAACGGTACAGGGTTAGTGGTATGCGCGGTGTTCGGAGAACCGTCGCTTTCGGCCATCTTCTCCAAGTTGCCGTGGTCCGCGGTAATGCACACGCTGCCGCCAAGGGACAGCACCTTACGTACAATGCGTCCGGCACAGTCATCAACCTTTTCCATAGCAGTAATCGCAGCGCTGAGCACACCGGTATGACCAACCATATCCGGATTTGCAAAGTTCAGGATAATCGCATCGAATTTATCCTTATCCAGCTCTGCCAATAGTGCCTGCGTAACCTCTTCTGCGCTCATTTCCGGCTGCAAATCATAGGTTGCAACCTTCGGCGAAGGAATCAGAATACGCTCCTCATTAGCATTCGGAGCTTCCACACCGCCGTTGAAGAAGAAGGTTACATGCGCATATTTTTCGGTTTCCGCAATGCGCAGCTGGTGCAGTCCATGCTGTGCCAACACCTCACCCAAGGTATCCTTAATTTCCTCCGGAGGAAAGGCTACCGGTGCGGTAATTGTTGCATCATACTGCGTCATGCACACATAATTTACCGGGCGTGCGCCCTCGGGACGTGCAAAATACGGGAATTCCTCATCATGCAGCGCACGGGTAATTTCACGCGCTCTGTCAGGACGGAAGTTGAAGAAAATCACACCGTCGCCGGCAGTGATTTTGCCATCTACGCCGTCAACAGTGAAGGGTTCAACAAACTCATCCGTTACGCCTGCGGCATAGGATGCCTCTACGCCGACAGCAGCGCTTGCAGCTTTGCCGCCCTCGCCCAGCACCAGTGCTTTATAGGCACGCTCCACGCGCTCCCAGCGCTTGTCACGGTCCATTGCGTAATAGCGTCCGCTGACTGTAGCAATCTTTCCTACGCCAATCTGCGCCATACCATCTTCCAGCTCATGGATATATCCCAGCGCTGTTTTCGGGCCTACATCACGTCCGTCAAGGAAGGCATGCACATAAACATCGGTCAGGCCTTTAACCTTCGCCATGCAGATAAGTGCCAGAAGATGCTCGATGTGGCTATGGACGCCGCCGTCGGATAACAGTCCCAGAAGATGCAGCGCCTTGCCTGCCTGCTTCGTTTCGTCCATCACCCTGCTGAGCTCTTTGTTCTTATACAAATCGCCATCCTCAATCGCCTTGTCAATGCGTGTCAGGCTTTGGTAGATAATGCGGCCGGCACCGATATTCAGATGACCTACCTCCGAATTACCGATTTGGCCTGCCGGCAGACCTACAGCCTTGCCGCTTGCTTCCAAGGTTGTATGAGGATAATTTGCAAAATAACTGTCCAGGTTAGGAGTTTTTGCCATAGCCGCAGCGTTTGTTTTATCTGCGGGAGCAATGCCCCAACCATCAAGAATCATTAGTAAAACTGGTTTTTTCATTATCAAATTCCTAAAGACGAAGGAGAAAGCAACAGGTGCTTTCTCCGAGGTCTTATTAAAAGCTTCTTACGATTGCGGCAAAGGTGTCAGCCTTCAGGCTTGCACCGCCTACCAGCACACCGTCAATACCGCTGAGGTTGAAGGAAGCAGCGTTCTTTTCATTAACACTGCCGCCGTAAAGAATACGAACCTTGCGGGCAATATCAGGTGTAAAGATTTTGCCGATTTTTTCACGAATCAGAGTGCATACTTCCAAAGCATCCTCCGGAGTAGCAGCCTTACCGCTGCCGATAGCCCAGATAGGCTCATAAGCAACAACAAGGTTTTCTGCATCCTCTGCAGAAATTACACGCAGAGCGCTCTTCAGCTGCATATTGATTTTGCGGGCAGTTTTGCCTGCTTCACGCTCAGCCAGATTTTCACCAACGCACAGCATCGGCTTCAGACCGTTGCGGTAAGCGGCAATAATCTTGCTGGCAACAATTTTTTCGTTCTCACCGAAAATGGTACGGCGTTCGCTGTGACCAACGAGAACATATTCAGCGCAGATATCGGCAATCATCGCACCGGAAACAGCGCCGGTGAAGGCACCCTTGTCTTCCCAATGCAAATCCTGTGCGCCGTAGCCTACGTGCTTGCCATCGATAGCATCCGCAACAGTTTCCAGTGCGGTGAACGGCGGGAAAATAACAACCTCGTTTAAGGTACCGTTAGTTTCCATAACAATATCCTCAGCAAGCTCTACAGCCTCGCTTACGGTTTTGTGCATTTTCCAGTTGCCGGCAATCATTTTGCGGCGCAGGTCATCCAGCGCAGCAACGCCGGGCAGTACCTTGCCTTCCAGATATTCCAGAGAAGCACCGCCACCGGTAGAAATGTGGGTAATGCGTTTAGCCAGGCCCAGCTTTTCGATAGCAGCAACGCTGTCGCCGCCGCCGACAATGCTGGTAGCACGGCTCTTGGCTACAGCCTTCGCTACAGCCTCGGTACCCTTGCAGAAGGCGTCCATTTCAAAAACGCCCATCGGTCCGTTCCAGACAATCATCTTAGCGTCAGCCAAAGCTTCAGCATAAGCCTTGCTGGTTTCCGCACCGATATCCAGAGCCATATAAGCCTGATTCAGGTTTTTCACCTTTTCGGTTACATGCTCGGCGTCGGGAGCAAATGCAGCAGCCATTACCAAATCGGTAGGCAGCAGCATATTTACTTTATTTTTCTTAGCCTTAGCCAGAAGCTCTTTAGCCAAGTCCAGCTTATCCTCTTCTACCAGGGACTTGCCCATTTTATATCCTTGTGCAGCCAGGAAGGTGTTAGCCATACCGCCGCCGATAAGCAGTGTATCAACCTTATCGAGCAGGTTGCTGATAACGCCGATTTTGTCGCTTACCTTAGCACCGCCGATAATAGCAACAAACGGATGCAGCGGATTGGTTACAGCCTGACCTACATACTGGATTTCCTTTTCCAGCAGGAAGCCTGCAGCTGCAGGCAGGAAGTGAGTTACGCCTTCAACAGAAGCGTGTGCGCGGTGAGATACACCGAAGCCGTCATTGACATACAGGTCTGCCAAAGAAGCCAGCTTTTCGGCAAATTCCATGTCGTTCTTTTCCTCTTCCTTATGGAAACGCAGGTTTTCCAGCAGCAAGATGTGGCCCGGCTTCAGCTTGCTGGCAGCAGCCTGCGCAGCCTCGCCAACACAGTCGGGAGCGAACAGAATCTTTTTGCCCAGCAGCTTGCCCAAATGCTTAGCTACAGGAGCCAAAGACAATTCCGGTTTAACCTGTCCTTTAGGACGGCCGAGATGTGCCATTAAAATAACGGCAGCCTTTTGCTCCAGCAAATATTGAATGGTCGGCAGAGATGCGGTGATACGGGTATCATCGGTAATCTCGCCTTTATCATTCAGAGGAACGTTAAAATCTACGCGTACCAGTACTTTTTTACCGGCAACGTCTAAGTCACGTACAGTTTTTTTATCCACGGATAAGAATCTCCTTTATTACAGACCTTTTTTAGCAATATAAGCAGCCAGGTCAACTACGCGGTTGGAATAACCCCATTCATTATCGTACCAGCTTACAACCTTAGCCATACGCGGACCAACCATCATGGTGGACAGGCCATCGATGATGGAGCTCAGCGGGCAGCCGTTGTAATCGCGGGATACCAGCGGTTCGTCGCTGTAGCCCATAATACCTTTGAGTTCGCCTTCAGCAGCTTCCTTCAGCACTGCGTTGATTTCTTCTGCAGTGGTGTCTTTTTGCAGCAGAACGGTCAGGTCGGTGATGGAAACGTTCGGGGTTGGAACGCGCATTGCAAAGCCGTTCAGTTTGCCTTTCAGTTCCGGCAGAACCAGAGCAACTGCTTTTGCAGCACCGGTAGTAGTCGGGATGATGGAGCAAGCAGCAGCGCGGGCACGGCGCAGGTCTTTATGCGGCAGGTCCAGGATTCTCTGGTCATTGGTGTAGGAGTGAACAGTGGTCATCAGACCGCTTTCAATACCGAATTTGTTCAGCAGTACTTTGGTAAACGGAGCCAGGCAGTTGGTGGTGCAGGAAGCGTTGGAAATGATGTTATGTTTTGCAGGATCATATTTGTCTTCGTTAACACCCATAACGATGGTGATATCTTCGCCTTTAGCCGGAGCGGAGATGATAACCTTTTTAACAGTGTCATGCAGGTGAGCAGCAGCCTTTTCGCCTTCAGTGAAACGACCGGTGGATTCTACAACGATTTCCGCACCAGCTTCGCCCCAAGGAATCTTTGCCGGATCCATGCAGGAGAATACTTCGATTTTGTGACCATCAACAATAATGAAGTTGCCTTCGATGCTGATTTCATGATCGAAAATGCCATGGATAGAATCATATTTCAGCAGGTGAGCCAGAGTCTTGATGTCGCCAAGATCGTTTATTGCAACAACCTCAACCTCAGGATTGTTGAATGCAACACGGAAAACCTCGCGGCCAATGCGGCCAAAACCATTAATACCTAACTTTGTCATAATAATTTCCTCCTTAATTCTGAGAGAATCTAAATTTTGCACAAATGTGCTCAGTAACAAATTAATACTTTAAGAGCTTCGCTTGTTTATTGCTCTTTAGCCATTTTGAGAATCTCATGCGCTGCAGCCTCATCGGTAATCAGAATATCCTGTCTGGAAGCACGGATAACCGATAAAATTGCGGCAGCCTTCGATTTACCTCCGGCAATACCGATAATTGTGCCGATGTGCTGCAAATCCTGCAGCATCAGGCCGGCATTATTAGTCATATAAACCTGTCTGCCGTCTAAAGCACAGTACTGACCAAAGGCCTCGCCTACAGCACCGTCCGCCTCCAGCTTGGCAATTACCTCGCTGCCTAAGCGTCTGTGTCTTGCCATAACACTGGCACGGCCTACACCGTGGACAAGAATGTCCGCCTGCTTGATAATATCGACAACAGCGCGCACACCGATATCCTCTTTAAGAATACTGTTTAAGATATCCTCGCTTACACAGTCGGGAACGTAAAGCTGACGGTAGGATGCTCCGAGCTTTTGCGCCAAAACAGTTGCAATCGTATTGGCCTGCAGTTCCACATTATCACCCAAGCCGCCACGAGCCGGTACAACCACCGTATTAGGTTGGGAGCCGGAAACATTGGCTGCCATAGCCGCCATAGTAGTACCGCCGCTGACAGCAACTATATGCTTGTTGCCATCGCTCAGCAGCTTGCTGAGAATATGTGCTGCAGTACGGCCGATTTCGCGTTTGACAACATCCTCTTGGTCCGAATCACCGGGGAGAATGACAACCTTGCCAATCTTCAGTGTATCACTGAGAGTACTTTCCAAAAACGAAATATCCTGCAGCTTGCGTACATAATCCGCCAGCTCCTTAAGAATATCCGCTCCCTCATCAGTTACGCTCATGCCGCTGGAGGAAAAATCCAGCAGGCCGCTTTTCTTAAGAAAATCAACCTGAGCACGCAGCACTCTTTCGCTGAGTCCCAGTCTTGCAGCCAACGCACGTCGGCCTATCGGCGCTTCGTGGCTCACCTGACGCAGAATCTGGTAACGCTGTACGAGCAGATCTGTCAGCTCCGGTACAATTTTCTTTTGCAGATTAATAATACTATCCATAACCAGTTACATCCCTTGACGCGTTTTGTCCCTCGTGGTACTTTTCGTGTCCCACGGATTCAATGCAAATAAGTGAATTATTTGTCTATAGCTCATTATAGCATACTCTAATTAAGAAATAAAGTGCTGTATTAGTGTTTATCGAAAAAAATTTGTTAAAACCAGTCTTTGATTAGCTGCTGCTAACTTAAGCTGTCTAAAAATAGTTTTTATCCGCTGAGTTCTTCGCCGGGAGCAAAAAAGAGCTGCCGCATTACGCAACAGCTCAAAATCTTTTTATCTGTTATTTACTGTTTCGGGATACATATCATGCATAAAAAGACGCTTCTTCGCAGCCTGCTCCCATTCGGTTCCCGGCTTGCCGTAGTTGGCATACGGATCGATGGACAGACCGCCGCGCGGCAGGAATTTGCCCCAAACCTCAATATATTTAGGCTCCATCAGCTTGATAAGATCCTTCATAATGATATTTACGCAGTCTTCATGGAAATCACCGTGATTACGGAAGCTGAACAGGTACAGCTTCAGAGATTTGCTTTCTACCAAACGTTCATCCGGTACATAAGAAATGTAGATGGTCGCAAAATCAGGCTGTCCCGTCATCGGACAAAGACTGGTAAATTCCGGGCAGTTAAATTTAACCCAGTAATCATTTTGCGGGTGCTTATTTGGGAAGGATTCCAGAACCTCCGGCGCATAATCGCTTTTATAAGCAGTTTTATTGCCTAACAGGCTTACGCCCTGCAATTCTTCTTTACTTCTGCCACTTGTCATTATTGCTTACCTCCATCAAATGCAAACAGCTTGCCTGCTCCAACGCGTTCCAAAGCGGTAACCAGCATTACACTTGCAATACCGCAGATGCACTGGCCAATCAGCAGACTGCTTGCCAGTACCAGATACGGAATATCCAGCAGTACGCTCAGCCATACTGGAACACCAAGTCCCGGTACAAAGGTTACTGCTGCCCAGATAATCCAGTTTCCGCAGCCACGACGCTTAGCCAAAACAATAATACCTGTTGTTACGATACCTACAATAAAGCCGCCGATAATATCCGGCAGACCAAGACCGCCCATCACCGTATTGCTGACAACGTTTGCCAAACCAAACGGTAAAATCAAAAACGGGAAAATAGCGCTCAGACCATACAGCGCAGTAGCAATACGAATCTGATACTGACCAAAGGCAAAGCTTTGGGTGCACATCATCACAACAATATATAAAGCAATGCACAACGCGGAAAATACTAATTTTTGGTTACTTAAGCTCTTCATTATCATTACCTCCTCAAGCTTCTACTAAGGGATCAACAACACCGTTGGCAGCAAAGGCAGCCTCACGGTCAATACAGGTACCGCACTTGTGACAAGGCTTTTCGCCGCCGTCATAACAGCTCCAGGTCAGCTCATAGGGAACACCTAAGCGCAAGCCCTCAGCAACGATATCCTTCTTCGTTTTATCAACAAACGGAGCAACCAGACGCACCTTGCGGCCGCTTCCCAAATATACTGCCAAATTCATCGACTCATTAAATTCAACACTGCAATCGGGATAAGCATTGCCTGCAGCATCATCTGCATGGGGACCGTAGTAAATCTCATTGCATTCATATTCCAGCGCAATGCTTGCCGCAGCAGACAGGAATAAACCATTGCGGAACGGCACATAAGTGCTTACAGGCTCACCCTTGCTTTCCTTCAGCTGATCTGCATAGGATGCGTGCGGAACACTTTCATCTGAGCCCTGCAGCAGGGAGCATTTGCTGTGAGCGAAAATCTTCGACAAATCCATATGCAGCAGCTCCACATGATAATAATCGGCAATAGCCTGCGCTGCTGCAAGCTCCTTGGCATGCTTCTGACCATAGGACATCGACAAGGCCAGAACATTATCGCCGTATTTTTCTTTTGCCAGTGCCAGACAGGTTGAGCTGTCTACGCCACCGCTTAATAATACTAAAACCTTCATTTCTCCTCCCAATTAATGAGCGGGCAAAGTCCAAAAAATATAAAAGGATTCCGTCATCTACAGACGAAATCCTTGCATACATAAAAAATACCGGCCGGCGCCAGTACATCGCCCGTAGTTTTATTTATAGACAGGATGGTTACGAACTGTCTGTTATGAACTTCTAGGATATTATACAGCATATCGCGCTATTTGTCAAGCATAAGAAAATAGCATAATCAAAAACAGACACCGCCGACATACTTAAAGCATATCGAGGTGTCTGTCTTAAAAGCGTTATAGCTTATCTATTATTAGACAATCGCTTTATCAGGCTTTACAAAGAACCAGGCAATAGCACCGCAGATACCGGTTACAGCAGTTGCTGCCAAAGCAGCCTGCCAGCCATAGTTTGTTGCAAACCAGGCAGTAACGGTCGGAGCCAGGACACCGCCGATGTTGCCCCAGAAGTTCATCCAGCCGGATACGGAACCGGCAAATTTACCGCCCATGCTGATAACGCTGGACCAGGAAGCACTCATGGTCAGACCGAGAGAACCTAAGGATACGGAAAGCCAGAGAACATTCATCATCGGATCGGCAGTACGGGTGGAAATATACAGCGCACCTGCACAAAGAAGAATACCTGCAGCACCTGTTGCAGTCTTAACCATGTTCTGAGACATGCCGCTGCGCAGCAGTTTATCGGAATAGTGACCGCAAAGAGTAACTACAGCCATCAGAGAAATCCAGGGAGCAGCTGCCCAGATGCCCATTTTCGCTAAGGAGAATTTGTGTACCTCCATGAGATACATCGGCAACCAGGCCAGGAATACGTACATGATATAGTCAGTAATCAGGAACTGAATGCCCAAAGCCCAGAATTGGGAAGAACGCAGCAGTTTACCCCACGGAGCAATCTGTTTTTCACCGGTTGCTTCCACACGGCCCTCGTTGATGTGAGCCAATTCTGCTTCATTAACATAAGGACTGTCCTTAGGATCATCAGTAACATATTTATGCCATGCCCAAGCCAACAGCAGACCAACTACACCGAAGCTGAGGAATACATGATGCCAGCCAAAGGTTGTCATCAGCCATACTACAACAGCAGGACCGACTACAGGACCAAAGAAGCAGCCATTGAGAATAAAGGAGCTTGCCTTACCCTTTTCGTCTTTATTAAACCATTTGTGCTCCGCCATAGCGAATGCAGGATAAATCGGTGCTTCGCCCAAGCCAAACATCAAACGTACAATTGCAAAGGTATACTTACCGCTTGCCACAGCAGTCAAGGCAGTAAATACAGACCACCAGCCGCAGGCAATAGAACCGGTAAAGCGATGGCCGAATTTCTCAGCCAGCATACCTCCCGGAACCTGCATTAAAGCATAACCGGCGAAGAAGAAGGATTGAATAAGGCCCATATCAATTTTTGTAAAGCCGAATTCCTTCATGATTACAGGTGTTGCAACAGAAAGGTTAACGCGGTCCATGTAGGATACAAAGCTGATAGCAAAGATCAGCCACGCTACCTTCCATCTAAAGTTTGTCATTTTCATAGTTTTCTTTCCCTTCATAAAAAACAAATTCTGTTCTTTTATATATATTCTGCCGAACAGTTAACAATAATGATACTATTTCTTCTCAAAACTGTCAATATTTTTCGTTCGTTTGATTTGTGCGAATATTCGTCCACTGTATGAGGATGTTTGGATTTTTTATAGAAAGGAAGGGAAGCAGGTGCGTCGCAAATATAGTATTTATGTGTAGTATATTGTAGAAAGGTACATCCAAGAAGTAAGTCGGTAGAACGATGTTGGTAGATATATGAAGGATACGAATTGAGCGAGATGTATATCGTGCAAGGAATAGCAATTTTAGCAAATGAGCATTTGGAACCATATGCGGGCGCATCCAAGAAGCGAGTCCGCAGGGCGATGCTGATTGGCTCATGCGCGCCATGCGATAGTGTCCCAAGAAGCAAGCTCGAAGAGCGAAGCTGATTGGTTTGACACGAACCGCTAAGTGTCGCAATTGTTTGAGCGCTAAACTTAACTTATATTGAAGAATTTTTTAGCTTCGCGCGAGTTTTGCGGCACTTCGTCCTGGTTCCATGCGAAATTTGCGTTGTGTTCTATGGGCACGGGAAAATTGCTGCTGACTGAAACGATATACCTCTCGCGAAGATGAAAAGTACAGTAGTAGGCCTGACACATGCTTGTGCGTCGTTTCACTCCTTCAAGCATGGCTATCTATCCCTCCAAAAATGCTCCCTGCAGCAATACTTCATTAAGAAGTTGCCGCTGCCGATTTTATTACATAATTAAGAATCTATCCTCAATCGACAAGCTGATTGCATCAGCTCGTCGATACGCCTCGCCGCTTACACGTCTATGCGTCGCATAGCTCCTTTAGACGTGGCGGCTGGGCAGCCAGGCCCGCTGCTGGTCATAAGATAGCTGACGGTAAAAGAAAAAAGACATGTCACATGACATGTCTTTTTTCTAACCGGCAGCTATCTATCCTCCCAGGCCGCTTCCAGCCAAGTACTTTC
>ENA-OYXC01000169-OYXC01000169.1-human-gut-metagenome-genome-assembly--contig:-NODE-169-length-36045-cov-15.864907_pt1 | contig 36045 bp, 34 predicted proteins | sample MGYA00244214_ERZ653415 | MGnify/ENA primary metagenome ERZ653415 (study PRJEB26926, sample SAMN06165016) | human gut metagenome | biome: ENVO:00009003; feature: ENVO:2100002; material: ENVO:00002003... | reverse complement strand
CTCTCCAGATTTCATCTATCGGATGTCCTGCAACATAGAGGTTCACTACAGTCTTCTCTCTGTCGAGCTTCTGCATCTTGCTGGCAGAAACAGGAGGCAGAGACACAATCATCTTCTCCTGCAGCTTGATTACATGCTCAGCTGATTTCCTGAGAGCAAGGACTTCGTCGGGCAGGGAACCCATCATTACCAATACGTCAGATGGCTTGGTTTCCGGAAACAGGATGTTGCTGGAGTCAATCCGGTCGTGGATGCTGATGATGCGAATGACCTTGACCCGGCAGAATTCCAGGAATATTGCCAGTTCACGACTGCCACGCAAGGCGTTGGAAAATTTCGGAATCACGAGTTCATCGCCTCTTTGCAATGCTGCCATCAGTTGTTTCCACAGCGGTCTGTGGCGTTCGTTATCATCACTTTCTTCGATGATTCTTACACAACCGAACTCGTTCATCCATTTGCGGTCTTCTTCCAGTTTGTCATACTGGGATGTAGCCATGATGTAGCCTACTTTTGCCATATCAAAATGTTTTATTGACTGATAACTTGATAGTTATGCGCCTTTTTACGGCAGGATAACACCTGCTCAGGCACGATTCTTCTGCAAAGATACGAATTATATTCAGAAATGGATTCATACTGCCTGGTTTTGTTGGTTCAGCAGACTTGATTTAACCTAATTTATAAATTAGGAGCCCTCCTGCAAGAATCATACTGCAAAGAGTATGAAACATAAAATTACATAAAGTCTGATTGTAGTGTCGTTAATGTGGAATTTTATCTGTATCTTTGCACGCAAAATTTTCAATTACATGCCAATGGATAATAGGAATACAGTACAGTTGAACAGTTTTGTCGGTTGCCTCGGTAACTCCTCAGCAACAGGTCTCAAAAACCAAATGAAAGAAAGTAAAGCAAGTGAAAGAAAAACAACTCAGCAGAGTTTATTCTTTCACTTGCTTTTTTTATGTGCCTTACTCATGATCACCTCCTGCAGTGGAAGTCGTCAATATGATTTCAAGTCTTCTGAAGATGCCTTGAAACAATACCAGGCTTTCTTTCAGACGATAAAAGGGCATTCTGACTCTGATGCAGAGCAGCTTGCAGGCTTCATCAACCAGTGGCACGAGTATGGAGACACCGTCTTGAACTACATCAGGAAGGATCCTTCGTTCAATGCGCACAGTGGGCTTTCCATGAAGTATGATCTGATTTCTGACTCCATCCGCACAGAACTTCTGGCGATGACTGGCAACTGCACTTTGAGCGATGTGGCTTATGTGAAGCTCCACACCTCTTTATATAAGGACAACAAGGAACTCGGCTCTTTGAAAGAAAATGCCTTAAAGTTCTTCGCCACCTTGGACAAATCGCCTGCCTATGACCTGGAAGTTCATAGAGCCTTGGCCAACTATTCCAAGTTCCTGCTGAGCACTAAGTCGCATGGCATCAAGTCAAGAAAGGAGCTCGTGGCGTTCCTGCATGAGGAAGACCGCCATTTCCGCACGTTCCTCGCTCATATCGATGAATGTTCATCCATCGGAATGACGGAAATCACCAACCATACGGCAGACATCTGCTCTGCCATCTACAAGTCTGCTTCCAGGAATAAGCTACCAGCTTCTGAGACCCTCGTTCTCATGTCCATGCGAACAGACCGCCGTCTGATTCTCAATGCCCAGGTTTGCCGTGATGCTTTGAAGCGAGGAAAAATCAAAGATGCCATCCAAGCCAATGCCTATCTCTGGATGATATTGCAGCCTTATCTCTCAATGGATGCGCTTGCCATTGCTATGCTCACCCCGGAGCAGGCTCAGCTGATGACGGACATCGCCAAGGATTATCCTGCCATCATCACGAGGCTTGAAGGCAAGCACCTTGTCAACAAGGAAGTGTCCAACAAGATTCCAGCCCAGCTGATGCGTCTTTACATATCAACCCTCTAATCTTTCATTATCATGTTACAGGAAGCTATCTACAAATTCAAGGCATCCGGCCCCATGCTGTTGCCAGAACTGATTGACAATTATTGGATTGGCGAGATAAAGGCATACGAAGATTATGCCATTCTTCCCTACGAAGTGCATATCCCACAACCTATAGACAAGGTGATTGATATGTTCGAAATGAATGCCGACCTTGCCATTCTCTACCATCTGGAGCCATCAGTCCATACTGTGTTCGGACATGAATGCTGCGCCTACTGCTATCCGGTCACCGAACGGATGTTCAAAATCAACTGCAAGACTTCCGCCGATGGACTCATCCACGAGTTGAATGTGACGATTTACAACTCCATCGAACTCATGTCGGCAGATCTTTTTGAAGACCTCCGTCTGCACGAGCGTCGCGGCACGTTCCGGGCTAAGCGAGAACACGTACAGATCATGAATGATTTCAACTGCGGTCTCTAGATGAACAAACAGACGTATTACCTGATTGCAGACATCATACAAAGATACAGAACATGGATAATAGTTAAAGATACGGAACTGCTGGTAGAGATGAGAATCCTGCAGGATGGGGTGTTGAAGCCCCTGTTTTACAAGGGACTTTCGCTCCAGAGTTACAGAGATCATTACTCTTTCAGAAAGAAGCGAACCTGGAAAATCAATGAATACGACTTGAACCAGGGTCTGGCAGCTCTTTGTAGAAAAGATCCGAGCGCCAAGGGTAGAGTAGAGAAGGGCACTCTCACCCGGCGTGATGTCGAATACATTATAGAGAAAGCATCCTTCGGAATCATCAAACTTGAATTAAGCGATTATGAGTACTAAACGAAAAGTATATACATTCTATATAATAGCCATCTTGGTAATGGTGCTGGTTCTGATGCTCTTTGATTTAAACATCATGGCCAAGGCGATTGTCGGACTGATGATAGTCTTCTGCATCTTCGTAATGCGAAGCATACAGACGGCTTACCAACTGCCTGATGATATCGACCCTGATACGATGCTCCAGATAGAGCCTCATGGCAAATCGACTGTAGTCATGTCCACAGAGAAGTTAGACCACAATTCCAATGTGGATCTCTATCTCCGTCTTCTCATCGAAGCTGATGAAGAACTGGCGAAAGACCCTACCATAGACCAGATGTCGCCCAGTTACAACATCCAGTTAAATAACAGAATTGCCGAGCGACTTGAATCACTCGACAGAGATAAAAACAAGTAAAATAAAGAAAATTATGATACAGATATTAACCCTCATCCGGTTCGCTTTTCCCTTCCTCTTGCTGACAGCGTTCTTCTGTCTCTACAGAAAGGAATATGGATTCATGAAGCGGTTTATGTGGAAGATGGCCATGTTTCAGAACGTAAGAAATCTCTATGCCTACCTGGTCGTACTGATGCTTATCTTCATCAACTGGTGTTGCCATGTCACGGCTCCCAATCTCTCTGTAGTAGTGTCAACACTCCTGACCCTGGTGCTTCTGAACAGAAGAATCGCAGAAAGCACCTTCCATCTTTTGCATGAGAGGAAAAGACTGTGGTTCGCCACCTTGCTGCTCTCGATGGTTTGCTACGCCTTACCTTATATGAACAGCATGTCCCTGTTCCTCTTTACCGTCAGCGTGGCAGCAGTCTTCTATCCATCTGAAAGAGTTCTTCTGCTGAAGAGCCATCCTGAGGCCATCAACAACCCGAAGAATCTGCTTGCGCTGATTATCAGAAATTACTATTAGGTGCCACCTGCAACTGGCACAGAATCATATCCACTTGCTCAACATTCCAAAATCAAAAATGACTCAAATGACTCATCATCACAATCAACAGACACCCGAAGCTGACAGATGCAGAGGTGTTGACCGTTCGTTGCTGGAGTTTCTGAAGCCGAAAGCAGAGGAACGTTACAGCAAGCTGGAAGCCTACTGCGACCTGCTTTCGAAAGCATCCTCAGGAGCCTATCAGTCTCCGGGAACCGATGGAGCCCTCCAGCTGTTACCCGGTCAGTTTGTTGCCACCATTTCCGAACTTGCCCGTCAGTGGCAATGGCAGCGTGCCACGGTTCGCCAGTTTATCTCCGGACTCACCAAACTTGGTCAGCTTTCCGTAGAGCCATATTCCAAGAGCTTTATCTTCTCTGTCAACCTGGAGCAACGTCTCTCTCTTCTTATCGAGAGTCCGGACGACATCCTCGACTTCTGCGCCATGCAGTTCATCCGCTTCATCAAAGGCAGAGCCACCGCCAAGGAAGTGGCCGATTCCTACAGCCGTTATTACGACTTGAAGATGAACATGGCCAAGCAGGAAGGATATGGAGGCCTTCCTGCCAGGCGTGTACTCAACCAGCAGGCCCAGGTGTTTGATTCACTGGCAGTTTCCATCCTCCGTTATCTCAATCAGGAGAAAGAACTGCCTGAGGAGCTATCAGATTCTGTGAGCCTGCTCTTCGGAAAAGACCATGTCTGGGACTGGCACAAGGTGATAGATTCTCTTGGCATTCTGGCTAAAGCCATCAGTGGCAACACCAAGCCGAGTTATATGGACGAAGTGGCAACCCGATACTCGAAAGCGGAGATAGTACTCCTGGATTGCATCTTCGAGCACTACATCTGCTGCTCCGTATCCAACTACTATGTGAATCCCCCTCGTCCTCTTACTGAGGTCAGGGAGCCATCCGAAAAGGTAGCACCTGCGGAATCTTCCGACGATTAAAAACAATAGTCATATTCCCCCTTATTCCATGCGAGGCACGCTGATGGCGATTAGGACGCCCGTTAGCACATCGCTGAATGATTTCAAGCAACGTGAGGCAGCGTGCTTGCACGTGCCACTTTTTTTTCAGTCTTGGGAAGCCTAATACCCCGACCTACAGAAGTAGTCGGGAGGGCTGACCAGATAAACAGCAAGCTGGGTCAGATTTCCTGGTGTTGCCAAGACTGAAAAAGGCTCCCGGAGTAAGGGCAATAGCAAAGAAAAACGATATGGGAACATCATCAAAACAGGTCATGGACATCAAGGTTACCAAAGGTCTCGCTTCGGTAGGCAACGAAGAGTTGAGAGACTGGACGGAGAAGGGATGGAACCAGGCCATGCGTGAAGGCAACTACGACCGTAGCCGTGAGCATCTCAACTTCGAGATCCGTCCTGGTGGCATCGTCGCCCCGATAGACAAGAGCCGTCCGCTTACCAGGCGTATGGCAGAAAATCTCGTCTCACGTGGCATTAAAGACCCCAATGAAGGACTGGCAGAGCCACGTTTCCGAACCGTGGTGAATTTCATCTTTGGAGGTTCAACGGAACGTATGCGAGAGCTTGCCTTTGGCAATCAGAAGGTAGATTTTGAAAGCAAGGGTGGTAACGAGCATATCCGTAGAATGCCAGAAATAGAGCAGTGGGCACAGGACATCTACCGCTTTGTGGCAGATAAATATGGAGAGGAAAACATCGTCTCCTTCATCGTCCACTGCGATGAGAAGAATCCGCACGTCCACTGTGCGCTTCTGCCGATAGACAAGGATAAGAAGTTCGCCTTCAAGAAAATCTTCCATGGTCAGAACCGCATAGATTACAAGAACTATCTTCTTGCCCTGCACGACGAACTGGCCAAGGTCAATGAGAAATGGGGACTCACGAGAGGGGTGTCGATAGCAGAGACAGGAGTACGTCACCGTTCAACGGAAGAGTATCGACGATGGCTTGCCAACGAGTGCGTGACGCTCGAAGCCCAGATGCTGAACACCCGGAAAGCCCTCGAAGATCTGAACGTGGAACTCTCCATCGCCCAGAAGAAGCAGAAATCATTCACCTCTATGATTGAGAATCTGAAGGCTGAAATCAACCGCCTCGAAACTGAACTCAAACCGCTGAGAGCCTTGCAAGCCAACAGTGACAACATCAGTGCCGACATCGCCCGTAAGATCCAGAGCCTTGAACAGCAGAAGGCAATGGTGGAAGATAAACTGGCAGACAAGGAGAAGAAACTTTCAGAGACTAACCAGTTGCTTGACACCCTCCGCAAGGACAAGAAAGAGATTGAGAAGCAGGCCAGTGAACTGGAAGACAAAGCCAACCAGTCTGAACTTTCCTGGGCTCACAACATGAGCTACCATCTCAACGGAGTGATGCTCGACACCATGGCACATGAGTTTGCCACTCGCTTCCCGAATCTCCCCGATAGCGTGAAACTCGACTTCGACGGCACGCTTCTCTGTCAGTTGGCAGAAGACGGCAACCATGTTGTCAAGGTAGCCTTGAACCTCGTGTGCGGTTTCGTGGATGATGCCACGACCATCGCACAGACGCATGGAGGTGGAGGCGGCAGCCCTGGCTCTGGATGGGGCAAACGACCAGACGAAGACGATAGGGAGTGGGCAAGAAGATGCCTGGCAATGGCACGCAAGATGTGCGCTCCGTCCGTCGGAAGAAGAAAGAAGATGTAACACCATGCTCATTTGTTTACGCAAGTAATCAATCATCAAAGACAACAACATGAGAAAGAAAATATTATCAATAACAATGATGTGTCTGGCTGCAATGACAGCTTCGGCACAAACTGCCAGACAGAGTTCTGACAGTCTTTATATCCAGAAATCATACAGTCAGGAGCAGATGCTCATGCCTGTTAATCCTACATATCTCAAGAATGTAAGCGAAGCAGCCAACTGGGGTAGAAATTGGTTTATAGAAGCAAAGGGCGGGGCTTCAGCTTTTCTTGGGACGCCCATTGGTTGCGGTGACGTGTTCGACCGTGTCACTCCTCTCTTGCAGATAGGAGTCGGCAAATGGTTCACGCCCGCAATCGGTGGACGAATAGGATTTCAGGGACTCAGCTTCAAGAACGCAGAGTTCCATACGATGAAGTATCAATTTGTCCATGCAGACTTTCTGTACAACATTACCTCTGGCATCCGTCAGAACGAAAGCGGAATCTCTCTTTGGGATGTGATTCCCTTCGTAGGTGTCGGCATGATTCATAATTCCGACTGGATCAACAACTGTACCTGCCAGGGCGGTTCAAGTGGCAGCCATCCGTTTGCTTTCACCTATGGCGTGGAAGCCCGTTACCGCATCAGCGACCGAGTTCATCTCGTAGGAGAGGTGAGTGGGATGCTGACCGCCAGGAACTTTGACGGCATCGGAACTTCAACCAAGTTCGGAGACAACATGATTTCCGTATCAGCCGGTCTTTCCTTCACGATAGGCAAGACGGGGTGGAAGCGAGTAGTGGATGCTACTCCCTACATCGAGCAGAATCTCGCCCTCCAGGATTACATTGCCTACATGAGGGATAGGAATGCTCATCTGGAAAAGCGACTTGCAGGAAATGACGATGGCAAGACCGTCTATCCGAAAAACAGCTACAGCGGTCTCAACTCCCTCCGTGCCCGACTCTCGATGAATGGCAAAAGTAATCAGGGTGCAATGGGCAACGGTGATGGCAACATGGCAGGTAATGCTGAGGGCTATTGCTCAGATTCCCTTGCATCTTCTGATCACCTGAAAGTAAGCATCGGTGTTCCGGTGTATTTCTTCTTCAAGCTCAACACTGATAAATTGGTTGACAAGTCACAGCTTGTGAACCTCGAAGACATAGCGAAGATGGCCAAGCAGGAAAATCTGAAGATTAAAATATCCGGTGCAGCCGATAGTGCTACTGGCACTCAGTCCGGCAACCAGGATTTGGGTAAGCGTCGTGCCAAGTACATAGCCAAGGCTCTCATCAAGCGAGGTGTAGATAAGAGCCAGATCAAAGCCTACAACTTAGGCGGTATAGACAAATATGCGGCGAATGAAGCAAACCGCTTCACAACCGTTGTCTTGCTGAAATAGGCTAAACCGTGTATTCATGAATACGTGAATACATGTACACATATATACATAATATATACTGAACGTAGCTTTTGAGAAAAGCACTAAAATTCTTCTCTCATACACCAAGGGGGAGTTTGCTCGAGATGAGTAAACTCCCCTAATTTCGCTTTTTAGAAAAATACAGAATTGTATTGGAATAAGAGGTGGAGAGTGTTCTCCACCTCTTATTCCTTGTTGAAAACTAATGTAATCCAGCTAAAGCATTATAAGTATCACTAAGATATTGACACATTTCTTGTGGATTAGTTTTTAAAAACGAAAACCTTCGAGGATGACTAGTCCAAATCACTTTCGTTTTATGCGTCTTACTCAAATAAACCGCACGTAAGCCATGCTCGTACCATTCGTCTTTACTTTCGTAATCCAATCCTTCAAAAAATATTTTCTCAGAGCCACTCCAAGACAAAATGAACACGACATCAGGTTCACCATACGCTTCAAAGATTGCCTTTAAATTACAGAATGACTGAAATTTTCTTTGAAGGGTTTGATAGCTAACTCTATCTACAATATCCTCATATTCATTACGCTTTATACCTGTATGCCCATCATCATATATTTTCTTTTTTAGTGTACTAGGTAACTCTAACGGAAAGAGATTTCCATACCCAACACTATCAAGAATCTTCCATTCTTCCTCTGTCAACTCTTCAATAGAATTATAGTATTTACCAGTGTACAACTGTAACTGCAATTTTCCAACCATACTCCAAAAGCCACCCGATATAGACCAATCTTTTTCGAACTGGTTTACAATAACATACTCCGAATTTGCCTTCATATAAGCTCTTAGGCTATTAGCATACGACTCGTCATAATCACACCAATAATAGGTATCTCGGCCTATAAAGAAAGCTTTAATCGGTGCTGATTGGTATAACGAAAAAGTATATGGGATAAAAGGCATTTGCCAATATCCACATTTTCTAATGTCCGTGATATCATTAATATTCTGCTCAAAACGTCGAGCAAAATATGTATCATTTATGTTATTCATACTTTATATTTTTTATTTGTTAATATTCCGAATTGCATTTTTGTCTGATTGTATATGTCCTCGATAACAGACCAGGTGCATTTGTCTGAACCAAATATCTCCTGGGCTTGAATCAGTTCACGCAGTTCTTCTTGTATATCTCGCTTACCATAAGGTACACGAAGTACCATGTTGATGGTATTGACCAGTCTAGTTGAAGGCTTTAGTAATACATGCATAAAGAACACATTCAGATCACTATCACAATCATTTGTAGCGAACATATAGTTTCCAGTTTCCAGAATTTTGCTGATGTTCGTATATTCTTCCCCAGCTATGATTATATCACCATCAAAGAAGAAATCCAATATATCTTTTTTCTCTTCATCCATATAGTAATATTTTAATTCATCATGCTTAGAAAGGAATCACTATACCTGGATTGTGCGATAACAATGTTTTCTCCTGAAAGTACGAAGGATTGTATGAAATGATCGTTTTGCCTTCATAATGCGTAGAGGAGAACATCGACTTGTATCTATCTTCCCAGTTTTTGAAAGCCTCTTCCGAATATACCTTTGGTGGGTACAGTTCGTTGAGTTCCTTTTCCCGGCCTACTTTTTCATTGAGAAATGATGGTCGTGAATTACCTTGCTCATCATATTTGCTTTTGGAGCACAATACGTATGAAGAGAATGGCATTTCCCTGGCTCTTTTCTCCATCCAATCAATACCGTTAATCAGGCTTTCCATATGAGCTTCCCTTATCCTAACCCATGCTCGCCTTGTTGGTTTTGCTGCTTCTTGCATGAAGTCAGAATACACCCCTATAGGTATACGGCTTATCTTGCATACCAACACCGAGTCTCCCTTTGCGACAGTAGTCATTCGGGAGAGCATCTCTTTAGCTGTCATGTTCTTCGACAGATTCCATATTGCTGTACGCTCAAAAAATTCATTTTCATGTGCTTGTCTGATCTTGTACAGATATTCATTGAATGTACTACAGGCAATAATTCCGGCCATGCCTATTGACAAAGCACCGACTGCCATAAAGACTTTTTTCTTATTTGTCACAATTTTTCTTTTCATCTTCTTTCTTTATTATTTAGTTTTACAAATGTCAGGAGTATTGCATATAGTAAAGTGGCTCCACCAATTGCCCAAAGCAGCATTGAATAAATCTCGTAGCGATTACAGGATTGATGCAGCATATACCTGATATAGTCAACGAAGCCCATATCTGATGGTGATGGATGGCTTACCATGCCAAGTTTCATGTAGTGTATGGACAAGGCGATAGAAATCACCCCGACAATAGTTGCTACAGTTGCTACACCTATTCTAAGCATCATTCTTCTTGGTGATGCTTCTTTCTTTTTAAATTGTCTCATGTTCTTATTTATATTTATTTTCTATATAACTTTTCGAAACGACCATGATAATCACAAACCTGTTCAATCGTGATTGTAGAGGTTATTGTATCCAGTCGCATGATGCACCTGAAAGGATGCTTCAGCGTCACCGCATAGACATTGTCTATTGGAAGATACCGTAATCTATGAAAGTTTCCTGGTAGTTCAAACAGCTGTCTGACATCTACTATTTTCCTTAGCTGATTCATTGGCTTGAAAAGCGAATCAGCTATTTCCTTACCCAGCTTCTTTCTGCAGGTTGCCTCGTTTACGAGACAACCTGCTAGCTTCTTACTATTTACTATTTTCATACCTTTATTTTTTTATATTATCAACTTACATTTACCATCACTGCTTTCGTATCGGCAGCCTTGTTGGCAATTATGAGTATTTCCGGAGAATGAAGAGAAGTATCTTCGTATACTCCCCATGATACCCGTTTCTCAGAGTCCATGCACCACCTATCTATATAGGTTTCTAATTCATTGATTGCATCCTCTGATAGCTTCTGCCATTTTGGACTAATGTAGATTATACATTGCCATGTGGATTGAGCGACATGTTCTATACTCAGAGCATTGCTGAATGCTCTTCTCATAAACTCTTCTACAGCTACGCCAGGTTCAGATGACAAACGCAGGGTAGAATGTGAGTCACCCAAAAGAGCTTTAAGCTCATCTGTTGATACAGGATAGATAGCCCTTCCTGTAATCAAATCAATTATTCTTTTCATTTTCTTTTTTATAAAATGTTTATATTCGACAATAGCTTTACTATCGTTTGATTTCGGGTGCAAAGATATGGGAAAATATTGGAATAAACAAACTTATTTTCTGTAAAATTGAGGGTGGAGGAAAGCTATAAAATAAATAAAATTTACGAGAACATAAATATAAAAATACACAAAAATTAACAAGATTTATATAGGTATAAATCTGAAGTTCTTTAGGTACAGAATATATAATCAATTGCATATAAGATTATCAGTATCTTTTCTTTGTGTTTTGCTGTATTATAATCCGCCTTATTAATAAAGATTAATTTATTAATATTATATAATGTTAATAGTTGGGGCTAATAGGGGAATTAACCCTCCTAGAACGTCTGAAAATATTTTACGCTGCGAAAAATGTTTAATCTAGAGAATGTTAAAGATTTCTAATTAATGCTGCAATCCTGATTATGGGTCGAAAAAAAGAGGAGTAGACCTATGTAATATCATATTTCGGCTTTATATTAGTCTAGAAATCGAATATTGTTTATATGCTTAATCAGATACCATGATTAGAATTGACTAGCACCAACTGCGAGGATTTAACACGCAAAATATTGCGTATTAAAAAGAGGTGGAGAGTCTTCTCCACCTATACCCTCTTGTTTGGGCGATTTACAGATGTACACGACATAGAAATAGGTTTTCTCTCATATATTTCCATTGGAATAGAAATAATAAGCAATGATTAATCAATTTTCTGCAGTTTCTTTTGTTGGTTTGAAATTTAATGTGTACTTTTGCCATGTCGTATATTCATACGACAGAATGAAATGATTAATTAATTATATAAGCTATGCAGTTTCCGAAAATATCAGAATATGTAAAGGCAAGTCAAGATGCTAGTGATAATCTTGGTATGTCCACAAAAGCAACGATTGCTGAGTTTAATGAGTCCATTATGGATGAATTTGGCGTGAAATATAGCAAAGATGGAAGAAAATTGCTAAAAGCTCCACAAAATCTTGATGGCACTTATTCTATTAAAGAGGGGGTAAGGATAATATGTAATAATGCATTTTGGGGTTGCTGTTCTTTGACAGATATTGTTATTCCTGATAGTGTGACCAGTATAGGTGATAAGGCATTTTATCGTTGCTCTTCTTTGACAAGTTTTGTCATTCCCAACGGTGTGACTCGCATTGGGACGTGGACATTTTTGGGTTGTAGTTCTTTGAAAGAAGTTGCCATCCCTGATAGTGTGACTAGCATTGGGGATGGGGCGTTTGCTAGTTGTCTTTCTCTGTCTAACATCGTCATACCTGATGGCGTGACTAGCATTGGGGATGGGGCATTTTGGAATTGCCCTTCATTTCTAATTAAATATATATCCATTCCGAAAAGCGTAATTTGCTTAAACGGTAATCCGTTTGTTAAGTGGGAAGGTAAATTAGAATGTTTATCACCGAACTTTATTTATGAGGATGATGTCTTATTCAATAAGGATAAAAGTAAAATTATTTCTTTCAGGAATAAAGCTGTAAAATCATATATCATCCCTAGTAGTGTGACTAGCATAGGTAATAGTGCATTTGCTGGTTGTACTTCTTTGTCTAACATTGCCATCCCTAGTAGTGTGAACAGCATTGGTGATAAAGCATTTTGGGATTGCTGTTCTTTGAACAGTATTGCTATCCCTGATAGCGTTACTAGTATTGGGGATGGGGCGTTTTGTGGATGTTCCTCATTGAAATATATATCCATTCCTAAAAACGTTATTTGTTTAAACGGCAATCCGTTTTTTAACTGGTATGGTAAATTAGAATGTTTATCACCGAACTTTATTTATGAGGATGATGTCTTGTTCAATAAGGATAAAAGCAAAATTATTTCTTGCAGAGTTCAAGGTATAAGATCATATATCATCCCTAGTAGTGTGACTAGTATAGGGAATTATGCATTTGATGGTTGCGATTTTCTGTCTGACATTGTCATTCCTACTAGCGTTACTAACATAGGGCGTGGTGCATTTCGTGGTTGCAATTTTCCAACTGATCTTAAACAAGAATTAATCTCCCGTTTCGGAGGAAAAATATTTGGGTAACTATGATAGGGGCTATTATAGGAGATTTAGCAGTCTGGTTCTTATAACAGAACCATGAGAAATTTTCAGACAGATAGTTTTAGAAAAGATGTAATGAATTAATAATTATATAAGCTATGCAGTATCCAACAATATCAGAATATGTAAAGGCAAGTCAAGATGCTAGTGATAATCTTGATATGTCCACCGAAGCAACGAATGCAGAGTTAAATGAGGCCATTACAGATGAATTTGGTGTGAAATATAGCGAAGATGGAAGAAAGTTATTGAAAGCTCTTTACGAACTTAATGGTACTTATTCTATTAAAGAGGGGGTAAGGATAATATGTGATAAGGCATTTGATTATTGCTCTTCTTTGCGTAGTCTCGTTATTCCTGATGAAGTAACTAGCATAGGGAAAAGTGCATTTGCAAACTGTAAATCTTTGCGTAGTCTTGTTATTCCTGATGGCGTGACTCGCATTGGAAATGAGGCATTTTATGGCTGCAAATCTTTGAGTAGTCTTGTATTTCCTAATAGCATCACTAGCATTGGGGATGGTGCATTTTGTGGCTGCTCTTCTTTGAAAAGCCTTGTTATCCCTGACAGTGTAGTAAACTTGAAAGGTAATCCTTTTTCTGGCTGGGATGGAGAACTTAAAAGTTTGTCACCTTACTTTATTTATGACAATAAAGTATTGTTTGATAAGGACAAAAGCAAAATTATCGCATTTAGAGACCAAGACACAACATCATATGTCATTCCTGATTATGTTACCAGCATTGGGGATAGTGCATTTGAAGATTGCAAGTCTTTGAAGAGTTTAGTCATTCCTGATGGTGTAACTAGCATTGGGGATGGGGCATTTGATAATTGCTGTTCTTTGACAGATATTGTTCTTCCTGATAGTGTAACCTGCATTGAGGATAGCGCATTTTCATTTTGCGAATCTTTGACCAGTATTGCTATTCCAGACAGTGTAACTCGCATTGGAGAAGAGGCATTTTTCTTTTGCGAATCTTTGAAGAGTCTTGTTATTCCTAATAGTGTTACAAGTATAGGGGAATGTGCATTTGATAATTGCTGTTCTTTGACAGATATTGTTCTTCCTGACAGTGTTACCAGCATTGGGGATAGTGCATTTTTGGATTGCTGTTCTTTGACTGATATTGTCATTCCAGATGGTGTAACTAGTATAGGGGATGGTACATTTTGGGGATGCGGTTCTTTGACTAACATAGCCATCCCTGATGGTGTTACCAGCATTGAGGAGAGGACATTTAGTGGTTGCCGTTCTCTGTCTGATATTGTTATCCCTGATAGTGTTACTAGCATAGGGAAAAGTGCATTTTGGGATTGCTCTTCTTTGAGTAGCCTCGTTATCCCTGCCAGCGTTACTCGCATCGGGGATAGCGCATTTAGTGGTTGCACTTCTTTGACAGACATAGTTATTCCTGATAGTGTAACCTGCATTGGGGATAGCGCATTTGATGGTTGCTCTTCTTTGAGTAGTATTGTTATTCCTTATAGTATTGTTGGTATTGTGAGTATAGCCTTTAAAGGTTGCGATCTTTTACGTAGTATCGTTCTTCATTCTAGTGGTTCGGGCATTGGGGATGGGGCATTTGATGGTTGCGATTTTTTACGTAGTATCGATCTTCATGTTAATATTGTTCTTCCTGATGGCATTACCAGCATTGGGTATGGTGCTTTTAGGGGTTGCCATTCTTTGACTGGTATTGTTATCCCTGACAGTGTTACTAGCATTGGTGCTTGGGCATTTAGGGATTGCTCTTCTTTGACAGATATAGTTATCCCTGACAGTGTTACTAGCATAGGGTATTGTGCATTTAGGGATTGCACTTCTTTGAAAAGCCTTGTTATCCCTGACAGCGTTACAAGCATTGGGGATAGTACATTTAGGGGATGCTCTGCTTTGAGTAGTATTGTTATTCCTGATGGTGTAACATACATTGGAAATGATGCCTTTTCATTATGTAAATCTTTGCGTAGCGTTGTTATTCCTGACAGTGTTACCAGCCTTGGAAGCGGTGCATTTCGGGGTTGCGAATCTTTGGGTAGCATTGTTATTCCTGATGGTGTAACATACATTGTGGATGAGACCTTTGCATACTGTAAATCTTTGCGTAGCGTTGTTATTCCTGATGGCGTGACTAGCATTGGAGACCATGCATTTTGGGGCTGCGAATCTTTGCGTAGCGTTGTTATTCCTGATGGAGTTACCATCATTGGAAGCGGTGCGTTTTTGGGTTGCACTTCTTTGACAGACATAGTTATCCCAGATAGTGTAACTAGCATTGTTGATTTGGCATTTGATGGTTGTAAATCTTTGCGTAGCATAGTTATTCCTGATGGTGTTACTAGCATTGGATGTGGGGCCTTTGCATACTGTAAATCTTTGAAGAGTCTTGTTCTTCATGATAGTGTAACATACATTGGAAATGAGGCATTTCATGGTTGCGAATCTTTGAGTAGCCTCGTTATCCCTGACAGCGTTACTCGCATCAGGGATAGCGCATTTAGTGGTTGCGCTTCTTTGAGTAGTCTTGTTATTCCTGACGGTGTTATGAGCATCGGGGATAGCGCATTTAGTGGTTGCACTTCTTTGAGTAGCCTTGTTATTCCTGACAGTGTTATGAGCATTGGGTATAGTGCATTTTGTGGTTGCAATATCCCAACTGATCTTAAACAGGAATTAATCTCCCGTTTCGGAAGAAAAATATTTGGATAACTTTTTAGATTACTCCTTGATTATTACGACGAAAAAGAGATACTGGCAAATCGATACCATCATAAATAGGAAGTCCTTCCCCCTAAGCCTTCCTCCTTTGCCTTCTCCTTTTCCATATATAAAATAAGAGGTGGAGAACATTCTCCACCTCTACCCTCTTTTTTGGCGATTTACAGATGTACACATAGAATAAGTTCTGTGAACGCCTGCGTTTACTTATCTGCAAAGATACTTCTTTTCTTTGAATTGAGCAAACTATTCATCATATTTCTTCAGTGCCTCGTTCATGCGCTGCTCTGGATCACGCAAGACATGAGCCAACACCATCACAAACATCAGAATTTCAGATAGTTATTACAATTGTTTTCTGTTTCCAAAAGCGTTTTCATTATGCAAATTCTTAAGTGAAACCTTAGGTGACATTTGAGGGACATCTTGGGTGACATTGAGTGACATTTTATAGATTCGGTAGGAGCGCACTCGTCATTATTGCTGTTCTATCAATACTGTCAGAAAAAATAATTCTCAATATTTATTACATCAAAAAAGACAGCCAACAAAGTGACTGTCTTTAATTGAATGGGATAAATTATCGTCCTCGATGGTAGTGTTGCTCTTCTTCCTGAGCAATAACCTCTTCTTTTTCCATTTGCTTGGCAACTTCCTTTACGTCGTCTGTTGCATCCTCTGGGAGACCATAGCGGATGATGTTATCCTTGATTTCCTCTGCGCTTACCTTGCGCATCACATCGTATGTGCCTCCAACAGTCGGATTATATACCACAGCATAATGCTCATCCTCAACAAGGAGGTCATCGCCACGGTATTTAGTTGGAGAGAGATTGATTTTGGAGAGGTCAGGAGCATTACCTTGGTCGTATTCCTTAGCCTCAGTAAGGAGTACATCGTAGTTGCCGTCATTTTTGAACTTGTCGAGACGGTCTGTAGCATCGGTAGTCTGGAGATATGCCACTGATGCGTAATACATCGTTGGAGCTTTCTCTTGCTTCTGCTCAGCCTCTTGACTTTGTTCCTGGTCTATTTTCAGCTGCATGGCATCAATATGCTGGTTGATCATGTGAGAAGCCTTCTTCACATCGGTAAGCGTAGTCTTGATGAACTCAGGCGATTCCTTCAAGCTATCGAGCCAGTTTTTCAGATAACTGGCACTGTCTTCCTTCAAGTGCTTGGTCATACCGAAACGCTGGGCCACCAGAGCGGCACTCAGTTCGGCAACAAGTTCCTCACGGGCATATTCTGCGCTTCCGAAAGATGCAGGCTTCAATCTGCCCAAATGGTTCTCTGAACCCGTAGAGTGAGCCATCTCATGTCCGAGATTGGTGTAGAAGGACTCTCCATCCTTGAACTGGCGTTTCTCAGGAATGACAATCTCATTCTTCGAAATGCTGTAGTAGGCATTGTCACCATAGACAGGCTTGATAGGACAGATCCATCCGTTTTCCTTGATCATCTTATCCATGGCAGGGAAAGAGAAGTCATCACCATGATTCAATGGTCGGTTCACTCCTGCAGCTGCCTCCAGCTTCTTGTAGAGTTCCGGACGAGCCTCCTGCAAGTTGGTCTGTGCCACATTAAACACATTGTAAACCTGCAATTTAGGATATACGTTATACTCCTTGCGTCGCTCCTCGGACATCAGGCGGTAGTCATCGTATTTGATTTTCTCCCTTGTTTCCTTGTTCACAACGGTGAAAGTTGTGATGAATACCGGGAAACTCTTCTCGCCTTTGAGGATTGTCACCTGAGGCAGAGCTTCCCCATTGTTGTCCTTAACCTGCTGTCTTCTTCCTTGCTTGTCCTTATTGAAGTTCAGACCGGCAACTCTGTCGAAGGTGCAGAACATAGGCAACTTATATCCTTGCTTCTCACAGTGCATGATGAGCATCAGGGCATTCATGCCGTTATACTCACGCCCCGACAGGTTCTTAGGCCATGTCAGGGAACCTTCAGTGAACCAAGGCTTCTTCCAGTCGTTCTGCAAAGTGTTGATCTTCTCAATCATCATCTCGGCAAACTTGTCCAAAGCCCGGTCTTCACTGCTACGGCCATCTGTATTATATTTCTTGTAATCAGCCATAATCATTCATTATTGGTTGGTGGATGCTGCTTTCTTATCCCATGGAGTAAGCTTGGTGATACGGCAAGTGAGGTCGAGGCGGTCGTTGTAGGCTCCCACCTGCAAATCACCCTTGGCATTAATGCCAGCCTTAGCCTGTACCCAGTCAGCCTTTGTTGTGTCAAACTGCATGAAACGAATCCAGGTGTAGGCATAGTTGTCACCGTCTTTCTCGCTGCTGTAGGCAGAGAATAGGGTATAAGGCTTGCCCTTCTTGTCGGTCTTCACCTCAACCTGCTTGCCGATAGTTCCTCGGAACTCCATGGTGCCGGTGATTGCGTCCTGACTTCCTGCATTGAAGGTATTCACTCCCGAAGCCGAGAGATTGAGGTAAAGCGCATCGCCTTTCTTATGGAATTGGAGAACTCCTGCCACCTCGATACGGGAACCTACGGGATAGTTGACCAGTTCAGCCTGGTTGTCACCATCCTTGGCTACGCTGATCTCTACAGTCTTGTTGTTTCCGTTCTTGGCTTGAACCACTACGCTGATTCCAAAAGAGATAAACTGCTTACCTTCCTTGTTGGCACGCATCTGTGCCTGGCGACATACTGTGCCGCATACGGTTACATTACATTTAATCATAATAAACTTGGCTTATTGTTTTACTTCATTATTTGATTTGAACAGATTCCAGTCTGTCCTGCTGATTGTCAACGCCTTTCTGATAGTTCTGTGACATCTGCTGAGATACTGTCGCTGCCTGAATGATAGAGGCAACACCTCTTCGCTTGTCATCATCGCTCAGATTGGCATTGCCGATCGTCTGCTGGAGCTTCGTCATTTCAGCCTGTGTCAGTTCTCTTGCAAACTGGACGGTTCCGTTATCTACATGGAGATAAGGCTTGCCATCCTGAATGTTCACGGAACAGGCTTTATAAGAGGGAAGGAGCGAGGAGAGGTCGATGCTCTTGCTGACAACCGAGTCGGTCACTTTTTGCATTTTCTCTTCTTCGCTCTTGTTGTCTATCTGCAGGGCAAGTACCATGAGAGAGGTGAACATGGTCATAGCCATCTCAATGACAGGGTCATCGCCTGGCATTTTCACTCCGCTGTCCTCAGATGACAGAAGCTTCTTCATCCAGTCTTCAGGACTTTGTGCTGTGTCAGTCACTTCGCCTTGTGAGGCAGGATTGCTAACCTTGTACTGAGCGGTGATGTCCTTGCCGTTGTGGAGAGTCTGCAACTGGATGTTTCCCTTTTGAGAGATTTCAGCAAGATACGCAGCAGGGTCTATATCCCGTGCCTTGCCATCCGCAGAGATGCTTTTCACCCCAAAATGCAGATGCTCACCAGTGGTTCTGGTTCCCGTATTGCCAGTCACGCCCAATCGCTGACCGGCATTTACAGTGTCGCCAGTCTTGACGGCAATGCTGCTCAGGTGCATGTAGGTACATTGATACTTGCTGCCGTCATTTCTGTTGTATTCTACAGTGACAGACAGACCACCTGCAGTATTCGGATTGTTATTGACCTGAGTAACCTTGCCCTTGTCTTCCGTAGCCAGTACATTGTCATGCTTGGCTTGAATGTCGATGCCCTTGTGCATTTGCGTGTTGGCCGGATTGAGCGGATCTTTTCTCATGCCGAAAGGTGAGGTGATGAGCATAAACTCGTTTCTCTTCAAGGGATAGGAATACTTTTCGCTCTCAGTAGGCTTTGAAACACTCGTTTTCTGGCTGCTTTGTTCTCCTTGCTGACGAGGATTGGCTTCGGTACCGAAGGATTTGCCTTGCGATTTCATCTCCTTCATGACCATCTGGTCATACTTCTGCAGGTTGTTCTTCTCGATGATGCTCTGAAGACTTGAAGCGTACTTCTTGTTGGAGGCATAGCCGGAGTTCTGAAGTCCGTTAGTCCATCCCTTGTAGTCATCGGGGGATAGCTTGAAGAGTGAGCTGTATCTCTTGTTTCCCTTCAGAAACTGGGAATGATGCTCATATGAGTCGCCAACAGAAGCGTATTGACAGAACTTCTCGTTGGGACGGTCGTCGGTATATACGAGGTACTTGCCTCCGTTCTGAACCCAACCGGAAGTAGCCTTGATGCCGAAATGATTGTTTCCCTTTCGGGACAACTCGCTCTGTCCGCTTGCACTCTCGCAGATACCTTGTGCAAGGGTAACAGAAGCAGGTATGCCATATCGGCGCATCTGCTCCATGGCATACTCTGCATATTGTTCTACATATTCTTGATTCCTTGACATGATGATTACATGTTATCTGTGTATTCCTGATGAATTGTTCTGTTCCTGCTGAGGACTCTCTACCTTGGAGGGAGAAATTTCCTCTGTGGCACGTTTGGGGGCTTCCAACTGGTCGCAGATGGCAACCCGTTCTCCAGCACGGATGAGTTTCGGCAGATAGGTGTCGAGAGCGTGGTATGGGAACCCAGCCATGGCCAGAGGCTTGCCGTCTGCATCCTTGGTATGGGAACTCTTGGTAAGCGTGATGCCCAGGATTTTTGAAGCTTTCTCGGCATCTTGACAATAGGTCTCGTAGAAATCTCCACAACGGAAAAGTAACACTGCATCAGGATGTTTGCCTTTTAGCTCGTAGAATTGCTTTAACATCGGAGTCATTGCTACAACGGCAGCCTTTGTCTCTGCCTTAGTCTTCTCTTCCTTTGCCTTTTCTTCCTTCTGCTTCTGCTCTTTCTTTTCTGGAGTTTCCTCTTTCTGTTCCTCCGTAGCCTTGTCTTCCTCTTGCTGAGCGGTGTTCTGCTTTACCTCATTGCTCTGAGCTTCCTGCTCCGTTTTTTCTGTGCCTACAGCTACCGCATCGGTCCGGTCTTTGCGCAGTACATCGGCAAAAAGACTGGCAGCAAGGTGTTTCTTGTAGTCCTGCATGTTCTCGGCGAGCCACATACGTTGCCACTGGGATGGTGAAATCTCACGAGGTTTGAGCTTTTCTCCATTCACTGTAGGCATACAGAGGATGACACTCGGTTGATTGTCCGTCTCTTTGGTCTTGAAGATGTTGACACGTTGGATTTTGTCCACCTCTTCGGCAGGAACGTTGCTCTTGAAGAGGTCAACCTTCATTTCCGGCTTATTGGAAGCTTCCATGTAGTATTTCTGTGCCATGTCCTGGCGCATGGTGTCAGTGAGTTCCTCGTCTCCTTGCTTTACTGTGGTGAAGAACAGGTTGACATCGGCCTTGTCTGGATATACGCTGAAAGCCTTTTCATTCTCAGGCTTCAGATAGAGTGCCCACTTGCCTTCATCGTCACGCAGCATCAGGATCTTGTCGAAGTCCACGGCTCCAGAGCGTTTCACTGCATCTGAGACATCAAGCAGGGTGATGGTCTCCAGGCTCCAGTTGTTGAGTCTGGCAACTGAGACTGCCTTGCCGTCAAAGAAACTGTCGTCAGGACGGTAACCCATGGAACCATCAACATTGTAGAAGGTGACGGTTTCATAGCCTTCCTTCTGCAGGGCATGTTCGATACGACCTTTCTTCATACCAGGAATGTCGCTATCCATACCCAGCGATGCACCTTCTGGAAGGACAACATCTGCCATCTTTCCCTCTGCATCCTTTACGAGGACAAACTCCTTGGTGGACTTGTTGGGAAGGGTCTTGATTTCTTCAGCCACATAGTAGTGCTTTGGAAGGATGCTCTTGATGGCATCTGCCTGATTTCTGGCAGTCTTGCTGTTCAATTCAACCTTTTCGCCACGTTCTGCCTTGTGGAGCATATCTACGGCATTGTTGACATCCCTCTCCAGTATATCAATGAGGCAAGGATTCTCTTTCAGTTCTCTTGACCAATAATCGGTCATAGCCATGCTTTCCGGGGAGAGTTTGGCAGAGATTCCCAATTCCTGGAGTTTTACGGCGGTGGCAACCTCTGTGACCAGACGCTCCTGCTTCATGGCATCCTCTGCAGAGACCTTTCCGTTCTTCGTTACCATACCTTCACGAGCCAGTCGCTGCCCATGGCCAGTGGCTGTAACAAGTAGCGATACTGCATCACGGGCATAATCCTCATATTGTTCGTAGGAAGATGCTTTGGGAAGGAAGACAATGTCTTTCTTGCTGTCGTAATGTGCTACACCAGTAGAGTCACTGCGGATTTCGACCATGTTCTCACGTGCTTTTTCCAGAAGCTTTTCTACACCTTGGCGAATGCCTGTGGAGACAGACTCAACATCTTTTCGGTCGTTCAACCTGCCGTATTCCTGGACTGTTGATTCAAAGGCGGTCTTGTCAACCATGGGTAGGGTAGTCTGCTCGATATTGAACAGGGCTCTTACTTCACGGCTTCTGATTCCTTTGTAGTCAGCTTGCTTGTCTGAAGGGAGAGTCTGGTAGTCTGCACGGCTGATTTTGTCCTCAGGGTTGTGCTTGTTGACATACTCGTTCCAGTTGTACCAGAGGAACGGTACTCCTTTCTCTTTTGATTGAACAGACTCACCACGTTTCTTCGCTTCCGAAAAAAGCGTATATTGGTTGGTTTTGTAGCCGTTTTGAGCGGCGTGCATTCCTAAGATAATGGCATTGAAGGCTGATACCTGCAAATGCTTCTGGTAGAGTCCAGGAGCCTTGCGACCGTTGTTGTCCAGCCAAATGCCATTATCTTCCTTGGCTTTCCCGAACGCCTTAGTGAACAGTTCCACCTGACGTTCTGCAGCCATCTTTTCTTGCTGATTCTTTTCTGTCATGGATATGATGTTTTTGTGATCATTGCTTATAGCCAAGAACCCCAAGTACCTTGGTCTCGGCTATGGATTTGATTTCCCACTCTGTCACACTGCTGCTCATGTGCTGACGTAGCATGCGGTCTGCTTCCTTTGTCGAAGGAGCATTGACGTAGATGGTCTGTGGTGAGAACTTCTTTACGCCTGTGTCTTCATCCTCAGTGACAAGGGAGACGACGGTCTTGTACCAGTGGTTGCCTTCATTCTCGTCTTCTTTCAGAATCTCAGTGATTGGTTCACGTGAGATGGCCGTGATGTCGAAGTCTCTGGTACCGATAAGCTCTGTAGCAGCTTTGGTGGCACGTTTCTCTGTCTCGGTGAAGCTCTCGGCATCTACCAGGTATTCTTCACTGACTTTCTTGTTCTTTCCGGTGTCAAGGGCTTTACCGTATTTGACACGGAACTTATACCAGTATCTTTTCATCTTTGTTCTATGTTATCTTTGAGCAAGTGGTCTCTCGATGACTGTCTGTCGTTCGCCAGCCTCGTATTTCTCGGATGCTATCTGTCGCATCTGGTCATTCTTTGCCAGCACAGCATTGGCAAGGGTGTTGAGAGGCAGCGCTCCTTGACGGTAGGCATCCACAACTCTTTCAGGAAGAGCTATGGTGCAGGGCACTCTGTCAATGTTTGCTATCAGGCAGTTGGCTCTTATCTCCGGATTCTGGATACGTGCATTCAGAGGTTCTTCGGGATAGATGCGATAGTTTACTCTGCCACCAGCTTGTTGCGGATGATCCTGTGCCTTGAAGTTGTCCAAGGCTTCATGTCCTGCCTTATTGAGAAGATTCATGCCTCCCATTCCTATGAGCACCATTTTGAGAATCGGGTTCTTGACGAACATACCTGCGACAATGCTTGCAATAGGCATCATGTTGTCCTTGATATTGATGGACTTGGTCTTACCTGTGAACATGCCGACGAGCATATCAGGAAGCATGGCCAATACATAGCCAAGATTATGGCCTATATCGCTGATACCGTTGAGGCCGAATGACGTGAGAAGTCCTTGCCAACCGTTCATGTTAGTCTGTTCGGGCTGCGTGTTGCTGGCTTCACCTTCAGATTGGTTCACTCCTTCTGTTGGTTCTGCCTGCTGTGCTTCCTCAGATTGTGGCTTGTTCTGCGGTTTCTGCTCCGCTTGTTTCTTCTTTTCCTGCTGCGTTCGTCTGTATTCATCCTCCTTTCCCGGTGCAATGATCATGGGAACATCGGAACGGTCATTGAGTTTGTCACCAACATGGGTTACGAGCATGTCGCTTCCTATCCATGTGGCGGCTGTCTTCAAACCACCACCCAATCCTCCCATACAGGCAAGGTCGGTTACTGAGCCAAGGGCAATACCTGCGTTCTTTTCCCAGACAGATGGCTTATACCGCTTCTCTGCCTCTGAGTCTATCTTTTGCTCCAATGGCGATTTTGCGACTTCCTGCGGTAGATAGAAGATGGTACTGGTGGCAGCCTTTCGAATGATGTAGTCGATGGATGATTTCGGTATTTTGTCCTTTATCATCTTGTCGATCATCTTCTGTTCCATGGAGGCATTGACCGTGATATGCTGTCGCTTCAACTCTTTCTTGACCATCGCGATATAGTCTTCCGTGGTCTTGGATGTCCATTTGCCTGTGTATTTGAGGGTGTCATTTTGCGCCTGAATGGATGCCATACCACCGTCAGGTCCAGCTGCTGCTGCCATCAGACCTGCAAACGAATTGGAGTTTGACCGCAACTCGTCTGCAAGCTTGTTCTGTAGGTCATTCCGAACTTTATTCATAATCGGTATGACCTTAGTATTGAATATCTTATCCTGTTTTGACTCTACCATAGCTTTATGTTTACAAGTTTAATTGGTTGAGGATTTGCTCCCTGGTCTGTTCGATGGCGTTGTGATAGACTTCCATCTGTTTCGGGAAATATTCCTCCAGCCATTCGTCCTTCTCTATGTTGTCGTTGATGAACTTGATGGCCAGATTTTTTTCTATCTCAATGGCAGCTTCGCCTTTCTCGCTGTTGTTGAACCAAGCCTTAGTCCACCATCTGATTCCCGACTTGTCGGGATAGACGCTCACCAGGCGTGGAATGTCGAAGCTTTGAACATCGATGTCCAGTTCTGCCAGTGGGTCAACTATTCCGCTTGTCGTTATTGCCCAGTCTTGTGCTTTTTTTTTTCGATGGCGCTCATGCTCGACAGAAAGATCTGATGGCGCAAGGCGAGATAGTTGAGGAAATCTCCAATAAGGAGGTTCTGTACTCGCTCGGCTATTGGAATACTTTTTGATCCCATTCCCAATGGATTCGCCATGGAAGGCAGAGTCTCATAGAAGTAATTCTTCATGGCCGACATGGTGAAGATATTGCGAAGTGCAAGTTCTGTATGCTCTGGTAGGGCATAGATGCCTTGGCTCATGTCGCTCATGTAGTCGGGGAAGAAGCGCATCATGAGGTCTTCAATCTCCTTCTGGTCTTTGTCATACATGGTATGAACATCCATATCAAGAGTGACGAACTGAGGTGGTGCGCCTGGCTTGCCGTTCTGTTCCATCACTTTCAGATTGCTATAGATCATGGTGAGGAACTCCAGTGGATTGAGTTCTTCCCCCTTGTATTTGACTTCTACATGGAGGGAGTCGGCACTGACGGCGATGACTTGCCCTGCCTTTACCTCTTTGCCGTAGTTGGCAAACACGTTGCTCAGGTGGGCATAGGTCACTTCATAGTCACCGTATCGGGTAATCTGGTAGATGCCGTGAATAGCATCGTTGCCCAGTCCTGTCACCTTGCCGGTAGCTACTGCAGACAGCAGATAGTTCCTGACCTTGAAGTCAACTCCATGATGGAAAAATGACTCTCCAGTGTGCGGATGCTTCTGTTTGCCGTAGCCCAGGGACATGGTCACTTCTCCGTTTCTTTCCTCGAATGGCATGCAATAGCCACTGTCGGAATGCAGTATCATTTCTTGTGTATAGTGCATTGTATAATACTTTGTTATAGTGTTTGTTATCTTCGTCTGCTTACAGTATTGGTTTGTTTTACTTCTTGCTGCTTTTCTTCTTCCTTGTGGTTGCTTGCCTTACGGTCACTGTTGCCACCAAGTAGGCTGCTTAGATTGGCATTGTTGCCTATCATCATCATTCCGAGAACGGCTCCAGCTATCTTGCCTAACCATCCGAAGCGACCGAAGACGAGGAGGGCAGAGACTACAAGTCCTACAAGGCTGAGACCAGAAACGTTACCTTTGCCTATATTGCTGAAGAAGTTTCCGAACATGTCACCGCCATGACCAGAGAACATGGCTCTGAGGAAGCCAGACATTCCGCTCCACTTGGAATCCACGCTGCTGATAGCCCCATTTACGTTGTCTGAAAGCCCTGTAACTGAGTCTTTCAAGTCCTTCACGCCATCACCAATCCTAGATACGGTGTCGCCAATCTTCTTGGTGGTGTCTTCTCCTATGACGGCATCGCTGACTATGCCAACAACGCTTTTGTCCGTGGTGAGCTTCTCCCAACCGATGTAACCGAGACTTCCTCCAACCACTGCGCTTTTTGTGGCAGTACCTACGCCTTTCAAGGTCTGCTGAGGATGAAGCACAGCACTGCCCACTGTGTGTGCAGTTGCACTGGTCATCCTTCCTCCCAATCGGAGAGTTGATTTTAAAAATGAACCCCAACCCATAATGTTTTTTATTTCTAAATTATTGTACTGTTATTTGTTATCTGGTTATGTTGAACCTTTACTTCAATGTCTTGCATTCCTCCGCCATCGTTCTTTACATCGCTGTACAATGGTAGGTTTGTCAACTTCACTCCTGGCTCCATAGTCTATTTCTGCCCATACGTCTGACAGTCTGGTGTACTTCACTGCCCGTATCAACCGTTTGAGCTTTTGGTTCATCAGTTTGAGTTTCGGACGTATGCCAAAGACTATCTCCAGCCGCTGCTTCTCTGTCATCTTGTTATTAGAGAGGCATACCTGCCTGACATCATTGACTATCTCGACACTGCTCATGACAAGCTCCCGATAGAGCTTATTTCTATTTGCCGATAGAGCTACGGCCAGAGCATTGGTCGTCTGATGCCTAAGCTGGTGGCTGTAGGTGCCGAGCTGTCCAACGAGTCGGTCTATCTCATGATAGAAACCATAGATCTGAGCTGCATAGCTGATGATGCTGTTGAACCGGTCAAGATAGTTATTGAACTCCTTCTGCAGGTTGGTAGTACCTTCTACCTCTTCCTTGATCCATATATGGCCTGTAGATACAAGTTGCATCATCTGTTCCTGTTGCTTCAACTCTTTCTTGGCTTTGTCGGTATATTGGAATATCATACCTGCCAGGACAGGGTCATTGCCTTGGGCACGGAGAAAACTCCCATCCTGCCCATCAAAGGGAAGGATGAGAGAAAAGAGAAGTAATATGAGAGCATAGAGACGTTTCATAAATATTATCCTGAAATAAATCTTTTTTTATGGTGTTACAACTCTGGCACATCTGCGCCATCTGCCAAGGGCTTGACTGGCTATCACGGCATTGCTCCGGTCGAGCATTCCTGCCGTGACATTGTTCCAGACATCGGCCATGGTGTAGTATCTGATGCTTAGACATAGCCTTGACAGCTTCTTGTTGAACTGTGCCAGGCGATCGTTCAGTTCCCAGAGGGTTTTGCTTCGTTCTGCGCCAGTGAGCATATTCTCATTGCCACCTTTGGCTATGGCATCCTTTAAAGTGGTATATACCGTGACGAGCTCTGTGGCCGTCTCGATATAGAGATTGTTCATGCTCGCTGTCGCCACAATGCCCTGTGGGTTGCTTGCTATGGCCTTCTTCAGATTGCACAAGTTGATGAAGATCCTCACACCGTCGTCATAGAGCGAGGTGCAGGCTTTCAACGTGGAAGCATAACCCGATGCCGTTTTCAGATAGCTGTTGTACTTCTTTTCCCATTTGTGAATCTGCGAGAACTCGGCTGCGATGGTGTTTTGAAGGAATGCAGTCTTCTGCTGGTCTTCTATCTGGTTCTTGATCTGACCGTTGATAAGTTCGTTTCCCTCAGCCAAGGCAACATACTCCAATGGATTGCTGGAGGCAACCTGAGCATGAGCTATAGTAGGCAGCAGCATTAACGCCAAGGCAATGGTTGCAACAACCTTGCTTCTTCTGTTATCTGTTGGTAATTTCATATATGCCTTTTCTCTTTTTGTTGTATTCTACACGTTCACGAATGATTCTCACCACGTCCAACCTTTCCTTCACACCGTAGATGTCGAGTTTGGGATTAGAGCGGTCGCCGCTGAATATCCATACTGTCTTCAAACCGAACAACTGTTCCAGAATGTCACGGTTCTCGCTGAAATCCACCACTCGGTACAGCTCGATGTAGTCACTGGTTCTGGTCAGTACTCCATGCTGGATGATGAGCTGTTCAGAGGTGATGATGTATCTGAGTTTGTAGAGATATAAGCATCTATAGAGCATGATGCAGGTCATCACACCTCCAAGTACCACGAAAGGCATCTTGTAGGTGATGCTGTCGTGACCGGCAACAAGGAACAGGGCACAGCTGATGATGAACGACATCCCTTGCGAGATGATATACTGCGCCCAGTGAGGGCGTAGGGTGATGATGTTGTATCGTCTGATTGGGTCTGCCATATTCATTATCGTTTAAATCCATGATGTTTGGTTTCCTCGTTCTCTTCTTGCCGTTCAAAGGTCAAGTCCACACCGTTCTCGTCAAATGCGGTCTCTACTACGTCGGTCATAGAGAACTGTTTCTTGTCAAGTAGCTCATCGTTGAAGTCCTTGTAGCCTTCCGATGGCTCTTCCCGTATAATCTTCACTGGAGCGAGGTCTTGGTCTTCGTGCAGGTTGAGCTTCTGTAGCAGTGCATCCTTGAAGTCCTTGAATGCTTTGTTCATCTTGTCAGCAGCTTCCTGCTTGTCTTCTTTACACAAGAAGGGAGAGTAGTGATACTCCAATGCCTCTTCTTTTGCAGAATCGTAAATTAGGTAGAGCTGTTTGAGTTCTTGGGGTAGTAAGCTGTAGTTCTCATCATTGAAACTTAGCAGTTCCTTGATGGTTCTCGGCTGTTTGTCGAAGCTTTCCATGAACTCCCTCATTTCAGCAGGTACATTTCCTGGAGCTACAGGACTCTGTTTGCTTGCTATATCCTCGAAGTTTGCCACAAACTGCTTTCCTGCCACATCCTTGTCAAAGTCAAGGTGGAAGGTGGCTTGGGGTGCTGTTTTCAGCAATCCCTGTATCTGCCCATAGCTTGGGTTACCTCCAGTAGAGACATAGACTCCGGCTTTCAGATCCTGCCGTCCACGCTGGTCCAATCCTGATTCCTTGCGCATCTGCAGCTGGTAAAATGCCATGGCATCGTATGCGCTTTCAAAGACAAGTACGATACGGGCATCCTGGAGTGCCGTTTTCTTGGGACTTGCCATCCATAATCCTTCGCTGGCGTTGGTGCCGGTAGCCATGCCTTTTCGGGCAGAACCATCCTTTCGAGGATAACCTCTTTCCTCTAAGCCTACACATTTGTCTGGTTGCCCAGGGATGTGCATAGGGAAGGAGAGATTCTTATAGATGCTGCCATCCTTGGCGGTTTTCGATGCGAGGAAGAAGCTGTCATGGAAGGCACAACGTGTGGCGAAATCAATTCCTCTTGACTTGAAGAAGGCGTAGAACGGCTTCTGTGACTCGAAGTCTTTAGGATTGAAACGGTCAATCTTGTAGTCATTGATGTCAAATGGCTTGCTGTTGACTGTTGGATTATGTACTTCCAGATTCCGATGTTCTACCGGGATGTTTAGCAGGCGTTGGCAGACCTTATGGACAAGGGCTGATTCCTTCATGCCATTCTTGTACTCCTTGAAAAGGTCTGGATGCTCCCAGATGAAGGAGGTAACAGAGTAGAGCTTGATGGTTGGCGGCTGGAAACAGCAGTTCTTGTTGGGCATGACAATGTACTTGTCTCCACTGATTCTTTTTCCGTCGCTGCCCAGGCGTACATACGCAGGATAGCGCAAGCCATCACGCTTGTAAAACGTGTAGCCTGCGTCCTCCAATACGTCCTTGATGTTAAGACGGCTTCTGTAGTCTGCAAATGTCTGTTCGTCTGTCATCTCTTGAATGTGAATTGTTGTTTATCTGCCATGACCTAAGCCTACACCGTGTTCACCTGCATTGAGTCCTGCATCAAAGGCTCGTGAAGCAAGGTCTTGCGGTGAATCCACGCTGCCCTTGAAATAGACATGTGGCCCATGGGCATGGTCATGATGGTGTTCTACGAATACTGCCGGTGCTGGACGGTCTCTGCCCAGTTCGCTCATCACGGCAAGTCCTGCAAGGAGAGCTCCTCCAATCTGAGCCCCGATGTTCTTGCCTTCTCCAGGGATGGTTTTCATATCCACCTCCTTGAAGATGTGGGAGAAGAGTTTCATGCGGTGGTAGTCATCTATAGCCATGAACTTGTCATACTGCTTTTGGGTAATCTCATGGCTGATACTCTCTCCATTGATGACGGCGGTCATGCGATACTTGGCGTTGCCTTTCTCATCCTTCTGGATTTCTCCCTGCTCATTACGCACTGGTTCAACCTTGATGTCATCAACCTGAACCTCTCTGCCATGCTTGCCTTCACGGAACCATCCCTTGCTTTCGTTCTGCTCATACAGGCTGTTGCCATCTACATGAGCAACACTGCGGTCTTCTGGCTCGATAGTAATCTGGTCGCCATTAGATGGGAGCGACTGGTCAATCACCATCTGCTGGCGGTTGTTGAGTTCAGCCTCTATCTCTGGTCTGAGCTTCAAGCTGATCTGCTCTTTGGAATTGAGCATATCCATCGTCAGTTTGTCCTGGAAATCGTTCCTGATGGCATTGTTGATGATGTCGATGCGGTTCTGGACAGGTACTTGCTTGATGGAGTTGTTGGTCAACTTCTTCACCTCATCCTCTGTGAGGTCATAGACAAAGTCCTGCTTGGCAGCAGTGGACTGAATGGTCAGGGTCTTGTTGGCTGCATCTACGATGATGCCGTGAGACGAAAGACACTCCTGCCATTTGTCATTGCTGAAATAAACCTTGGAGGTGATGAGCTCGTTGTATGGCTTGGCAGGTTCCTTGGGGCGAGGACGAACCACTACAGGGGTAATGACTGATTGCAGGTCTGCCAACACATCCTGCGAAGGTTGCTGTACCATGTTTTGCTGACCACCTTTATAATAGAAGCCATAACAGCCATTTTGCAACTCGCCCGGCTTCATTCTGCCATCAGGACGTTCTGGTACGATTGGAGCACCCTGCATGAACATGGCTCCTCCAACTCTGCGCATGTGGAATCCTTCCTGGCATCGTGGAGTCCAACCGAGGAATCTTCCGTGATATGGATCCATCATCATGTGGGCATGTCGTTTGTTCCAGGGAAGTCTGCCGTATTCGCCAACGCCTATGCGGTAGCCGTGGAGTCCCATGGCAACACGGCCATTGGCATTTCGGGCATGTACGAAGTCACGTGGCATGTAGAAATCATTCTTCACGAGTTCTGCCACGGTGTTGTAGGCTTGCTTGTTGGCTGAGTTTGCTCCCCAGTCAACCAAGGCTCTGTGCTGTTGTGCGGTGATGGCGTAGGTCAGCAGAGGGGAATCGTGACCTTGAACGGCCAACTGATAACCTTCTCCTTGTCTGATGATATGTGCTTGCATACCATTCTTTCTGAGAATCTCCTGAAGCTCTGGTGCCAGGTCTCTGCCTACTGGTAATGCATTTGATCTGATAGACATATTCTAGTGCTGTTTATTGTTTCTGTACTGTGTGATTATTCGCCAGCTTCAATCTGCTCGCCCTTCCAATCGACAAATTCCTCTGCCGACTCCTCATTGACAATGAGATCCTTCTCTTTGCAGAAGGCAGTGTATTCCTCCTGCCATTCAGGTGAGTGGTGATTGATGTAGTCAAGCCAGCCATATTCTCCGCTCTGGACTTTCTCCACGAGCTCGTCTTCTGGATAGTACTTTACATTTGCCATGAAATCTTGTTTTATGGGTTAATACTTTGGGTTATCGCTGCATCATGCGCATACCCAGTTTCTTCTGTTCGTTCCACATCTCTTCGGTATAGTTCTCTTCTGGGATGTAGTCGAGATTGCCGTCTTCATCCATAGTCCAACAGCCGAAGATGCCGAAGTTGAACTTATCCCAGTCTCGCTTGGCTTCTCTCTTCCAGACAAGTTCGTTGCCTGCTGCGAAACGGATGCCGGTGTTGGAGTTGAGGTCGATACCGATGGATTGTTCTTCGTCATCCTCAACGATGGTAAGGATGTCACCATTCTGCAACTTCTGCATCTCTGCACCAGTAAGGTGGTACCGATCTGCTACATACTGGATGTTTCTACCGATGACCGGGGTTGGAACACTGAGCACCTGCTTGCTTTCTGGATCAAGCTGGAAGAAACACTTACTGCCGAGTTCCTTACCAACCTCGTTGCTCTCCAAATGACCGACGATAGGCTTTCCTGCAACAAGGTTCTTCTCCTGCTGCTCGTTGAAGAGTTTCAAGTCTAACTCATCGAGCTGTGGATAGAAGAGCACATCAACGCCATCTTCGGCTGTTCTTACCAGGCTGAATCTGGTTCGTGCCTTGACTTCCTCACCATCATCGGCTGTGATATGAACTGGCAGGACTGGCGACTTGCGGCCATTGTAGATGTTCTGGAGGACATCGGTCGGTAAGTCGTCAATCATTGCCTGGGTGAGTCCAAAACGTTCAAGGATGCCATAAGGCATCTCGTTCTCATCGAAATTGTAATTCATTTGCTTCTGTTTTATTCGTTTTTTATTTGGTGGCTGACCTATGACAGGTCTTATTCAGACTGCGCTTAAAGCCAAACCGTCAACAAAGTTACATTGTAGATATAGAAGAAGTTAAACATGTACGTTAGTATCATCAAAGTTTTATAGATAGTTATGAAAGTAGTATGATTATTCTTCAATTATCATACTATAAACATAAATAAAGTTAGATATTATAGGGAAGAGGTAACTTCTTTCGTGCTGTTTTGCTGAGTCTGATTACCTTTGCAACATGAAAGCAATAAAGACACTCATATTGATACTGACAATGATGCTTACAAAGACTCCTTCACATGCCCAATTCAATACGATTGGGTATGTGAAGAAGCATAGTATATCTAAAAAGAAGAGTCCACAAGAAACAACTCATGTTGCTTCTGTGGACTCTGTAATGAAGTCTGATTCCTTGCCTCAAGATTCTTCCAAAGATGTTCTTCCTTATCTCAGGGTTTCGTTTCCGTTGAAAAACATTCAGATCAATTCAAGATTTGGTATGCGTAATCACCCGGTGAAGCACAAGAAAATCTTGCACAACGGCGTGGATCTGGCAGCTCATTACGAGAAAGTGTTTTCCATGTTTCCAGGGGAAGTGACTGGCGTTGGCCATGACAATCGCTCAGGTAAGTATGTCACAGTCAGAACTGCTGCCTATACCATCAGCTATTGCCATCTTTCTGCTTTCTGGGTTTCAAAGGGGATGTTCGTCAATGCAGGAGAGGTGCTTGGGGTATCTGGAAGTTCTGGAATGTCAACTGGCCCTCATCTGCACTTGACAACAAAAAAGGATGGCAAGGTGTTTGACCCTGTCATCCTTCTGAAGTATGTTCGTGAATTGCTCAAAAACTCCCTATAGTTTATTCAAACACAAGCAATTTGCCTGTTAATACTTTCTTGGTGCCGTTCATATATGTCAGTATCACCTTGGTGATATTCATATTAGAAGCGTCTCCAGACACATAATAATAGGAAGTGTCCCATTCCCAGCTTGCTGATTCAAACTCTCGAAGTGGTCCAGTGCCCTGGAAATGGCCGGTCTTCCTCAAATCGCCTACATCGTTGGTTACTTTGAAATATACATCGATGTACTTGATCGTATTTCTGTTGGTATTCATGTAGTTGAAATTGAATGATATACATGAATATTCTGAATCCCATCCCCAATCAGTAAAGAAGCCGTAAGGTGCTCTCTTTTTGAGACATTTGACATACTCGTCAAGATAATGGTATGACAGCTCACTTGTAATCATATCATAATCCTCTGACTCATCTGTAAGGCTATCTTTGAATATTTCATAGTGATACCTGAAAGGACTGTATTCTTTCAGACTTTGGCTTAGTTCACTTTTATGTCCTGTTATATATGTGTAGCCCAGTCTGCCATCAGTTTTTGTGAAGTAATAAATGGTATCATTTTTGATTCCAATAGTGAATAATGAATCCTCTGAAAATGATTTCTCGCATTCATCACAATACAGAGACCTATTTCCTGTAGGCACCATTCTCCAGTTGTGAGTTTCCATATAGTCAGAACGTTCTTTCTTCAGTTTGGCCAATCTTTTAGCTTTGAGCGTCTCTATTTCAATGGAGTCAGCCTTTGCTTTAGCTATGGAGTCTTGAATATGCCTTGTTCGTGCCTCATTTAGTGCAGTATATTTATCATCCAGCTGCTTGGAGTATTTTTGAACAAGTACATCAAGTTCATCCCCTGCTACTTGGGGGATGGACTTGTTCTTCTTGATGATCTTGGCGTAGTCCTTGGTTAGGGTGATCACAATATTGCTGTTTGGGGTCATGACATACAGATTTTGAGCTTTCTTGTCATAAGCATAGCTGCCCACAATATTGTCAACACGCTCAACCGACTTCTTGGTTACTCTTTTGTAATAACCATCGCTTCCAAGTTCATAAGCAACAATTACTCTTCGCTGAGTAGAATTGCTTATAGAAAACTGGGCATGTACATCGATGGTTGCCATCACCAGCATGAATAAAACGATTATCTTTTTCATTGTCTGTCTTTGATTAAACTTATTTCTTTTTGATAAAATCGGCAAATTCTTTGCCTGTATATGTTTTCTCTTTCATCAGTTCAAGTACTGTTTTATCCGAGAAATCGAGCCTGAGATTGGCAGTCGTTGGATATTTGACATTTGAACTCCAGAATGTGAAGTTGTATTTCTCACTCGGATTCAGTGTTTTGCTGACTCTACCATCATCCTCTGCCATGAAATTCCCACTCCTGTCATAATATGTAACAAGATACTTGATACCGGAGATAGAGTAGGGAAGTGTATTCACTATGCGAGCATCTCCATTAGCGGTTCCATCATAACTTGTTTCCCATGACCAGTTGACTATCTTGACTTTAGCCCTCAGTTCTGCCCACGTGTCCCAGTACTTTGCACTTATCAAATCACTTAGTTTGCTCAATCTTTGTGCCAATGCTACATCATTGAGTTGCTTCTTTCCAAGTGCTCCAGTCGCTCTGCCGAACCATTCCTGATCTTCATCCATTGTGATCAGCCCCTTTGAGTCATAGATATACCAGGAGGATTCTTTGTCTTTTGCGATAAACAAAGTTATACTGTCCTGCTTGAATGTGCCTGTTGCATCAGTATAATTGTTATAGCAGCGAACAGCTATCGTATCATTCTTCACAGTGATGCCAGATTCTTCTATGTCCACAGCATCTGATTTAGCCTCTATGTGCAAGCTGTCATACAGTGGATAGAAATCACCTGGCTTTCCATAGGTGGTATTTGATAACGACGTGAAGAAATTACGAGAAAGTTCCATCGCCTCGTTCTTATGGGAACAAGACGACAGAACCAATGCTGTTAATATGAATACTACAGTGTATTTCATTTCTTCTTATTATTTTTTCTTTTCTGGCTTTTTTACCTCTTCCTTGCCGTCGCTGATTCTTTTGAAAACGAAGTTGACGACAGCAGTTCTGGTATTGTCTCTGATACCAGTGACATACTCAGAGTTACCGAAGTTTGGAAATGCGGTGCCTGTTTCTGTGTAAGCACTGACCAGTTCCCATCCTTCCTTACCCATCTTGTTCAACATTGCAGTCTGATCTGCGAACACCAGAGTGCCGAAATCTGCAGCAATTTCTGCATCGTGTCCTGCAACCTTTACTATTTTGTATTCCCATTGTTCATTCTTGCTACCACAAGAAGCGAGCGTTGCAATTAAGCAGAAACCTAAGATAAACTTCTTCATAACATTATTATATATGTGAATATTCTGTTCTTGTGATGGGTGCTATAAATATCAAATTGCATTCGTTAATATAATATTTATCATCATGGTTATGACGAAACAGCTATTATAACTATTTCTGAATCAGAAGATAACATTCTTATCACGAAGTCCTTTCATTTGGCTGTTAATAACAGCTTTTAAGGATATAGCTCCATGCAATATTATTTTTATGCGGCAAAGGTATAATGTAAGAGTGCAGTCTATCTGCATAATAGCAAAAAGTTCCAATATTCCGATAAAAAATATCACATCTTACCATACTAATTTGTAAGCGGCTCCGCGTTTATACCTTGCCCTTTATCGTAAAAGTTCTTACCTTTGC
>ENA-OYXC01000157-OYXC01000157.1-human-gut-metagenome-genome-assembly--contig:-NODE-157-length-37434-cov-5.683592_pt1 | contig 37434 bp, 55 predicted proteins | sample MGYA00244214_ERZ653415 | MGnify/ENA primary metagenome ERZ653415 (study PRJEB26926, sample SAMN06165016) | human gut metagenome | biome: ENVO:00009003; feature: ENVO:2100002; material: ENVO:00002003... | reverse complement strand
CCGCTTAAGCTCTTTTTAACCCCGCCACAATGGCGGGGTTTTTGTATACAAAAAAGAACCGCATTCTCATGCGGTTCCTAAGTTTTAAATTTGGTCGGGGCGGCGAGATTCGAACTCACGGCCTCTTGTACCCGAATAACGCAAAAATATTATTTAACACTATCAACTAATGCTCCATATCCCTTATTTCATGGCGTTTATGGACATTTCAGCAACATTCCGAGAACTAGCCAATATTAGCTGAAAAGCATCAAATTAATTGATTTTGTTTACGGATTGTTGACAGTTTTTTCTATACGATAAATGGATAATTATAAATTTTCCCTGCCTTATCTCTGCCAATACTGCTGTTATGCATCCAATAGTTCCCAAGCAATCTCATGTGTAACCAGATAATTATACGTATTGTAGGCGCGATTAGAATATCCCTGACGATACATTGCACCAACGGCTGCTGCCTTATAATATTCATCCGCAAACACATCCGCCAGCGCTGACAGATTGTTTACATCGTAGCCCCAGCTCTTGCGGTTACGCACAAATACCCTTACCACGTTGGTGCTAGTCGGGCACCACATAGCTGCATAAATTACGCATTTGCTGTCGTTAAGGTACGGCATAAGCGCGTCGACATAATCGAGGCAATCGGCAGCCAGTATCTCCAGCTGAGCAGCTCTGCCCTGCTCACTGTCAAGGGCCGCACGCAGCTCATCCAGCTCGCCGGAGTTAACAATATCGGAGTATGTGCGGCCGATAAATTTACGGCCACCGTCAATCCAGCTCAGAAGATTGTCCCCACGGCCGCCCTCCCACTGGCTCACACCCATGCTGGGGTAATTGCCGGCGGTGCTGCAGCTCACCGAGTCATATGCGCCCTCGATGCCGGTGGCGATGATGCCAGCAGCAACCTCATGTGCTAAGAGATGTCTAAGGTCCATATTATCACATCCTTTTTTTCTTGATGGTGTCAATTAATCCTTGCACAGCCTCTACACCAGCAGCGTTAAGGTTCTCCACGATGCTCAGCAGCTCGGTGGCGGTCAGATAGCCGATGATGGTGCTCACAGCCCATGCAGGTTTAGACAGCTCCACCATGATAAGGTCAGCCGTGGCAGCAGCCATTACACAGACAAGGTATACGGCGATTTTGCCTAAAAATCTGTGTTTCATCACTTCGCTTTTGATTTCCCCTGCCTCGCGGGCGCGCTTAATGCCGATAACAGATTTTAAAAAGCCTGGGTCGGCCACACCCTGAGCCTTAAGATACTCATACGAGATTGCCACCCATTTGGTAAAACAATCCACAAAAACAAGCAGGCTGAAGGCGTAAAACAGCACGGCGTGCTTGTGCAGCAATAATACCATAATAGCGGTCGCGGCCGCCTTATAGCTCCACCCGGTGCCTAAGGTTTTGCCGGCAGCTACGGCCGAGTCAAAAAATAATTTGTAATTCATCATGTCCCTCCTATTCCCTTATAATAATAGCAATATATTATAAGGAGTGATTTAATTTGCAAAAACGATTAAAATTGCCAAACGGTTTTGGCAGCATCAGTTATTACGGCGACAAACGCCGCCGCAAGCCTTACGTCGCCAAAAAATATATTGGTGGCAGGCAAAAGCCCATTGGTTATTTTGAGAGTTACGAGGCGGCCCTCTCGTACCTCGTTGCGTATAATAGAGATCCATCATTGTTTAACGCCTCCGAGATAACATTTGCTGAGGTCTTCAGTTTATGGTCGGCCGAGCATTACCATAAAATAGCCAAGAGCACACAAGCCAATTACGATGCAGCTTATCGCCATTGTCAGGCTATCCACACGGCCAAATTTGTCAAGCTGCGGCTGCAGGACCTGCAGGCCATCATCCATGATATGAGTGCTGCCGGCGTTGGATACGCCAGCCAGAAGAAATGTAGGCAGCTCATGCACAACTTATATACCTACGCCATCAAATACGAGATTATACCAGCGTCGGCCGATGCCTCACGCTTTGTCGATATTGACCGCAAGATTACCAAATATCCTAAAAAGCCGTTTAATACACGTCAGCTCAACCGCGTTAAAAAGCTGGCCGAGAGCGATGAGCCGTTATCCTGCTGGGCGCAGGCTGTTGTGATGATGATATATGGTGGGCCGAGGACGAGCGAGTTTTTGTCCGTCCTCAAAGCAGACGTCAAGCTCAAGCAACGCTATTACATCATCAGAGACAGCAAGACCGAGGCAGGCCGTAACAGAGCCGTACCAATCAGCCGCAAGGCGCTGCCCTATTTTAAGGCTTGGATGGATAAGCCTGGCAAAACGCTCATCACGATAGATGACGGCGCTGCTCTATCCTATCATCGCTTTAGGACGCGTTTTGACAACGTCATGGATGCGACAAGCTGCCATCACACGCCGCATGAGTGTTGCCATACTTGCGCCACAATGCTTGACAATGCAGGAGCTAATGACACAGCCGTCAAGCGTATCTTAGGCCATGCCAGCCAAGGTATAACCAAGGGCGTGTATACGCATAAGAGCCTGCACGAGCTCAAAAAGGCAATAGATTTGATATGATTTGTTGCTAACGTGTTGCTTATCCGGTAGGTGCTGGCGCTGTTAAGCCTTGCCGCTGCGTGGATTTGATGTTGCTAACGTGTTACACGTTGCCAAACATTGTTTTGACGTGTTGCAAACGCAGGCACAGCAAGGGTTTGAGCAATTTTAGAGGTTGAGAGTAATCGCCTCGACCTCAGCAACAGTTGTCGCAGCCTCTACCTTGTCCTTAGCAGCTCTATACGCCACGTGTAGGGCGTTTGAGCGTTTTGCGACAGATGCAATAACCATACGTAAATCGTTGGCTGTTACTCTAACATCAGCATTATCTGCCGTAGTCCAATCAATGGAAGCATCAGCTCCCTGCACATCAAGTGCAATAATAGCAGCACTAATGCGTTCCCTCGCTTTGCTATCATAATCAAAAGAGTAACCTTGGTAGGTAATAGGCTCAACCTCTTTGCTGTCACGCTCAGCTTTAAGATCTGCGATTTTAGCAGGTTTAGCGGCTTCCAGCAGCTCCGCATCGGTAGGTGCTGGCTTAGGATATACAACGCCGTCATCAGCAATAAGGTATTCGCCGTCGGCATTGCCGATGAGCTTGTTAAAATCATCGTGGTTGACAATGACATAGCCTTGTTTAAGGTAATTAGCGATTTGCTCTTCGTCATATTCAACGGCGAGCTTTGTGTCTTTTCTCTGCCCATTGTCAGGCAGGACAAGATATTGATTTATGCGTTTATCGTTCATATTTTTTCCTTTCTACGCCCTATGTTGGGCGGTTTTAGATTTGCAGTGGGGAAACAGTAACGAAACTAACCAAAATACCACGGTAACGTTTCCCATTGCGTTTAGCGTCTTATACAGCGTTGTCGGTGTCCCGAAAAGCAGTAGTTTCCTGAGCGGTAGCAACAGTAATTTCGGTGTAAAAAGCCAAAATAATTGGAGTTTTATCGCCAACATGTATGACAACAGCCGTGGTTATGCAGGCTTTAACTGGTGTGCTTTCGGCAGGGCTTAGGCTTTGCCGATGGCCACCCACCAAAAGCCAGCATAGCCGTTGCCTTTATCGTAAGAGCCCGCTTGAAATGTCTTGTTGGTCACGGTTGAGACGTATTGGCAACTTTGAGAGCCCGAGCAGCCATAGTTATTTTCTGTGCGCGCCACCGCTATCACTACATATGTCACGGATGTAGCTATAGGCAATGTTATGGTAACATTACGCGTGCCGGTCGTATAAACTCCCCACTGCAGAATTAGCCCATTCGCAAATTTTACGTATCCATTTTGCGCAAGATTTGCTGCTATGATGCCACCGCCTGTAGTTGCGTTGGCAAGCTCACTCTTTAGGATGTAGTCGAGCATGCCGTTGGCAAAAACAGGGATTTTATCATCAGTAGTGTTATGGTTAAGTCTAAACGTATAACCGCCAGCGTACAGTTTGCCGTCCTTGTAATAGATAGGCTGGCTGCTAGAGCCAATGGAGCCGCTGCCGATTAACGCTTTGAGCAACGCGTCGGTGCTGGCAGCGCTCACGCCTGTGCCGCCGTATTCTTTCGGCAGGACGTTATCTGTCCCAAACAATGCTGTGAATTTGCTCTTGACCAGCTCAAAAATTTTAGACACGTTACCGATGTTGAGCAGATGTGTCGCCTCAGCGCTCTGGCCGTCATGGGCGGTCTGCACGTCGTCATTTGTCGCCAGCGCATAACTATATGCCAGCCGCATCTCCCATGTGCAGTAATTATCAATTACAGTTGTCTCGTTGCCTGTCCACGCAGGCTCTACGCCTGAGGTAGCGCCTGCAATAACGCAGACGGCTACAAGTCCCGGCGGCATTGAGGGCGATGCAACAATATCGCCTACCTTGTACTGTGTCTCCGGCTGCCAAAGGCGGTCGGTAAGAGCCTTAGCTAGCTCGTTTTGATTACTGAGATAATCCTGCATATCCGCATCCGTAGTAGGATTATCGTCGCCCGGATACCGGTTATAATTGCTAAAATCTAAAATTTTGGGTAATGACATAAAATTACATCCTTTCTTGATTTCTACGGGGGAATTAGCTAGTCACGGACATAGCCGCAACGGATATTACGGCACAGACAATTACTCTGGGAACACAAAGCGCTATTGCGCATCACAGCACAAGATTGATAGCGACCCGACCGTATATGGCGTTAACAACACGGGCAATGACGAGCCGCATAATAATATGCAACCATTTGGCTGCGTGCGCTACTTTAAACGCCTTAGCTGATACGGATATATAAATGCACCGTATTGTAAGGTTGGACGATGTTATGAGAAACGTTATTACCTGTATAACCTGACCATCTTACCCATTCTGTCAACCTATCCGCAAAAAAACAACCATCTTGCCCACTAATTAAGCCGTCACCGCCCAATTTGATTTGCGGTGATAGGTCGTTGTTTGCCAAGTTTCTGTCGGCAGCCGATGCCCATTGGGCACAATTAGGTGTAATCCAATGATTATGATGCGGCAATTCCCCCGTAGCACTCACGATATCCGTCTATAATATAAGACTGTTACAAATGGCTGCTGATTATTATGGACATTGTCACTGCCAACATAATACGTCACGTCGGCATATTGGCGAGTCGTCCCGCTGGTGTAACCATAAATTGTTTGACTACTGGTTCCGACTGGCGACGAGTCGATGTTTGGATTAAACCATTGCGGGCGACTAAACTCATGCCTATGTGATGGCAATTCCCCCGTAGTGAGTTGATGCTGATATTCGCCGCCGGTATCTCCAATCTCAAACGTCTTGCTCTCACCCCTGCTGTCTTGGCCGGTGCCAGCACCAATCAGCACACGTCCGGGGGCAAACACCTCCCACTGCGTCCCCGGCCATCGTGTAGCCGGAGTGACGGAGCTTGTTGTCATATAGATGTCGCCTACCTCGTAAGGGCATTGCTTAAACGTGTAGCCCAACGCATTCCAAGCTGTCTGTCCATCGCCTATCTTGATGTTTTTGAGCATTCCGTCTTTCTCAATCCCAATTTCGCCGACGCCGAGCACAGGATTGACAGCTTCCCACGTATCTTTTTTGTCGATGCGGTTAACTGTTTTGCCATCCTGCTCATCCATAACAAATGTATCTCCTACAGCCATTACTCAATTACCTCCTTTTCAAATCCCTGCCATGTTACATCTGCCACAACAGCCACAGGATCACGGCTCCAGCCAGCATCGTTATTGATGCGGTAAAAGCGTATCTTGCAAGGTGTACGGCTGACGATATCGAGCTGATAGGTGCCACGCAGCTCACTTGTAATACTGTCTACCCTTACCGCTGTCGTCTGATAGTTATGCGTAACTATAGGCAGCTCAATGCCTTCTTCAGGCACAGTAATATTTTCAAAATGCTCTTCGCGGTCCGGAACATCAATTACAGCCATAAGAGCTTTAACCACAGTTTCTTCCTGTCCAGCTGGTGCTGCTATTTTCAGTTGAATTTCATCGCCAGCACGCACGTCAAATTTCGTAGCATACTGTTTCCAGATATTATCTTTATTAGCTATTTTGTAGAGGATGTTGGTAGCATTCAAGATGTCATATCCCAGGAAGAAATTACCACCGGCAGGCGCGATAAGTTTAGTTGTCATTACAAATGATTTGTAATTCACTGCTCCCCAATACGGAGCTGCAGGCTTATCCCAATAGTAGTTAGTTTTATCTACCCAGTGCGTTACTGCCATAGTGCTATGTATATACCCATCCGTACGCTTGCTGCCATCTGTTTCGACTGCTTCCCAATCATTCTCAGCAAAATCGACGCGATAAAGCACGTTGTCTTCCAAAGGCTCAGCAAAGTTTACTAATACACTGGCGAACTTTTTGCTTTCGTTGCCGCTGCTATTCACTGCCTTAATCATGATGGTATGCACGCCTTGGCGGACTGTATTGGTTTCATAAGGCTGTACTGTTATAAGGCCGTCCTGTACTTCGAAGCCACGTTCCCAGTTTGGTATACTGCCCTGTATATATTTCATCCGGAAACCGCTGATATTGTTAATTTTAGGATATTCAAAATCCCAATAATACCGACGTTGGCCGTTGTGCAGCACTTCTACATCAAGATTAGTAACATTCGGCGGGAATGTATGGCGTTTGCGAATAATGTATTGATATACCGGTACATCCGCCAAGCTCTGTTCATTACCCATGAAAATGTTAAAGCTGGTGAACTTAAAATAAACAGTTTTACCATCGTCGCTGTCCAGGAACGTTGTTTTGAAAATGCCATCATCGCAGCGCACTAATTTTGCCCCTGCTTTATGCGGAGCTGCATCACTGTTATACTGTCCTCTTACGAGCCCGCTCAGTTTATAATTGCCATTATCCAAAAGCTCTGCCGTAGTATAGCTAAAGCTTTCCTCATCGCACCACAGCAGCGTATCTCCGTTTTCAGCATCATCAGCAGAACCGCTGATAAGCTGGCCGTTAATACTAACTTCCAACTCCGTTGCATCCTTGGCTATATCGCTTGCTAGCTCGCCATATTGCGCTGAGCTGGTCACCTGCCCCAGCAATCTGTAACCATTATCATTATTACTAACCCAAATATTGCAACCGCCCCAATATTTGCTCTGCCCTTTTGCTGCAATCCAAAGTTCGTTATCGCTATATATCAACGACGGATCTGGTTGAAAGATTACAGGTGGAGCAATAAAGCCAGGCTCAAAATTGAAGTTAATGTAAGGCCGCTCATTTTCATGCACATCGAATTCCGTCTCTCCAACTTCCATAGGCGGACGGCCGATTGCCGTAAATGTCAGCTCACCAGTAGCGCTTTCCGTAAGGCTATCAATCATTACCAGTACTCTATCAAGTCCCATATTAGTGTCAGTCAAAGTTACCATATCGCCAACCTCTAAGCGACAAAAAGCCCAGCCTAGTTTGAACGTATACTTATTGCGCTCATATTTATTTCGGCGTGCTGCAGCTTCAGCTAATATTACTGCCCTAGTCTTTGTGTAGATATAGTTTGCACTGATTGTATTGGCCTGCTTTACGCCATTAACAGCTATATCTGCAGTATCTTCGTAGCTTACAGATTCTTTTGCATAAGCATTTTCACGATTCAAGAATTCCACACTGAAGCGGTTATACAGCTCACTGCTATCCTTGCGACTATAGCTCACGCAACTGCCATCACTCTGCGCTAAAAAATCATCCGGAGTAAGGTCATACATAACCTTATTATTCGGCTTCCAATCTCCTATAGCACGATCTTCCCTAGGAACAATTTTAAAAGTATCGTTCGACCAGAATATATAAGCATTGGTCAAGCTTGCAATTTCATTGATAATATCTCTGGCTGCTCTCGCCTCGGTTGCATCACTAGGGGTGCTTATCAACAAATTAGCAGCCTTGCAGTAAGCGCGATAGTTGTCAATTCCAACTATACCGGCATCACTCATACCTACTTTATTCAAAATATACAAAATGTAATCTGCCGGATTGACATCTACCCCATCGCCAGTGTCTAACAATTGCCCCTTGACTTCGAAATTATAATTTGGCAGACTGGCGCTACTACCTAAATCAGCAACACCGGCCATATAAGCAAGACATGCATACGGCAATGCTTTTTCCGGATGCTTAGCAGTAACATAACCCCATGGTTCCTGATCCGGAGTTCCGCTAAAAAGAGTCAGTCCAATATTTTCATGCGGATAGGTATATAAATCTTTGTCAATCCATACCTTGCCAATACCCGCTACCGGTCCTTCACATAAACCTAAGATAATAGCAGCTGTGTAAGTATAGGTGATGGTTGTAGTTTTGCCACCACCGCCTTTACCACTGCGATGTGTTTCACGATGTTCATGAGCTGTAAAATCGTCATAGTAAAGCACATTTCCGCTAATACGAGTTGTCCCCAACAGTTCCATAACACAGGAACCATATTCAGCCGTACTGACAGTAAAACTTGAAATTTTTTCGGCGCGGGTAGTAAAATTAGGTGCTTTGAATATGCCCATTATTTATTCCCCCTAAACCGATATACATAGCGCAAGCGCTATTTTCCATGTGCATCAAACAGCATAATGTCATCCATACGCGACAGAATAACTCCCTGCTCCACAACGGAGTGAATTATCTTGTTATTCCCCACATACACAGCGCCATGGCTGCAGCAGCGGCCAAACTGATACAAAATAAAATCGCCTGACTGAATATCAGCAGGCGATATTTCGTCGCAGTATTTTTCTACATATCCTTTGAACCATTCATCGCTGTGGTGCAAGTGCCATTCGTTGGAATACGGTTGTATTTCAATAGCATCCTTTTTTACTTTGCCCGCACCCTCCAGCACACCAATTAGCAGCATGCCGCAATCTACACCCACACCCTTAATCTTAGCGAAGTTACGGTGTGGAGTGCCGAGCCAAGTATAAGCTTCTTTTACCATATCCATTACATCAGTACCTCCTTAAGCGGCACAAACGGAGCAATAATACAGCTTTCACTGTCATTACTGCTTGCTGTCACCTTGCCGCCGGTTGTTGTATAAGCACCTTGCGGATAGTATTTTCGGCGCGGAAATTCTTGACTCAGTCCTTGTGTCTTGGCCTTAACAGTCAATTCTAGCCGCAGTCCGGCGCATTTTTTTACTTCCACATTACCGCCAAACACACCCAGCACATCCAAAATGTTAAAATCACTGTCAAAAAAGCATCGTTTAAGCTGCAAAGTCGCTCTATCCAGGGTTCCGTCATGCGCCGCCAGCATAATGCCTTTGTTACCAATCTTTGCATCATTTTTAGCAAAAACTGTTACTGTCATAGTATCAACTACAAGGCAATCATTGATTTTCACCTGTTGGCGTTGCAGCAGCAGCTCATTATGCTTGTATATGTTGCCGTTATATTCAACAGTTTTATCGGCATTTGTATAATAAAGCACAGTTCCATCAGCCAGGTGCAGTTCAATCAAATCATTGCATATCATATTCTTTTCCCGGTTCAGGTAATTAGATAGTTCTTCGCTTACTGATTTCATCGTACCACCGCCAATGTTATAGATGCTTTATTTATGTTATCGAAGATTTTGTTAATGGTTATACCATCTTCACTGAAATGCACTAGCCAATAATATGTGTAATCCGCCGTAACAGTACCATTAGGAGCTGTCTTAAACTTTATAGCACCATCTTCTACACTATATGCACTATCAGCTTGTTTAACACCATCAACATACACCGTCACATGCTCAATATGTTCTACCGGTTCAACATAACCGCCTACATTCATAAGCGCCTGGTAATAGCCGTTAGTATTAACCAAAGTTACACCTGTAGCCCTATAATCTTCCGGATCTAGCCAAAGGAATGGTTCATACCGCCCTTTTCTTTCAGCGACGAAGCCCAATAGTTGTCGAGTTTCCTCATCCGTCAAAGCATTATAACTGGCCTTGATGGTCCATGCCGGATATAGCTGATTGGTCATTGTCCGTATGCGCCCAGATGCAGATTTTTGTACGGTAGTATTCCAGCTCTGTTGTTTAGAGCTTTCCCATGAAAACCGCCTGATATCCGGAAACTTACTATATCCCATCACCATACACCTGCCTCACTCGCAAAATTGCGGTTATTGTCATACAATGCCTGACGCACAACATCCAGCCCGCCACGATTAAGGAAATCGCCAAAGCTGGCAGCATCCATAGCGGATACATTCATAGACAGATTAACACTCTGCACCTGCCCGCCATTGCTGCCACGTTCTGCCTTATAGCCGGCAACACCACCGGAACCGACAAGCCCGCCGCAGGCAAAGCCTCTCAGACGCCCTGTATTCAGACCATTCAAAAAGGGGACACCCAAACGGTCTACAGCCTGAGCGTTAAGCACGTACTCGCCATTTGAGAGCATAGCAGGTATGCTGTCACTTGTGCCGGTACCGGGGCCATCAACCGAACCACCTGTTGCAAGGCATTTGCCGAAAGCACCCTTCCAACGCGCAGCAAAGCCACCACCGCCGCCAGTGCAGGCAGCTACGATAGTTGCGTAAATAGCAGCCTGGATAAGCTGTGCAATAAGCTGTTTCAAGATACTTTCATAGCATCGCCAAAACTCTGCGCACCGGTAATCCAGTCAGTTATAGCACCGGAAAAATCCTTCGCCAGCTGATTGCTGGTCTGCTGAATTTTGCTGATGGTATTGATTTTTTGTTGTTCTTCGTCATATTTTTGTAAGGCTTCATTCATTAAGCTAACCTTTTCTTCGTAGCTGTCAGCATTATTGGCTTTTGCCTTGCCCGCCTCAAAGTCACGTTCAGCGTCCATTCTCCATTTACCAACAGTAGAGGATGTATCGTGTCGCGCTTGCCATTCTGCCTCCTTGTTATCGTAGTCAGTTTGAGCACTATTGGCCTTAGCCGCAGCAGTCTGATTGATATTATCAATCGTATATTGGTGCGTTTTATTGAGCAACGCCAGCTTCTCCCTGAGCATCTCCAGCTCTTTTTGAGACGCGCCACGCAGCTGCGCTTCCTTAAGCGCATTTTCAGCAGCAAGCATCTGTTCCGTGTAGGCCAGTTCCTCTTCCTGCAGTTCCTGCTTTTTGTTGAACTCAATTTCTTTGAGCTGAATCTGATATTTTTGAGCGTCAGTGCCATATTTTTTTGCAATAGCGTTCTGAGCTTCCCACATGTCTTTTTCTTTTTTCAAAACAAGCCGGACATAGTCGTTTTTGATTTTCTTCCGCTCCTGAGCTATCCTGTTTTCGTCCTGCAGAGCTTTCAGTGCAACATTCTCATTTCGGCCATTGCCACCTGTTCTAGCTACATTGGTATCTCTGCTTGGGATTATAAGCGGCCTTTTTGGTATCGCAGGTCGTTTTTCAGGCTTTTCAGCCGAAGAATCATCACCATAGCTGCCACCGGCACCACCATGACCATCATCAGCCGAACTTTCTGTAGCTGTTGCTCTTTGCTTTGCTGCAAAAACCTTATTAAACCATTCTATAGCCTTTCTGGCGAAATCTTCCACTGCATCCATGGCATCACCAAGCATATCGGCAAAATCGTTAAACCAATTATTATGGTCACCTGTAATATCTGCCCACATATCGCCTATCGTATCAAGAATCCACCGTACAACGCCCAGAATAGCTTCTGTAACAGCAGTACCGATGATAACAACAGTATCAAGTATACCCTGGACAGCTGCCTTTACCGCATTAGCCAAATCATCCCAATAGGTGATTATCAGCGCAATAGCAGCGCCGATTGCAGCACCAGCAACCACAATACCTGCAGAAAGTCCCAGCACCGCGCCTAACGTTGCCACAGCTGCAACCGATACAACCGCAAGCACTGCAGCAAATGCACCTATTGCAGCGATAACAGGAGCAGGCACGCACTCTTTGATGACGTCGCCCATGCTCTTGCCCTGCTCTGTTACTGTCTGCATCTTCTGCTGAAACTCTCCCAGTCTGTCGGATACATCCTTTAGGATGCCCTTGATGTTAAAGGCTTCCGTCAGATATTTGCCTACAGCAGCGGAAGTATTGCCGGCAGTTTCTTCGATGTTTGCCAGAAGCCCGGCAACCTCATCCGAAGTTTTGGCCATCATGCCGCCGAACTGATCGTTCATGCCTGCGACAATGGTCTGCACAGCCGCTTTAGAGTCAATAGCGCCTTTAGAACAAAGGTCCTTCATCTCAGCTACTGTTTTACCTGCAGCCTGCGCCAGCATATCCCATGCCGAAATACCCGCACTGGTAAGCTGCATCATGTCCTGAGCATTGAGCTTGCCGCTGGTCTGCATCTGCCCTAATGCGTATGCAAGACGGCTCACGCCTTTAGTCCCTAAGCCTAAACCGCTGGCTGCGTCGCCTAAGTTGGTAAGCATAGTGATAATCTCTTCAGCTTTAAAGCCGAACGCCATCAGCTGCTGACCTGCGCTTACAACACCGGGCACATCGAAGGGAGTATCTGCAGCGAACTGTTGTAAATCCCTCAGCATCTGCGTACCTGCCTCAGCAGATTTCAGCATGGTCTGGAAGGCAATCTCATACTGACGCATCTGTGCTGCAGCCTGTACGGACGCTATGCCCATATTAAGAATACCGCCCGCCATACCGGTGAAGACGCTGCCTAACTGCACTGCAGCAATAGTGCTAAGCGCTCCGGTCATCTTGTTACATTTATCAGCAAAGCCTTTTATTCCGCTGGTTGCCTTTTTGGACTGCTTGCTGACAGTTTCCAGATCATCGCCTACACGCCGGACATTCTTGCTGTCGATACTTTCCAGGCTCTTGCGCATTGCTTTCACGTCGGAATTCAGCTGCTGAAACATTTTGGCAATATCGGCAAGAATGGCTGTCGATTTGCTCATTTTTGCGGACATTCTGCCGGCAGCTTCACCTGCAGCTTCTACTGCTGCTGCAGTTTTGCTGAAGCCTTGCTCAGCCTGTTTGCTATCCGCTGTAATTTTGACGGATATTTCTTTATTTGCCATTGCCTGCCTCCTTCCTCTGACGCTCAAAATCAGCATAGAAGCGTTCCCGCTCCCTTGCCTGCTCTTCTTTGGTCTTCTGCTTCAAGAACGGTCGCATCAGTGTACCTGCTTTGGCAGGCTTACGGAGATGCGGGGAAATAATGTTGGCTACCCAGTAGGCCGTTTCCCAGCGCTTTGCCATTCTTATTTCATTACATGCATCAACCATATCGTTATACTCAAACACTGAAAGCCTGTCCAGCTCCCAAGGTTTGAGCCTTAATTCACCAAAAGCAAGGGTTTTAGCTGCATTGTACCATGTCCGCATAGATACGCAGCCACCACCCTCGCTAATTAGTTTTTTTCGTATTCAATATCAGCCTTCTGCTCATCGGTCAGTTCGTCCGGGAACAGCTGATAATAAGCGCCCACACCTAAAATGCCGCTGGCAGCCACAGCCTTCACTACAGGCAGCTGAATATCAGCAATGCTGTAACCGTTTTCCATGGCCTCGTCAATCTTTTCAGCATAATACTGTTCAGTCTTATTGCCGTTCTGGCTCATGCCTACGCTCAGCAGTACCAGCAGGTTCTTCAGGCTCAGCTTATCAGCGTCCTGCAGGACCTCACCAATAGGGCATTTCAACATGTCCTCTACACGGCGCAGACGGCCGATGTTAAACCAAATCTGCTGACCTTCACCAAAAGCCTTAATGTCAATCTTTTTCATTCGTTATCCTCCATATAAGAAAAGGCCAGCTTTACGCCAGCCTTATTTTAAGAATCAGCCCTTGCTTTGTTCGCTGAGGGGACCGTCGCCGCTGATGGTGCCTTTAAGAGTAGCAACATCATCATGCGGAGTGCTCAGAGAGCATTCAGTAATAGAACCCCAACCGGTAACAAAGCTCTTATCCGGATATTCAAATTTAACATGCACCTGCTTGCCTGCTAAGAAAGATGCTTCCAAGAACTTTGCACCGGTATCACCTGCAAGGTAAACGGTTTCAAGGTCGATGGACCAGCTGCGCAAACCTAGCAGGGTAGACTTCCAACCACCGGAAGTCTTATGGGAAGCATCAATCTCGTCAGCTTCACGGTTCAAATCACCGCTGCGCTGGCCACCCAGAAGAGTCCAGGTCGGAGCTGCTTCAGTAGTGCCGGTATTCAGGTAAATCAAATAATCTTTGCCCGCAGTCGCAGTGCTGGTCGCATTGGTGCGGGTCGGGAAAGTATATTCATCCATGTCTGTTCCTCCTAACAATCAAAATAAACTTCATAGGTAATCAGCGCCATGCCTGCATCAGACTTACCCTGCGCCACGCCAAAAACGATTTCTTTAACCTGGCTGTCAATACACCAGCCGCCTAAATCGTGGTAATGCGTCAGCAAGGCATCCAGCTTATCAGCTAAGGCATCAACGCCTTCAACGCTTGCCGTATCCAGCAGGTAGATGCTGTATGTCAGTACGCCCTTGCGCCCGCTCTTAGTCATCTCCACATAGGTGATACGGTCACAGCTCACAGTGCCTTCCAGCTTATTGCCACGGCTGGCACCGGTAACAAGGCTGCTCCAATGTACTTCCGGTATCTGGTCCTGCAAAAGTCCCATGATAACATCTGTAATTTCAGTACGTCTGCTCATGAGCGATACAGAGGAATACTTGCTCTCCCCTGCCCTCCGGTAACGCCGAAATCAGCAGCTGTAATACTTGCCATAAGGCGTTCCATCTCAGCCTTGTACAGCTTCAGCTTCTGTGCGTATATGTCGCTGTTTTCTACACCGCCAGCGCCGTTAAATACAGTCGTAGGGTCTGTGCCGGTCTGCAGCAGGCATCTGTTATAGCAGGCTGCCACAACGCCCAAGCGCTTGACTATGTAGGGTACAGGCTCGGGAATATCGGTTACCTTCAGCCTGCTTGCCAAGCTGTTTATGATTTCATTGCCATAGGAAATATCATCATAGGTACAATTCAATACCGCGTCCTGTATATCTCCAAAATCAATGTAATCCATTATAAACCTCCCAGCAGACTGTCTAAAGCCTTGGCAAATCTGCTGACAATAACAGGCTGCATAACATCAGCTGCCGTATAAAGAAAATGGTCCGCCTTTATGCCGGGGTGACGCACGCGCTTGCTGAAGACAAATTCCTTGTTTACGGCAAAGCGCAGCACCTTTTTACTGCGTGGTACAATCAAATGCGCCTTAGTGCCTTCGTGCTGCCATCGCGCTATGTTGTTTGTAAGCATAACAGTACCTTGGTTGTCTTTAGCCAGGCTCATAATGCTTTTTTCAGTCATACCGCTTCTGGTAACGAAACGATGATGATCGCGCGCATATTCCCTGACATCTCTGACGGCCATCTTCACCTGTCTGCGTACCATGTCGCGCGTTTGGACCGGTGCGGCCTCGAAAGCACGCACCAGCTTTTCAAATTCGCGCGTAATCTCTACGCTTTTCATTATTCTGCAGCAGTCTTATGTACGTAGATAGCACCTTTCTTATTTTCCAGAACGAATGCATCATAGCGCACACGGCCTTCAACCAACCAGCCGTTGATACCAGGCGGGTTATCATGAATCTTATAATCTGCCAGCTTAACAGGAGCGCAGCAGGCGATAGGATTGGTGATGATAAACGCGGTTTTCGCCGGCATGTAGGATGCAGGCACAACGATAATAGGAATGCCGTCTACCATGCCAACCTGACCTTTTACCAGCATGTTTTGTGCCAGATCAGAAGCTTTGATGAAGGATTCGTCCTGCTTCAGCAGCTTGAAGTAAGAAGCAGCCACATAAGCAATACGATTGCCTAAAGGTGCTTTCTCGTCGGTCAGCTTCTCGGTGCCGTCGAGGAAGGCGCTGTAAGCGTTAGCCTTGGTAACTGCAGCGGTTGCGCTGTTCTTAGCGCCTTCAGCGATTTTTGCCAGACGATAAATATCCAGCTCCGGAATAATTACCTCGTCAATCTGACGCTGTAATGCTGCACCGGCCTCTTTCAGCATACCGGTATCCTGATAGTTGCTCTTGTCGATGGTGAAGGTGAAGGAACGGTCCTTAGTCAAGGTCAGCTCCTGTACGGAATCCTCCAGCTCTGCCGGGGTACCATAACGGTTTGCACCGGTAGAAGTGTAATCATTCATGCCGGCAGTAGGGATAGAGTAAACCTTTACAGTCTGCACACCGGTGAAATCATAATCGTTGTTGATTGCCGGAGCGGTCAGAGCGCCAGTCTTGAAGCGCTCATCAATTTTTGCGCTGTACTTATCTGCATAGTTAATAGCCATAATAAAAAATCCTCTCTTTCGTCACTAAGAATTAAAGCCACTGAGGAACGGATCATCAGAACCGCCGCCACCGCCATTGCTGCCGCCACCGCCTGCACCATTGGCCTTAACTGCCCAGCTGTTCTCCTTCAGCCAGCCGTTAACACCATCTTCCAGGCTGATTTCTTTACCATCAGTGCCGGTATAGGCAAGGCTTTCATCGTCTTTGACAACGATACTGCCTTCCAGCAGCTTAGCCATATTCTGCGGGCTCGCAGCGTTGCCCTTAGTCAGCAGTTCTACAGCCTTAGCCATCTTCATGCCGTCAAGGCGCTTGGTCTTTTCGGCCTTCGCGGTCTCGGTCATCTCAGCCAGTTGCTTAGTGACCTTGCCAACCTGCGCGGTTAAGTCAGTAATCTGCTTTGCGACCTCATCAGGCTTTTTGCCACCCTGGGCAAATTGGTCTAATGTAGTCTTAAGTCCCTTGGCTTTGTCTACCACATCGTCACCATCGTCCAAACCAACAGCCTCCAAGATGCTTTTCAGCTTTGTCGCACTCTGCTCTCCTGCCGTACGGTGCTTCTTAGCTTCGTTGTTGAGAGTGTTAATTTCGCTCTTGATAGCAGCGATGAGGTCAGCACCGTTCTCAACTTTTTCCAGTGCTTCGTAAACCTGTTTCATTTCCATTGTTCTGATACCTCCATATCATGGGCCTCCGCCCTATATTGTGCCCTCTCCTGGGCAATAAAAAAACACGCTGTTACACGTGCTTGATTAACGATGTTATTTTAATAATTTACGATATCGCTGCCTGTCTGCTAAATAAGCTAATCCCAAAACGGCAGCTACAAGCAATATTACGATATATAATGGGGTGAATACCCAAACCCACGGTAAATCCAACGAGCCAAACAGCTTGCCCAGAATTAACCCCGCTTGAACTATGCCTAAAGTTGTTTTTAGCATGCTACACCTCCAATTAAAAAGCAGACTCTGAGTTTTCGCTCAAAATCTGCTTGTCTGTTGTTTAGTTATTAGACTTCAAAGCTTGGTATATTAGAGACCTCTATTAATGTCTTTCATAAAGCCACACTTGCAATCAGCCCCATAGCAACTTCCTTCTTCCCATACGTGAACAAGTTCATTGCAAACAGGGCAACGCACATCAACCTCATGCCCAAGGAAAAAACTTTTGTATGCCTTCTCTGTTAACTCCATATGCAATTTTTCCATTTGTTGATCAGAATCCATATAAAGCCCTCCTTGCGAATTTTGTAAGTTTAACGGTAACGCCTGCTTCTTTTGCTCTATCATACGCATCTCGTACTAAGTCTGCTCTATCTTCATCCGATAGCCCAACACAGTTTTGAGCCGCTCTATAGCTTGCTCTAAATTCATCAATCCAATGCTTATTAGGGATTATAGTATTTCTATTTTTTACATGACCATAATATTCATGCGCCAAAACCGCTCTCACGCTCATTCTATCCCTTGCGATAGGAGAATCGTCTGATGCGGGAAAAACTTGACTACTAACATATATTAAGTTATGTCTCTCATTATATCCAGTTGCCTGATAATCTCTAAAGCGAATATACTTTGCATCTATTCCAATAGCCTTCGCTTCTTTAATTATAAAATCTTTTTCAGTTTCCGTCAACTTTATAAACTTAGATTTTCGCCCGCCATTGGCCATATTGCGGGTGTCAATTCCCCTCAGCCTACTTTTTACTTCTCTCAGCCCAGCATAACCACGCATATACTTGCGCCAATCCTTGCCATCTTCCCACGCCTTCAAGCCTTCACGCCCCAACACCTGCACCCTGCGTGATTCTGGCAAGCTGTTCAGCCATTTGTCGCCTGCCTCCTGCACTTGGTCACGTTGCTGCTGCATATCAACTTCGCCTTCAATGACTTCCACGTACCGGCATAAGCAATGCGGATGTACCGGCAAAGGCGGCAGCTTATCCTTGGGATATATTCCTGCACCCAAGCCATACATATCAGCTTTGGCGTACATGTCGCAGATATCGAAAACAGGGTGACGGCTGCTTAATTTGAATTTCACAGCCACAATATCAGCGTCTTTTTTCATCTTAGCTATAAAACCATCAGCCCATGCCCTCGCCATCTCGGTTCGGGTGATGCGTTCGGCTACATAGCGGGATTTTTCGTTGACAGCAACTTCCACGGCCTTTTCAATAGCCTTTTCATTGCCTTTCTGCACTGCTTCCAGCAATTCATTATAGGCTGCCTGCAGCGCCTTGTTGGGTGCACCATTTTTGGCCAGACGATTGATGTTGTCAATGGCCTGCCTTTGCTCAGCCAATGCCTGCAGGTCGTTGCCTGTAGCCTCCCTTACCTTCTGCAGATATTTCGGCAGGTCCTGCCTGCTGATAATATCCTTGCCGCCGTTATATACGTTCTGACCATCATCGCCATATCCGTCATACAACGCCCTTGCAGCCTCAGTCCAGGTCTTGTTCCGGCGCATCTGTTCCTGCAGGGTGCTTACAATGGCACCGCGCATCTTCACGCCTACGCCATGCAGCTTTTCAGACAGCGTCATGCCGCTTTCATCCCACTTATCGGCCAGCTCTTCACCCATGCTTTCTACTTGCGCTTTAGTCAGCATAGTCGGAACGATACCATAAGCATAAGCTGCAGCCTCTACAAGTGCAGGCCTCAGTTCCGGTAGCGTAAACAGCTTACCATAGTGGCGCTGCACATTATCCAGTGCCTCTTCAAACTTCATGCCACTAGCAAGCAGCCTTTGTAAGTAAGCTACCGCTTTTTTTGCATCCCTGCGCCAGCTTTTATTCAGTTTGTTAATCAGCTGCGCCAGTCTGTCCGTCGTCGCCATCATCGCCACCGCCATTATCACCAAAAGCATGGCTATAATCCAGCTTTTCCTGCTCCAAGTGCTCTTCGTAGGTCTTCACCAGCGCGTCAAAGTCATCAGCCTTAAGCTCCGGCAGATAGCTGGTAAGCACACGCTTGAATACTTCCATGTTAAATTCATCGCCAAAGTTCAAGCCTTTAGCAATTTCAGCATTAGCAAGCTCCTGCTCAACCTCACTGATTTTGAAGTCATTCGGGTAGTTCACACTGTATTCCAGCGGCACACCGGTCCAGATACTGAACAGCCTTGCCAGATTCTCTTCCGCTGCTTCCACGAGGTCTGCAAAATCGGATAAGATCTGATTGGTTGCCTCATAATCCCACGCTTTCGCCTGCCCGCTCTGCTGCTTGCTGGAGCCTGTTACGTTGACCACAACGGCCATGCGGTAAATCTCCTGCTGCAGTGTAGCAATCTGCGCTGCCAGCACCGTTGCAGGACCATCAGGCGGAGCGATGAACGCAGGCGCGTGACTGCTCTCCGGAGGATATCCCAAGGCATTATTGGTGCCGATGTTGATACTGTCCGGGTCACTCGAAGGGTAACACAGAACGCTGAAGGTCTGATTGACTAAGATGTCAGCCAACCAGCTGCACATATTGTAGATAGCAAGATTTGTTTTTGCTATGCTAAGGAATTCACTAGGCGGGAAAGGATTGTGACTATTCCTCACTTTGCTAACTAGAGGAACAACCGGTACGCGCCCAAGATTCCAGGTTCCGCTATGCTTGCCTTTGCTGTCGATAAGCTCCCAGCCTTCTGCCGTCAGCGTTCGTGTCGCCATCGTCTGTTCCTGGTATGCATCAGGCTCTACGAAAACAAACTTTGTGATACGTCCCAGCTTATCCTGACAGATTTCCTTTACAGCATTAAGATTAACCACAAAAGCATAAGGCAGGTTATTGCGGTCCACTTCCAAGTCTGCCACGCGCATATCCTCAGCATCGCCCTGAGCCTTATCCATAACGATATAAGCGACACCCTGCAGCTTCGCACTGCAGGCAGCCTGCTTCATAAGGTTCTGGATGCTGGTGCCCAAGAAGTCAACGTCCTTGCTGAAGGTTTCCCACAGTTCCGAGCCTGCGCCGCTCCAGTCACGCACTGCTAACGTTTTGAAGATTGGCGCTACATGAGCATTAACGCAGGGTGCCAGATAGTTAAGGTAGTACGCCAGCTCGCGCCTCATGCCGTACTTTCCTGCATCCTCACGCGGGTGCTGGGTTAAATAGCTGCCGTCAAGAAAGCCTCCGCAGCCTTCATAGCCATCTTCCAGCATTTTATATAATCCATGTTTATCATTACGCATTTTTTCACCTCTCTAATAGTTGACGCGCATCGGTTTAGGCCTTGCCACCTCCACGATGTCTTCGCACACTCCGGTCAAAGCATCCGGAGCATCATCGTGTGTGTTCTTGCCTTCCTTCTGGTACTTGCTCAGTGCTGCATAAAACTCCGGCCAGCGGTTCTTCCAATCGCTTGGGAAATAAATATGCTCCATACACCACGTAGCATTAGACAAGATTCTTGCAGCCTTGTTCTTATGCTGCGTAAAGGTTTCAATGGTTGTATGGTTGCTATGCAGCAGCTTCTTCACGTTCCTGGCAAATCCACGCCCGCCATTGTTGCTTTCAAAGCGTGCCACATTCGTGCTGTTGCGTTCCAGTGCCCTCGCCGTTGCCGGTTCAGTAACCTCCATAGGCTCCTTCGTGTATAAAACGTCAAGCACATACGCTTCATCCGCGAAGGTGCGCCCATAGATAATGCTGCAAAGGTAATCGGCGCCTGTATCAGCTGTATCCGTATAAGCACGAATCTGCTTGAAGGCAGGCAGCGCGCCGTCATAGGTCTTGAAGCTGCTGTACAGCCTGCCCTTGATATCAATCGGCTCCTGCTGGTAGTTGGCACTCCATATATCAAGCCCCATAAGCTGCTTCTTCTCCATGCAGCTTTCAGCATTCAGTACGCCATCACACAGCATGCTGCCGTCATCCTGCACTGCCTTCATGTTGATATGCACGATTTTTTCTGTCGGATAATATTCCAGCACCTTGCCAGCCAAATCATCACTAGCCCAACGCGTCATAATGACGATGATTTTATAATTGCCCTCGCCACGTGACAGCATGGTATTGGTGAACCAGTCCCAATGCTTTTCCTTAACATTTTCGTTATAGGCTTCTTCCGCATTCTTGATTAAATCGTCTATGATCATCAGCCTGCAGCCAAAGCCTGTTGCCGTACCGGTTGGCGATGTAGCAAGGTAACTTGTCTGCTGTCCTTCGAGGCTCCACAGGTTCATAGCGCCGTCGCCACGCTTAATTTTGGTGGCGGGGAACACATCACTATAGACCGGCTTATAAATATCCGCCTTAGCCTCGCTGATGCTGTCACGCACGTTCTTGCTGAAGCGTGTCGACAGTGTTTCGTTATAAGAGCCAATCATAACCTGCAAGGTGTTATCCCTGCCCAGCGCCCATTCCACAAAATTGCTGGCCGTGTAGCTTTTGCCATGACGCGGAGGCATGTTCAGTACAAGTATCTTCTTATCTGAGGTCAAGAACCATTGCAAGGTATCGCACAGCTCCTGCAGATACTTGCGGTCACTCCGGTAGAAGTCCGGGTTCTTCAGCTGGGCGTAAAAAAAGAACCTGCGTCTTGCAAGTTCTATCTTTGCTCCCAATGTAATCAGCTGCTTATCCATCCATACCAGCCAGCTTTTTCAGTTCTGCATCCGTCAGCCCTGCAAACGGATTGGCAAGCTCACCGGAGATTTCCACATTTTCTTTAGGCTTTAGGCCTACGGTATCGCGATAAATTTCAAAAGCCTTGATGTTGCCACGCTTAGCCTTCAGCTTCAGCGCGTCCAGCATCTCCTTGCGCTCATCGTCGGTCGTGAAGTCAGCGTCCAGCTCACGGAACGACTTCAAGCGGCGGCGTGCTTCACCGGATGCCTGCCCGCCTTTTTTGCCATTTCTCGCCGCTTCCTCGCCGCTTCGAAACCTTGTGGCTTTTCCATTCTTCAAATTATCCAGTTGTTTCTTTGTAGGCATCCATCTCACACCACCTTAATCCCACATCATCAATAATATCCCAAAATTCTTCCACATCATGCGGCACAACGTAGAAGCCTGTTTCGTCTTTCTCAAAGTCAATGCCAACATGATGCAGCTCATGCCTAAGCAATGTTTCTAACTGCTTTTCGCTAAAGCCAACTACATTCGGCTCATAAACCACAATAAAAAAATCATAGGGACAGCACCAGCTGTAGCGGTCGCTCACTAAGTTGCAGTCAGCAAATACTGTCCGCTTATTGCGCTTCTTCTCTTCCAGGCTGGATAAGTAGGCTATTTTTACTTTAGCAGCCTTTATATCCGCAAACTCCGGCAAAGTGCGTATCAGCTTATTAGCCATCAGCCTATACTTTTTACTGTGCTCCATGATATACCTCGAATTCTTCTACCCTTGCCGGACGCGCCGCATTGCAGTGCGGTGTCCTTGCGTCCGGAAAGAAGGTGTTCTATTCCGGCGTGGTAAAAATTTACAAAAACCCACGCCCGGCAAAGGCAGAAAATATATAAAGGCAGTCACCGCAGTTTCTGCCCCTCACTACTTCGCCCGCAGGCTTTTCGTTATTCTTATTGGTGCGTAGGGCTGGAATTGCACCAGCGTTGTATCTTACGTCGCGGATTTACAGTCCGCTGCCTTCGCTACTCGGCTCACCTACGCATATAAAAGCAGGGGGTAAAGGGATTCTTGACGCCAGCTGCACAGCTGCGCTACGAATATTTGCAATGTCCTATTCGCAACTTGCATCTACTCCCATTGGGGAACCTTGCCCCTGCACCCGGGTATCTTTAAAATCTTACCATAACGCCACCCATGACATTATCAGCTCTGCCAGCTACCCAACCGCCAACACTGCCTTTCATCGGGAAGCTAATCACTCCCACAGCACCGTCTTTAGAAACACCAGCACCAATGCCCCAGCGCCGCGTTTTATCCACTACCGGTATCTTTATATTAAGATCCGTAATGCTGGTCTGCGTCAGCGTCAGTTTATTCTTGTCAAACAGGTACTGTTCATTCTCTGCTTTGCCCACAGTGAAGGCCTTGTCATTAACCTTAACATTCAGCACCGGCTTATTGAGCTTCACGTCAATATCCGTTTTTTCCGGTTCGCTTTTAGTGCTGCCGTCAGCAGCTGTATATATAACAGTTTCTTTAGGCACATAAGCGATTTCCGTTTTCACCTTGTCCCGGTATTCGACCTGGGTAACTACTTTTGTGTCAGCCACCGGGCAGGTATGCAGAACGCCGTGCAGAGCGAAACCACCGGCAAAGGCAAGCGCAGCAGCTATTGTTAAAACTATTTCATTTTTCGTTATCACTGTGCCATCTCCCTTACCAAGGCATAGTAAAAGCCCCACCGCCATTACAGCAGCAGGGCTTCACTCCCTTGCGTCTCTTGTTTTCTTCTCCGCTTATTATAATTATATCATCATCGGATACTGTCAAACAATGTCACAACATATATTTTTACAATTTTTTATTCCATCTCTGAACTATTTCAAGGAAAAATTCCCCGTCTCTCGCCAGCTCAAATCTTTTACAGCATGGACAGTAAATCCCTAAAACACCTTGCTTATTAAATGCACACCTTGGCTGCATGCCGCAGCAGTCATTGATTTTCAGGTTCAGTTTCTTTCTTTTCTTCTTCATCATGCGCCAGCCTTTCCAAGATGGCTGCATGACGGCGGTGCACGCTGCGCCAGTTGATTCCCATGCGTACAGCCACTTCTTCCCACGTGTAGTTGCTGAAATAATGCATTCTCAGCATCATCTGGTCCTCTGCAGGCAGCGGTTCAATGGCCTTTTCAATATCCATCTGCAAACCTACCAGCGCGCCAAACTTTTCGTAATACAGACTGCGCAGTTTATCAGCCTTGGCAATGGCATTGGTTACATTGTCACGCCCGCTATTGCCGCCACCGGGCATCCCTGTTAATTGCGAAATCCTTGGCGATGTCATCATGTTGGTAAGCTCGTTCACCTGGTCCTGCAAATCCATTATCTCCATTTTCAGATGCTTGCATTTACGCAGATCATATTTTGTTATCAAGTTTTTGCCCCTCCTCAGACTTCTTCGAAAATCATATCCGGATGTTTGTACAGCAGCATTTTACGCTTCAGCAAATATTCCTTTGTTCTAAAGCCCTTAACGTCAACTACTACTGTGCGCCCATCTTTATATTTGACGACAAAATCAGCAATATACTTTATTGCTCTTTCGGTTTTGCCGGCATGTTTGAATTTAGGCTGCAACTCGAACGTTACCTGACGTTCAAATTCTATAACCTCGCCCGCCTTGCGCAGTACTTCCAGTTCGTCATAGTAAATTTTTTCTTTGATGCTGTCAAAGATGATGCCATCACATTCAACTTTTTTGTTATGGTATTTCATTACTGCTTGTGCGTCCTTTCCCATTCAGCCAACGCTTCCGGCGTGCCAAATTCTTTTAACAGCTCACGCTGGCATTTTTCACAGTAAACGGGTCGACCGTTGTCGAAAATGCTCGATACAGCCTTGTCTTTATCGCACCACACGCAAATTTCACCTGCGCTAGTTTCCATGCTGCACACCCCCTAAAACGGAATTTCCTCGTCAAAAGGCACCTGCTGGCCGAAACTTTCCATGCTCTGCGGCGCTGGCTGCTGTGATGTCTGCTCCTTGCGCTCGATGAATTCGGCATGGTTGACGATTACTTCAGTCACCCAGCGCTTGCTTCCGTCTTTAGCATCGTAGCTGCGGATTTGCAGGCGACCTTCCACCAACAGACGTTGTCCTTTATGCACGTAGTTGCCGATTGTTTCTGACGTCTTTCCCCACGTTACGCAAGGGATAAAGTCCGCTTCACGGCTGCCGTCTTTAGTGTAGGGGCGGTCAACAGCCAGCGTAAACTGTGCTACGCAGGCACCGCTAGGGGTATATCTGATTTCGGGGTCTTTGGTCAAACGGCCTAACAGCATAATTCTATTCATTCTCATTCTCTCCTTTCAGCACCAACCGCAGCGCCAGTACAATGACCAGCGCCAGGCAGATGGTTCCTGCTGCATTGTAGATTAACTCAGTAAACGGTATATCCATCATCAGCTCCGGCTAAGCCTCCTTTTCTTCTACACCGATTTGGGCTTTGATATAGGCGATGGCCTTATACAGATAATCAACATCACCGCTATCACGCCACATATTCAGATTGTAATGTACCGCCGTCATAAAGAACTGTTTTTCCTCCGCTTGGGTTTTATCCTCAACGACTTCATTTTCTTTAACCAGTTTGTCGATATACCAGCGGGCTTTTTTCAGGTCCTCAACGCCATTCTTCTGGCCCCAGCGCCACAGATACTTGATGGCATTAGCGGTGCAAACAGCATCAATGCCTTTCAGGTTAATCGTAGCCGCCGCCAGTGCGTCGATGCACTCAACAACGTCTTGGGTGTAGTGCTTGGGATGGTTTACATTGTCAGTCATTATTTATTCCCCCTTATCCATTTCTCATGTCTTGCGGCAGTTCCGGCTGTCGCTAAATTTTTCAAGTTGGCCTGCCGTTTAGCTTCCAGCAATTTGTATTGCTCGGTTTTCCATTCGCTAAATGCATTGCAGATAGCATGGCATCCTATTCTTCTTACTTCGCATCCTCTGCAGGGTGATTTGCCTACCATTTTTTCTTTGCCCCTTCTTCCTTTACCAGCTTGCCGTCTTTATGTGCCCGCCGTGCAATCTTTGCTTTATCATCACTGCTGAACGCAAGGCATGCAGGGCAGATGGTGATAATTTCAGCAGAATTAAAGTAGTAGCGGTTGCAGCTTCCGTTCTCCTGCCCGCACACTTGGCATTTACGTTTCATCTGCTCACCTCCTAAAATAAATCCTCTTTCGGCAGCACGAACCAATACTCTCCCAATGGACTAGGTGGGTACCACTCCCATTTATAGCCCTGCTCCTTGCAGTACATAATCAAAGCATCAGAATCCAGGCACATACGCCCGCTCTTTCTGTACTGCTTTGCTATAGGCTCAAATTTCGCACGCATTTCATCTGCAGTATAGTGTTCAAGAGCACGGCGGCCGTCGAATATAAGACGTGATGCAAGTTTTTCCGCGTGCCAGATTTCGCCACGGCGTTGCAGTTTTTTCTCTAATTCTTCATTCCACTCCATGATATCTACCTCAATCTGCTGTATCCGCATTACTCCTCTTGGTCATCACTGTAAATCAGTCCTAGCGCCTTCAGCGTTATGCGTTGCAACATCTCAACAACTGCTTTATCACCGTGCTTGTCGCGAACATGCTCACCAACAGCCTGCATTATAGCTATGATGCAATCAGCAGCCTTTAAAACTTTACCCTGTACATCCCCTATAGCATCATTATCCTCACCGATATACGCAAGCGTATAATCTAAACCGCTTTCTGCAAGCAACTTTTTTGCCTGTTCTGCTTTCTTATAATCAATCATTCTTTTCACCTCTCCAACCACGAACCTTAGCTAATATTGTTTTTCTCATCTCGGTTTCTCTTACGCTGTACAATTCTGCGTAATCCTCATCAAGAAAATCTTCCAACATTTCCTCTAATTCTTCCTGCTCATCCTTGCCGGGGAATGTATCCCATTGGATAGCAAGCAATAACGATTTACAGATGTCAATTTCTGATTTGCCATTAGTATAGATTTCCTTCGGAATGCGCCATTCTATCAAACTTTCTATATCTGCAATCACTCTGGCGCGTTCTGCGTCGTTAAGATTAAGCATTTTTTATCACTCCATGCTCCGCCTCCCTCAGTCTGCTGTATCCGCATTTCGTTGGCGTGTTCAAGCACCTATCTTCACAAGTTTCACGCTCATAGCAATCTAAACAGCACATCCCATGCCTGCTTTTATAACAACAATTAGCAGGAAAAGGACACTTCAACGCCAGCAGTGCTTTATTTTTTGCTCTAATCGCTTCACCCTCCGCCTTTTTTGCTTCTGCTGCCCTGCGGCGCTCCTTCAAGATGCAACCACAACTCTTTTTCCCACCACGCAAACTATCACTATAAGCTTCGCAGGTGTTACCACAGTCACATTGGCACAGCCATAGAGGGGTTTTCCTTAGTGCTGTCTTTCGGGGCAGTTCTTTGATAACTATCAGCCGCCCAAAACGTTGCCCTGTTAAATCTACTTTTGCACTCATTTTTCAGTCTCCCTACAGCCCCAGAAGCTCATTCATGCTTCTGAAATCAGCGGCTACCTTCTGGCGGCGACGGCTCTTGCCGGTTACTTCTACCGGATGGCACATCTCCAACACTCTGTCATAGATACGGCTGTTGCCGATGCTGTCAGGCTTTTTGATTTCGTCTATACTCAGGTTGGTTGTAATAATCATAGGCAGCTTTGCTCTATACCGTGCATCAATCACATTGAATACCTGCTCCTGAGCGTATTCGCTACGGCGTTCCGCACCTAAATCATCCAGAACCAGCAGGTCGAACTGATTGAAGCTGTCGATATAGGCTTGTTTTTCCTCAATGCTCCACAAGGTATTCAGTACCCGCGCAAAGTTGGTCATCAGACAGGTTCTGCCGGAATCTATCAGGGCATTAGCGATGCAGGCTGCAGCAAAGGTCTTGCCGGTTCCCACACCACCATACAGCAGCAGGCCTTTGCCCCGCTCTCGGAACTGCGTAAAGTTGCCAACGTAGTTTTTAGCAGCTCTCATTATGCGCGGGTCCGCACCGTCATCAGCTGCAAAGTTCCAATGCTGCATATCGCTTTCAAGGAAACTTGCCCTGCGGTGCTGTTTGATGCGCGCCTGCCGCTTTTCAGCTTTGCGCTGCTGTTCTTCTGCCGCCAATTTTTCGGATCTGCACCGACAGAGGCACGGCACCACCTTGACCATACCAAGAAATTTGCCGCGGAATTCTTTCGGCGTATGGCACTTGCCACAGTAAAGCAAACCATCTTTTCGGTAATCACCCGGCGCTGGTTCTTCTGCTGCAATCATTTTCTCCGCCTTCGCAACAGATTCCATTAAGACCTCCGTTATGTTTTCCATGTACTCACCTTCTTAAAAGTATTTATCCAGATCAGTCATATCTTCACCGCCTGCATGCTTGGCAGCCGGTTTATCACGCCTTGCCCAATTGCGGATAGTAGCAAGGTGATTTTTGTAGCTTTTACCACTGGAAGCCATATATTCAGACAAGCGCTGTATACGCTGGTCCCAATCAGAAGGGAACTCAGCCTTCAGCTTCTCCAGGTCATCATCAGACAGCAGCACGTTTTGATATTCGCCGTGTTTATGGCGGGGGGATTTTTTAGATATACTCTTATTCTTATCTTTATCTATATCTATATCTCCTTCTATATCTATGCGTGGAACGTCCATGGATGTCCGCGGAATTTCCGTGGAATTTTGAGGCAAAAGCTTTTCCGCTTCCCTTTTTCTCCGCTTGCGTTCTCTGTCTTTTTCTCTTATCGCTGTCAGCCTGTCTATGCTCTGGTACTTCTCCCAGCTTGACAGGAAAATCATGTTGTTGATGATTTCTATCATCTCAAACTGTTCAAAGGTCTTCAGCGCAAGCCTTACAGTCGATATAGGCTTAATAAACTGCGTGGCCAGCATTTCGTCCGTATATGGTATTTCCTTTGTCAGATAGATAAAGCCGCCATCGTTGACATTACCGGCAAGGCAAAGCAGCTGCACCCACATCAGCAGAAGGCTGTCGCCCTCCGGCATGCTGCCAATCTGCTTAATCTTGCGGTTGTCAAACATATCAACAGCAATCTTTATCCATTTCACGTCCGCCACTTTATCAGCTCCCTTTCCATGCCGCTTTCAGGCGGTCAAGTTCTAAAGGTGTCATAGTTTCAACGCCCAAGGCCTTGGCTTCCTCAACCACAGCTTCAACCAGCCTGGACATTTCGGCGGTATCGTATGAGCTGCTGCCATAGTAGGCAATCACAGTCATATAACCACCGCGTTCACTTATCGGTTCCGCTAGCCAGCCAAGGCCGTTAGCCTCCCAGCTGCGGATAAACCGTGCCGCACCCGCGCTGATCAGCTCCACTGTTTCAAAGCTGCCAACCTCGCGGATGTTTTTGCGGTATACCGTTTCCTTGGTAGCACCAATCTTTTCGCCTATCTTCTGGCACAGCTGCCACATGTAGTTATTGGCGTTCAGGCTACGCTCACGCTTCTGGCGGTCAATGGATATCGTATATGGCTTCTTATCGCTCTGCATCGCGTTCAGGACTTCAAAAACATCCTGCCTATACAAACTATCAAGCACCACCGTAAACTCTATTGTAGAGCCCATACAGGCCACGTCAGCTATATGTTTAATCTGTGCTTTCATCTTTGTTGCTCTTTTCAAGTAAAATTCTGCCGCATCCCTTGCAGATTTTGCCCGGCGTGCCGTCGTTGCTGTGCATGCAGTAAGAGCAGCGGTAAGCAAAGCTCAAAGCTCCGTGGTAATAGGTTTTGATTTTAGCATAATCTTGGCTTTTCATAGCTTCACCCCCTTACAAATAGTTCTTGCCAACTTCCGCCATCCACAAAGCATAACCGCTTTGGGTGCCGTACCGGTCCATGTAGCACGATTGTGCGAACCGCTTATAGCGCAGGTCTACGTCATGGCGCTGGTGGGGGCTGTATGCCCCCCGATGGTGCTCAGCGCACAGCCAGATAGTAAGCCCTAAGCGGTCTGCTATCTTGCGCCCCGCCGTACCATGGATTACATGGTGGCGTTCCAGATTCAACGTAGTACCGCAGCAGAAGCATTCTTTTCTGTCCTGCAATATACTTTTTCTCATGCGTCCGCCCGCTTTCTTAGGCTGTTCATGCATTGCGCCCATTGTGCTGCCGTTATATCCTGCAAGTTATTGAGCTGCAGACTTTGCGCGATGCCTGCCACATCAACGCCCTTCTGCTTTGCCATCGTCTGCAGCTGCGCCAGCTGATAGCTGCTCACCTTGTCGGTATGCTTCGCTGCAGCCTTCGTCTGGCGGAGAGCCTGTGGCTCGGTTCTGTGGCTTTCACCATACTTGCTGTCCCACAAGCCACGATACACATCAGCCGCAACGCCGATGCACTTCATAGCATTGCCCAGCGCGTCAGTAAGGCACATTTTATAGGCTTCGTCATTAGGAACAAGCCCGTTTTTGTTTTTCTCTACGATGAAGTCACCGCCGCAGCCGTAAACCGGTTCACTCCAGCCTTCTCCATCGTGATACATAAGCGCAACAATCAGGAACAATAAAATCTGTCCATCACCGCACTGGAACGTCTTTTCATCGGCGATGTTAAACTTCCAGCCAATACCGCACGGACCGAAAACCGAAGTCATGGCTTCAATCTTCCATTGCGGATTAATGTCGCTTTTGCCTTTTAAGTTGCCGCCCTGGATAGGCTTGATAGCTTCGACAGGCGGAGCGGCAAGCTGACTATAAAATTTCATGTTATCCATAATAGGCCGCCTTATTTAATCTGCAGGTTCTGGCGCGCTACCAGCTCGCAGCCCGGTACAGTTTCACCGGCCTTGATAGCCTTTTTGACTGCAACCTTGTCCAGTTCCGGATCTTTGAATTTAAGGAATTCTTCCGGAACATCACCGATGCACTTTGCGTCAAACTCTACCGCTTCGCTTTTACGGAAGCTCATGGCCACTTTCGCAGTCTCAAACTTTTTGCCGTTCAGATAACGGCCCAGAAAACCTCTAAGGCTTTCCGCTTTGGCCTTGGCTGCCTTTTCACGTTCTGCGAACGCGTTCTTCTGCGCTTTCAAAGCTTCTGCATCCGCCAACAGGTTTTTATACCAGCAGCCCAGGTTCTCAATCTTCTTGTCGCGCTCCATTTCCAGAGCTGCGATTGCTTCAAGGTCAATGATTTCGCCGCTTTCGGTATCTACAACACGGCTTTCGTCCAATTTGACGCAGGCCGCCAGCTTTTCGTCTATATCAAACAGTTTCATGCTATGCCTCCTTTAAACTTACGTTGTTTACGATGTTCTGCAGCTCCCGGGTGGTAAGGCCGGCAAACTGATCCATGTTAAACATTTCTTTGGTGATGCCTTTTGCAAGCAGCTGATTTTGGAAGTAGTCCATTGTCAGGCCGTCATAATCTCTTTCGTTCATCTGCGCAACTCGATGGGAATCAGCACGATGTCACCCGGCTGCAGGTCGCCGGTAAGATTACTAATCTGTTTGGCGTAAAAGATGACCTCGCGAATATCTCTGCAATCGCCTTCGCGTTGCATTGTATCGCCCACCAGGTGCCAAAGGGTATCCCCTTCGCCTGCGGTAGCCTTGACCACATAGCGGTCAACAGGGCGGGTGTAGTCCCATGCAGCCCAAACGCAGCAGGCTGCGAGCAAAATCATAAGTAGCTTTTTCATGTTTCCGTACCTCACTATTCTTTATACTCGCATTGACATTCCTGGTTGATCAGGTAGTCTTGCAACGCCTGCGCCGAAACATAACGGTAATTTCCGCGCGGCACATAACGCAGCAGCCCTGCGTCAATCTGTTCACGCAAAAATTTAGGTCCGCAATTCAGCAAAACGCATGCTTCTTTCGTGGAATAAAGCAGGCGAGTTGGTACGTTCGCCGCTTTGCGTGTACGTTGTTCTTCTTTGGTCGGTCTTCCTGTTCTTGCCATGTTTGAATCCTCTTTTCTTGGTATTCTTCGTTAGTAGATTTTATACCAGACATCATCGTTGAAACTCCCCAGTCTCGTTATGCTGCGCTGGTCTGCGCTAAGTTTCTTGACGGTCTTCAAGGACTTGCTGTTGATTGCTTCAAGGATTGGTGCAAGAAAAACGTATTTCCTACGCTTTTGGTCTTGCTGAATATGCAGAAGCAGTAAAGTAAAGGCTGACATATCAGGGCACTTCTGAAAGTTGCAATGATATGGGCGCTTCATCAGCCAGCAGTCACATATCTTAGCCAGCTTCTTGCCACATTTACTGCAGAAGTTTCCTTTTTTGACGACTTTCCCACAATGCGGGCAAGTCGTCTTCTTTTTATCCTTCACCTTCACGCCCCGCAAAACTTGTTGATAAAGTACTGCTGGCCTTTGCCGGTAACCTTCGTAGTTTTGCTTACGCTGACGTGGCCGTCACTGTGGGAAATAGCCGTTTCCTTAATTTTGAACAAGCCCATTTCCATGGCTCTCTGTGTAGGGCTGTTGTAATCTGCTCCGGCACGCTTAATCAGGTATCCTTGCTCACGCATCCAGCAGAACAAGCGCTTCTGACCAATCGGATGGCCGTTCTGTTTAATGAGCTTCGCAAGGTCACCAATCAGAATCGTGCTGTCCGACGCGCTCACTGCATCTGCAAACAGCACCTTCGGGTTCGCCGCTGCCACATCGCTTTCCAGCTCCTTAATGCGCTGGTCACGCTGCCGGATAGTGCTTTGCGCTACCAGCACAGCCTTCGCCATAATCTCTGCGTCCGTCATGTTCTCACTGCCTGCGATGTAACCGCCGGTCTTTCTGATTGCCGGAATGACTTCGCTTGTCACCCAGCGCTTGAATTCCTTTGCTTTGGGCATCTTGCTGGAGAGGATGAGAGAGTAAAGACCGCTTTCGTTGATGATGGTCAAACCACGATTACTTTCAAAAGTACCGTTTTGGTAGTTTTGCCTGTCATCTTCATCTACATGGCGGTTGACATCTCGACTACCGTTTTGATAACCGAGAATGTCAGCCACGTCCTTGCCAACGAACCACGGTTCTCCATTCTGTTGAATGGTGCGAATCTGTCCGAAGTCGGGACTGTCGAAAATCTGTAAGTTGTTCATGTTGCACCTCTTTTTCTATTCTACTTTTAGTAGAGTTATTGGGCAAAAAAATATCATCATAAGATACGCCAAGAAATTCCGAGATAATTTTAGCTTGCTTAATAGTTACCTCATCAGGATTTTCCTCTAATTTGCGATAAGTTTGGACATGAACGCCCAGCTTTTCAGCCATTTCGTCCTGTGTTTTTTCTCTCACAAGGCGTATCTGCTTCAAAGATAAGCCCATTTTGAACACCTCCTTTGTTTGATTTACAAGTCTATTATAATCTACTTTTGGTAGAGTATCAACTACTAAAAGTGGATTATTTTCGTTCTTATGTTGATTTTTTTCTACTTTTAGTATATGATAGTGATATAAAAATAAGAAGGGAGCAACATCATGGGAATCAGTGAAAATATTAAATTGTTGCGCGAACAATATGGATTATCGCAAAAAGAGTTAGGTCAAATTGCAGGTGTTAGTGATAAAGCTGTATCAACATGGGAACAAGGCATAAAAGAGCCACGCATGGGAGCTATTCAAAAAATAGCTGATCATTTTGGCATACAAAAAAGTAATATTATTGAAGATAATGGTTTGCAGAGCCAATCCGTCACCCTCACCCCACCAACAAAAAAAGTCCCCAAAGACCTGAAAAAAATCCTTGAGGACGAGGAAGTTACTTTAAACGGACGCATGATGTCCTCCGAAGATAAAGAAAAAATGATGCGTATCATTGAAGCTGCCTTTTACGAAGCTAAGGAAATGAATAAGCGGAAGTAGGCGGTGATATGAATGGCGTACAATTACAAGCTACGTGTAAAGCACCTCGTAGAAAAAGCTGACTCTAGCAATCCTGCTATCATTGCTGAAATGCTCGGTATCAATATCCGCTATGTTGATACCCCCAACAATATAAATGGCTTTTGGAAACGCATACTCCGCCGTAAGTTTATCTTTGTTAATGAACGCTTGGACGAATGGCAACGGATGACAGTTATCAGCCACGAGTTAGGACACATATTGCTACACCCTCACTATCATCATTTCTGCAGCGAAGGACGTTCATATTTTGCTTCCAGCAGGCATGAGAACGAGGCTGACAATTTCGCTATATGTCTGATGGATGCTTACGGCATAGATCCTATTTATAGTTATGCATTCCTGCAAGATGGCTGGAGATAAAAAATTTTAAGGAGAGAATGTCATGGAATTTTTAATTTTAGTTTTAGTTGCTTTCGGCTTCTACAAAATGAACCAAAAATCTAATGAGTACAAGGAAACTGCTGATAAAGCCCAATCTCAATTAGATGCTTATATTAAAGCTAATCAGACTGCCGAAAGTATTATCAAAAACGCTGCTCAGCGTTCCAGCAACAAGCTCGAACAAGCCGAACAGCAAGCAAAAGCAATTATCGAACAGGCAAATAACCAGTCAACTGCAATAATGAATGAAGCTAATGATTCGCTATATATATTACAACAGCAAATACAGGAAAGAGAGCAAGTCAGAAATAGCATTCCGGATTTAACCGAGCAAGCTAATGCGCTGGAGGCCAAAATTGAAAGGAGCAAAAAGAAAGTCAAAGAAGTCAATCTGCTTTGCAAAAACGCCCTTGCAGCTATTGATTCTAAATTCAGAGATGCTTTGCCTCGTAACAACATAGAAGTAATAGAAGATTTAGTTTCTGATTTAGAGCAGGTCCTTCCTAATGTTTCCTTAGATTTTCATGCGTTGGAATATCCTGACCTAAGAAAAGAATACCGTCAAAACGAAAAGCTCATAAAAGAAATCACTGATAACTATGTTGCCAGATATACATTAAAGACATATGCTGCCATATATAAGCTAATGGTTCTGGCATTAAATGCTGAATTGCAAAATATCATGTACAATCTTAAATTCGGTAATTTAGAAGAAGCCAAATCTGATGTCGAAAAAATGCTAAATAAATATGTGTCTATTGCTACTGAAGGCAACAAAACTATTGCCCCTACCATTTTAGCTTTTATCACTGAAATCCGTGGTCACTTTATGAGAGCTGTAGAAATAGAATATATGTATTATGTGAAGAGAGAAAAAGCAAGAGAAGAACAAGCTGCACTTAAGGAGCAAATGCGCCAAGAGGCCGCTGAAAGAAAAGCGTTAGAAGAACAACGTGCTCAGGTTGTTAAGGAAGAAAATAAATACAAATCTGAAATCAACAACATTCAAGAGCAGCTGAATGTTTCTCAAGATGATGAACAAATAGAGTTATTCAAAAAACGCATTGCAGAATTAGAGCAACAACTGAGTTCAGTAGAAGCTAAAAAAGAAGAAATCACCAACCTGCAGAATGGTAAAGCCGGATATGTTTATATCATTAGTAACCTTGGTTCCTTTGGTGACAAAATGTTTAAAATTGGTATGACAAGAAGAATTGATCCGCAAGACCGTGTCAACGAATTGGGTGATGCCAGCGTTCCATTTAAGTTTGACGTACATAGCTTTATTTTCTCTGAAGACGCTGTAGCCCTTGAAAGCGCTCTGCATCAGCGCCTTAACGAGCAACGTGTTAATAAAATAAATACCAGAAAAGAATTCTTCTACTGCACCATAGATGAACTTGAAAATCTTGTGCTTGAAATAGAACCTACAGCGCCGTTCACTAGAACAATGCTGGCTGAACAATACAGACAATCGCAGGAAATGGCTGCACAAAGTAAATAAAATAAAAAAGCGCCCTCCTAAGAGAGCGCCTTGATTTGATGAAACTATATCTGGATATATTATACCATGTGCTTTGTGTTACAACAATTTAGCCAGTTTTGCAGATGGCAAATTCCCGGCAAATAAAAATACCGCCAGCTGGATGCTGACGGTGGGGAGAAATAGACGATTTGATTGATGTTAAGCTGGCCAAGCTCCAGCGCAAGGCGGAAGAAGGCGTGGAGAGTTTAGGATAATAGATTTTGAAAGTGAGGAATGAAGACATGAAAGATGTAAAATTGTTTCAGAGTGCGCAGATTCGCTCCATTTGGAACGATGAAGCCGGAGAATGGTTCTTTTCTGTTGTCGATGTTGTCGGTGCATTGACCGACAGTGCAGATAAATCAGCTTATTGGCGCAAGCTAAAGCAAAGAATGAAAGCAGAAGGCAATGAAACCGTGACAAATTGTCACAGGTTGAAATTGCTTGCAGAAGACGGGAAAATGCGTCTCACTGACACCGCAAATACAGAAGGTATTCTGCGTATTATCCAATCTATCCCCTCGCCTAAAGCCGAACCATTCAAGCAGTGGCTCGCGCAACTCGGTGCGGACCATATCCATGACCTTGAAGCAGCAGAGGCTTTCAACAAGGAAATAGACGCTCGCATTGAAGCACGAAATAATATCAAACAGCATAACATTGCTCTCGCTGATGCAGCCTTTGCCGCAGGCGTAAAAACGAACCTCGACTTCGCCAAATTCCAAAATAGCGGTTACATGGGACTTTATGGCGGTGAAACCGCTGGCGATATAAAACGTCGCAAGAAGCTTAAACCTAATCAAGAGATTTTAGACCACATGGGCAGTGTGGAACTCGGTGCGAACCTGTTCCGCATCACGCAGGCAGAAGACAAACTGCGCCGTGAGAATATCAGTAGCAAAGAAGCTGCCAACAAAGTGCATTACGAAGTCGGTCGTACCGTTCGCAAAACTATTGAAGAACTCGGCGGCACAATGCCAGAAAAATTGCCTACGCCAAGCGAAAGTATCAAGCAACTCGATAAACCTAAAAAATAAAAAAATACCGCCGGCGGAAGGCGGTACCAGGAGGTTAATCATATGAATTTGACAACTACCGAAATCCAAGATTTTTTAGATGAACCAAAAGAGTTTTTAGACGAGCGTCTTGCTATGCCAATCAATAATGAAACGGCATCTTTCCGCGCCAGAGGTATAAACACCCAGTCTGATTATCTGATAGACATAAACCGGAAGCGCTGCATTATTACAAGAATAACTTTTCAGAACCGTGTAGAAACATCAGTTGTTTTGCTTCGTCTCGATATAGATACGAAACCTCATCGTAATCCTGACGGAGAGATTGTCGGTGGAACGCATTTACATATATATCAAGAAAACTACGAAACAGCATGGGCTTATGAGCTAGAAGACACAAGGATACAAGAATTCCTGCCGGACTTCAATCCCGAACCCATCTTACAAGCAATACAGCAAGATATTAACGGCACTAACAAAGTACCCATGTTTGACGAATTCAGCAATATGTGTAGATTTATAGAGCACCCTGCTATCTACTCTAATATGTTTTAACCCAATTTTTCCAGATAATCATTCCTATCAGACCACTTAATTGGACATGCAGCATAGTTGTCAATGCTTTCCAATAAGGTTTCACTGACATTCTTATTATCATTGATAATAATTATACATTTAGATGTATCTGTAGCAAAG
>ENA-OYXC01000153-OYXC01000153.1-human-gut-metagenome-genome-assembly--contig:-NODE-153-length-37682-cov-11.589869_pt1 | contig 37682 bp, 33 predicted proteins | sample MGYA00244214_ERZ653415 | MGnify/ENA primary metagenome ERZ653415 (study PRJEB26926, sample SAMN06165016) | human gut metagenome | biome: ENVO:00009003; feature: ENVO:2100002; material: ENVO:00002003... | reverse complement strand
GCAAAGATAAACAATAATATTGGATTGTTAAAAACACAACAATATTATTTGATCCATAAAAACATTACGTAGAACACCTACTTATTAAATATGTTTTTGTAAATTTGCAAAAACACCTCAACATAACAACATCTCACCATAACAACACCCCACCACAACAACATCTCACCACCATGCACAAGATTTTCCTCTCTCTGCTGCTCTCCGTGGCAGCCTTCACCTCCACATACGCTTACGACTGGCTCGCACGCATCGACGACGACCGCCGTGTGTGTCGTCTCTCCATACCTGGCACTCACGATGCTTGCACCGGCTACGGCTTCCTGCCGCAGGACACATTAGCAGGCAACTACATCGCACGCACACAGGAACTGAACATCAGTGAGCAGTGGGCGGTTGGCGTGCGCGCATTTGACCTACGCCCCGATGTGCGCGAGGAAAAGCCCACCAAGTCGTCAAAGAAAGCAAAGGAAACAAAGCGCACATTACAGATTTACCACGGCGAGTTTGCCACACAGCAAACCTTCAACGGGGTGTTCAACGTGCTGCGCGACTCACTTCAAGCCCACCCCACCGAGTTTGCCATCATCATCATGCAGCACGAACGCTCTGCCAATCGCGACGGAAGCACATGGGAGGCGATGGTCGACTACGTATTGGCGGAGAATAGCGACCTGATTGTCGACTTTCGACCAGACCTCACCGTGGGACAGTTGCGTGGCAGAATACTCGTACTGAGCCGCGACACATACCGACCAACACCGCGAGGCGGATACATCAAGGGGTGGCACTTCGACGCCGAGGTCGACTGGCAAAAGCCTGCTACCATGCACGGATACGCAATGGAGGGCACACTCTGCGTGCAGGACTTCTACAACATGACCTGGGAGGGCGGCACGACGGCGAAGCTGGAGGCGATAGAACGCCTACTGAAAGTGGCAAACAGCGAAGAGGTAGCGAAGCAGTACCCCAATATGTGGTTCATCAACCATACATCTGGCTTTAAGTACACCTCTACGGAGTTCACCAAAGAACCCGTATCCACAAGTGAGGGCTATCGCGCCAACGCTGCCGACACAAACAAGTTCCTCGCCGAACGCATAAAAGGACACATGACAACCGGACTCGTGATGATGGACTTCGCCGGAGTAGACCGCTCGGGCAATTACGACGTGATGGGCAAAAGACTCGTGCAGGCTGTAATAAACAGCAACTAATGTGTAACTTTGCAGACGAAAGTAAACGAATATGGAAACTCTAAAGGAAAAGACGGCAAAGGGACTACTTTGGGGCGGACTCAATAGTGGAGTGCAACAGGTGGTGGGATTGGCGTTCGGCATCGTATTGGGACGCCTGTTAGCACCGTCCGATTATGGCATGATGGCGATGATAAGCATTTTCTCGCTCGTAGCCACCGCACTGCAAGACAGCGGTTTCCGCACCGCACTCACCAATCTCAAAGACCCACGACCGGAGGATTACAACTCGGTGTTCTGGTTCAACATCGTTGTTGCCACTACATTATACACCCTGCTCTTCTTCGCTGCGCCACTCATCGGCGACTACTACCACACGGAACGCGTCGTACCGCTCTGCCGCTACGCCTTCCTGAGCATCATCATCGCCTCATTAGGCACAGCACAGTCGGCTTATCTCTTCAAACACCTGAAGGCGAAGCAGCAGGCTGCAGCAGGTGCCATCGCCGTCATCACATCGAGCCTCGTGGGCGTGGGCATGGCGTTCGCAGGCGCAGCCTACTGGTCGCTCGCCACGCAGGGACTGGTGTATGTGTCGATAAACACCTTCTTCCAGTGGCACTTCTCGCCCTGGCGACCCACCATACACGGCATCTCGTTTGCTCCCGTGCGACGGATGTTCCGCTTCTCGTGCAAAATTCTCGCCACAACGATAATGACACACGTGAACAACAACGTGCTGAACATACTCTTAGGCCACTACTTCTCACCGCGCGACACAGGCAATTACAACCAGGCGTACCAATGGAACACAAAGTGCTACTCGCTGGTGCAGAGCATGGTGGCGCAGGTAGCGCAACCGGTGCTCGTAAGCCTGGGCAACGAGCCGGGCAGACAGACCGATGTGTTTCGCAAGATGATGCGCTTCACGGCGTTCATAGCCTTCCCGTTGTTATTAGGCTTCGGACTGGTGGCTAAGGAGTTCATCGTGATAGCCATCGGCGAGAAGTGGCTCGCATCGGCAGAACTGATACAGATACTGTGCATAGCTGGTGCCACAATGCCCATCGCTACACTGTTCTCTAACATGATTATCTCGAAAGGCAAATCGGGCACCTTCTTCTGGTGTACGTTCTCGCTCGGCGTAGTGCAAATTGCGACGATGATACTCATCTGGCAACAAGGCATCGTGCGCATGGTGCAGGCGTACACCATACTCAACGTGCTGTGGCTTGGCGTGTGGCTCTTCTTTGTGCGCCGTCTCACAGGCTACGGCTTTCGCATGTTCTTCTGCGACGTTATGCCGTTCGCACTCACAGCCACTGCCGTGATGACCGCCACACACTACGCCACACAGCCCATCGAAAACCTCTGGTTGCTGCTGTTGACACGCTTCGTGCTCGCCGTAGCTCTTTACTACGTAGTGATGAAGGTGGCACGCGTGAAGATACTCGCCGAGTGCGAGCAATTCGTGCGTAGGAGAAAGAAGTAGAACTCAGTACAAAACGCAATTCATTGGCACTTTAAATTCTTTAACTTCCTACATATGCAAAATTTCAGTTAATAATTGTAACTTTGCTCAGTTTAAACTTAAACAATATGGAAATAATCGACTTTAGCAAGCAAAACTCTATCATCAACAAGTACATGGCGGAAATGCGCGACAAAGACTATCAGTCAAACCGCCTCCTGTTCCGCAATAATATAATGCGCGTAGGCGAGCTCATCGCTTACGAACTCAGCAAGACTCTCAACTATGAGACACGCGACGTGCAGACTCCGCTCGGCACAGCAAAGGTGAACGTGCCTACCGACAAACTCGTGCTCGGCACAATCTTCCGCGCTGGTCTGCCATTCCATCAGGGTTTCCTCAATATCTTCGACCACGCTGGTAACGCCTTCGTGAGCGCATACCGCGAGTACGAGGACAAGGAACACACAAAGGTGGGCATACACGTGGAGTATCTCGCTACACCCGACCTGAACAATGCCACACTGCTCATCGTCGACCCAATGCTCGCCACCGGCGGTTCAATGGAGATGGGCTATAAGGCTCTGCTCACCAAGGGCACACCGAAGAAGGTACACGTGGTGTGCGTGATGGCTTCGCCAGAGGGCATCGAACATATCCGTAAGACATTCCCTGAGGACACCACCATCTGGTGCGCAGCTATCGACAACGGACTGAACGAGCACAAATATATCGTGCCAGGCTTCGGCGACGCAGGCGACCTGTGCTACGGCGGAAAGATCTAAAGACTTCCAGTGGGGGGGTGCACTTGTCTCAAGTGCACCAACAGAGCAACGTTGGCACACCGCTTCTACGTTTGTACACCTCTTCTACGTTGGTGCACTTGAGACAAGTGCACCCCCTCCCCCCTAAAGACATCCCAAGTAACAATATATAAATATGTATAGGATAACAAGAATAGCTATTGCGTTGTGCGCATTAATCTTCGCTGCTTGCACCGATGCCGACTTCGAGTACGCCTCGGAACGTTGCACCTTCTTTTTCAACAATGGGGTGTATCAGGATGCCACGCTGCAAAGTGCGCTCAACCCCATGTCGCCAGGTGTGTTCTGCAACATCTATGAGGGTACAGAGAGCGGCAGACGCTTCATCTACTTCGCCAACAACCAAAGACAGAGCAGCAGACAAGAGCCTGCAGGCGAGGACGCACGCCGCACCTTCACCCTCGGGCTATACAACAAAAGCGGCATCATTGTGGGCTTCAGCAATCTTAGCTCACCCGCCACGCTATACATATACGACAGTCAGTGCCCCAACTGCTACTACGAGACGCAAACCATGAGCCACCGCTTAACAATGGACACTCGCGGCTTTGCCACCTGCCCCACCTGTAAGCGCCAATACGACCTCAACAACCGTGGCATCACCTCAAACGGAAAGAAGCTCCTGCGCTATCGCGGAAGTACCACCGGACCCTTGGGAGTGCTCTCGGTTAGCAATTAAGCAAAGGTTAGCAAAGGCTTAGTTGGCTTAAAGAGGCTTAGAACGGCTTAAACGCACCCTAACCACCCCAAAAACTTGCACAGACATAGGGCATGTGTGCAGCCAAATCGCCTTTTTATGGTAAAATATTTGTCTATTTAATAAAAAAGTTGTTCCTTTGCATCCGCATTAAATTAGAAATCAATATTATAAACATTTTAAAAATTAAAAATTATGTCAGAAATCGAATCAAAAGTAAAGGCTATTATCGTTGACAAACTCGGTGTAGATGAGGCAGACGTTAAGCCAGAAGCAAGCTTCACAAACGACCTCGGTGCAGACTCTCTCGACACAGTTGAGCTCATCATGGAGTTCGAGAAGGAGTTTGGCGTAAACATCCCTGACGATCAGGCAGAGAAAATCTCTACAGTTGGCGACGCTATCGCTTACATCGAGAACGCAAAATAAATAAACCGATGGTTTATAGTTTATGGTATGCACAACCATAACAAACATTCTTTGTTATAATTCCATTGCGCGCCATAAACCATAAACCATTTTTTTTGACATTTTTCAGTTACATGGAATTAAAAAGAGTAGTAGTAACAGGTCTTGGCGCAGTAACTCCGATTGGCAATAATCCAGAAGAAACATGGAACAACATGCTCAACGGCGTAAGTGGCGCAGCACCTATTACATTGTTTGACGCTTCTTCGTTCAAGACACAATTCGCTTGCGAAGTGAAAAACCTTAAGGTCAACGACTACATCGACCGCAAGGAAGCACGCAAGATGGACCGCTACGCACAGCTCGCTATCATCGCAGCTATGCAGGCAATGCAGGACAGCGGTTTAAATCTCGACGAAGAAGATAAGAACCGCATCGGCGTAATCTACGGCGTAGGCATCGGTGGTATCAAGACCTTCGAGGAAGAGGTGGGCTACTGGGCAACACACCAGGAGCTCGGTCCGAAATTCAATCCCTTCTTCATTCCGAAGATGATTGCCGACATCGCAGCCGGACACATCTCTATTATGTACGGTCTTCACGGTCCCAACTTTGCCACCACATCGGCTTGCGCATCTTCTACAAACGCACTCGCCGACGCATTCAACCTCATCCGCTTGGGTAAGGCAAACGTAATCGTAAGCGGTGGTGCAGAGGCTGCCATCACACCAAGCGGCGTAGGCGGCTTCAACGCAATGCACGCCCTCTCTACACGCAACGACGACCCAGAGCACGCTTCACGTCCGTTCAGCGCATCACGCGACGGCTTCATCATGGGCGAAGGTGCTGGCTGCCTCATCCTCGAGGAGCTGGAGCACGCTAAGGCACGCGGAGCGAAGATATACGCCGAGATGGTTGGCGAAGGCATGTCTGCCGACGCACACCACATCACAGCATCACACCCGGAAGGACTCGGTGCTTGCCTCGTTATGCAGAACGCACTCGAGGACGCAGGCATGAAGCCAGAGGATATCGACTACATCAACGTACACGGTACATCAACACCTGTAGGCGACATCTCTGAGGCAAAGGCAATCAAGCAGGTGTTCGGCGAAGCAGCTTACAAGCTCAACATCAGTTCAACAAAATCAATGACTGGTCACCTCCTCGGTGCTGCCGGAGCTGTCGAGGCGCTCGCATCAGTGCTCGCAGTGAAGAACGACATCATCCCGCCAACTATCAACCACGTTGAAGGCGACGAGGACCCAGAAATCGACTATACACTCAACTACACGTTCAACAAGGCTGAGAAGCGCGAGGTACGTGCAGCACTGAGCAACACGTTCGGTTTCGGTGGACACAACGCATGTGTAATATTCAAGAAATATGCTGAGTAATCTCATCGACAGAATGAAGCTCCCTTTCCGCAAGGACAAGGAGCTTTATTTGTCTTTACGCAAAATCATAGGCTTCTACCCACACGACATTAGCTATTACAAACTCGCGCTGATGCACAAGAGCATGTACAAGCGCAATGCGAAGGGCAAGCCCGTGAACAACGAGCGACTGGAGTATCTCGGCGATGCCGTGCTCGACGCTACCGTTGGCGACATTGTCTACCGCCACTTCCCTGGCAAACGCGAGGGCTTCCTCACCAACACTCGCTCAAAACTCGTACAGCGCGACACGCTCAACCGACTGGCACAGGAGATGGGCATCAACCAACTCATCCTCTCAAGCGGACGCTCACAATCGCACAACTCATACATGGGCGGCAACGCTTTCGAGGCTCTCGTAGGAGCCATATACCTCGACCGCGGCTATGATGCCTGCATGAAGTTCATGCGCAAACGAATACTGACACAAATGATAAACATCGACAAGGTTGCTTATAAGGAAGTGAACTTCAAGAGCAAGCTCATCGAATGGAGTCAGAAGAACCGTGTGCGCATCGACTTCAAGTCGATTCTGGAGAAGAAAGATAAGACAGGTTCACCCGTGTTCATCTATCGTGTGATGCTCGAAGGCGTGGAAGGCTGCGACGGAAAGGGATATAGTAAGAAGGAAAGCCAGCAGCTCGCCTCTAAGCTCACACTGGAGAAGCTCCGCCGCGAACCGCAGTTCATCGACCAAGTGTTCGCTGCTAAGACCAATCGCACAAAGATGGAGGAGGAACCAGTGGAGAACGTACCGTCGACAGAACAACCAGACGATTTTATCATAGTAAGCTCAGGAATGGAGGTAGAGGCAGAAAGCTCTGGTGCTTCAAATGGTTCTAATTCAGATAGTGATTATAGAGGTTCTATAAGTTCTAGAAATTCTAGTGATTCTAGACGCTCTAGTGATTCTAGAGATTCTAATGACTCTAATAATCCCAAGGCTAAGCGCAACCGCCGCTCACCGATGTACCGCAAAGATGAGGCAGCCGAAGCAGCTACAGCCACAAAAACAGAGGCAACAAAATCCGTAGAGCCCGTTTCTTCAAAACTGACTTCAGCCGACCTCAACCTCTCTGACGAAGACTTTGACCTCAGCCATATCTCGGCTAAGGAACAGACTCGAGAGGAAATAATCGCAGCCGCCGAAGCCGCAGCCTTCGGAGATACATAACAATAGAGTTTGGTGCAGTTATCTCAACTGCACCAAACTATTTACCCCTATACACCTAACAACTACTATGAACCGATTTAAGACCCAACTTCTTGCCCTCGCCACCTTATTCTTCCCATTCACTGCGAGCGCACAATACACCATTTATCCCATTCCGCACACACAGACTGCGGGCAAGGGCAGCAAGGTAGCGTTCACAAAGAACGTAAATATAGTATGCGACGATGCAATTGACACATACACACGTCAGCGTGCTCAGACCATTCTCGCAGAGCATGGCTTCACAGCTACCATCTCAACCACCGAATCGAACGCTCTCTCGAACATATACCTCGGCGTAGCTTCAGGCAACGGCTTGACAAAAGCGGCTGCAACAAAGCTCCAACTCAACCTCAGCGTACTCACCAAGAGCGGCAAGTTCGACCGCCACGTGCTCTCGCTCACCAATGCACACGACGGAGTAGCTCAGCTCATCATCATCGGCGAGAATACCGATGCCACATTCATGGGTCTCGCCTCGCTCGAACAGATGCTCGATGCCGAAACAAAGCAGATGCCCACCGTCACTATCAGCGACTACGCCGACCTTAAGGAGCGTGGCATCATCGAAGGTTTTTATGGAAAACCCTACTCCAGCGAGGTGCGCAAGGACTTACTGCGCTTTATGATGCGCAACAAGATGAACTGCTACGTATACGGACCAAAGAGCGACGTATACCACTCGGGCAAATGGACAGAGGCATATCCTACAGAGCTAACAGAAGCACAACGCAAGTCGGGCTTCGTGACACAGCAGGATTTGCGCGAATTCACCGACGTGGCACACCAAACCAAGGTGAGCGTGGTGTGGGCGATACACCCAGGCGACGACTTGCTCAACGACAACGGTGTAGTAGAGAAGATAATGGGTAAGTTCGCGAAGATGCACACCTTAGGTTTCCGCCAGTTTGCAGTCTTTGCCGACGACGTGAACAGACCCGAGAATCAGAACGACATGAACCTCACCGCCTCACGCATCGCTGACATACAGCGCAGCATAGAGAGCCGATGGAACACCAATAGCACCAACCCTACCGACATCGTAAAACCACTGCGCTTCACGCCACAAATCTACTGTCGCAACTACGCTGCATCACAATGGCAGTTCAATCAGTTCTTCAAAGCACTCTCCAGCATCCCGAAGGATGTCACCATCTATTACACTGGTGGCGGCGTATGGTCGGTGCCCAACAACTACGATCTGAATACTGTACAGTATCAGTTCGGACGTAACGTCATTTGGTGGTGGAACTACCCGTGCAACGACAACGGCAGCGGACCAAGCGAGATATACCCACTCGATATGCGCTCCAACTTCTTCGACATGCCGAACGTAGACAACAACGCACGCCTGGAAACCGAGCTAACAGCAAGCAATCAGGGCATCCTCTGCAACCCTATGGAGCAGGGATCGGCAGCACGCACCGCTGTGTTCTCGGCAGGCGACTACAGTTGGAACAACCGCGGTTTCGACAACAACGCTTCATGGGAAGCATCGTTCAGAGCCCTCTTTCCAGGTCGCACCGAACTACAGAATGCCTATCGCTTCCTCGCTCCATATCTGAGCAAGAACGACCCAACGGCACTCAACACAGCGATAGAAGCATATAAGCGCGACCCGAAGAACGACCAACTGACTGCGCTGATGACACAGATTGTGGACAACTGCGACGTGCTCACCACTATGGAGCACTCGAAAGTGACGAGCGACAGTCTGCTCTACGTCGACATACGCCCATGGGTACTGCGTCTGCGCGCCATGGCAGCTGCCACAAAGGGCTTCATAGCATCGCAGAAAGCCGACAACATCATAGAGGCATGGGCCGATTACCTGCCCAGCGTGAAACTTGCAAACACGCTCACCTCGTCGCCCGACTACATGACAAACCACATGTCGGGTTTTGGTAGCGACGGAATCAGCACCGACCAGCGACTCACTCACGCCTCATGGCGCTACCTCACACCCTTTGTTACCACCTACCTCAGCAAGCACATATCCAATCAACTCTTCCCTACCACAACCGATAAGAACACCGTTCTGACCAACGCCGAGAGCACACAACTCAACCTGAGCCAGAGCGACGAGTGTATATCACTAAAGGGATCAGCTACGCTCCCCAAAGGCGGCTACGCCGGTATAGCACTTGCCCAGCCCGTGCAGCTCAAACAGATAACCATTGCCTCTAAACTCTTCGCCGACACCGACTATAAGTTCATGTATAGCACCGACGGCAAGACATGGAATGAGATGGAGACAAATAACGTTACAACCGACGAGTACGTACACTACATAGTGGTGCTCAACGTGAGCAACAAACAGAAAAACCTGACGCTCGACGCAGCATCCGTACAACTCTTCGTCTACAACAACACGCCAGAGGAAGTGAGAAGCATAACTCCACCAGCCTACAACTATTGGAACAACCACACGGCACAACTGATGACCGACGGCGACTACACCACCTATACCTGCCTGAACCGCGACATGGTGGTAGGTGACACCTATACACTCGAACTCTACGAACCAACAACTATAGAGAACGTACGCATCTGCATGGGCACCACCAACGGCGATTATCCCAAGACAGCACTCCTCAGTGTGTCGACAGACAACCACAACTGGACCGACCTCACCGTCAAGGGAACTCAAACACGTGAGTACGACATGTCGCTACAGCAGAACTTCTATGTGGCTACAGAGCCAGAGGCAGGCACCGACGTGATGGCACTCGACTTTGTGCCCACCGACCACAACTTCAACCCAATAAAAATAGAAGCAAAATACGTACGTCTGAAGATTACAGCCATCTGGGGACAACCCAAGTGGATGCGCCTGCACGAGATAGAAATCAACGGACTACCTGCACCGGTACTCACACCGATGAGCGACGCTGAAGGCAATAATGTAGAGGCAGCAACCGATGCCGACGCCACCACCTTCACCAGCACCAACCTCCCTACAACCGCCGACGGCAGCAAGTTCGTGTATCGCTTCCTCAACGTGGCAAAAGCCAAGAGCCTCACACTCTTCTGCGACGACACAACGATGCAAAACGCAACCTACTCGCTCACACAGAACGGCAACACATGGGAGCCCATTACTCCTGAAAGCAAAAACGGTGTAGTGACATTCAACTTCGATGCCAACACAAAGCCGGTAGCTCTACAGATAGCATGGACGGGCAACACAACACCAGCCATCTACGAAGCTATAGAAGATGCCGACGAGAGTACGGGCAAACCCGTTATAACCGACGTTCACACCATAGCTGACAATAGCAATAAGGCAGTAGTGCTCACCCTGGAGAACGGTGCTCTCATCGCACGCTCCGACATAGGTATCAACACCATACATATCAGTACCATCAACGGACGCAACATATTTAGTCAGCAGCTCAGTGGAAAACGCGAAGCATACATACCTGTATTTACTACCAACACGCAAGCGGTAGTGGTAAATATAAAACTAACAAACGGCAAGAGCACCACATATAAACTCATAAACAAGTAGAAAAACAAAAAGGTGTGTGTGTGTCAAAATGCCACTTTTATACAAAATTAACCCTTGTAATGCACACGCAAAAGGGTTTTTATTTAATTTTGCAACAAAATACTTACGACTATGAAGAAATTATTACTTGCAACACTGCTTTTGCTTGGTATCGTTACCACAGCAAGCGCACAGCTGCCGAAAGTGATGCTTAAGAGCATCGACGGCAAGTCAGTGTCTACCGACACACTCTCAAACAACGGCAAGCCGTTCATCATCGACTTCTTTGCTACATGGTGCAAGCCTTGCAACCGCGAGCTCACAGCCATCAGCGAGGTGTATGAGGAGTGGCAGGAGGAGACTGGCGTGAAGGTAATAGCCGTATCTATCGACCAGGCTCAGAATATTAACAAGGTGAAACCACTCGTTGACAACCACGGCTGGCAGTACGAGGTGCTCCTCGACCCGAACAGCGACTTCAAGCGCGCACTCGGCATTCAGACCATCCCTTACGTAATCGTATGCGACGGCAACGGCAAGATTGTGTCTAAGCACAACGGCTATACCGAGGGCGCTGAGGAAGAGCTCATCGAGGAAGTACGCAAGCTTGTGAACAAGTAAACGAGTTGACATGTTGATATGTTGACATGTTGACGAGTTCGCAGTTATCACTCTCACCGACAACCCTAACAACATTAATATGAACAAAAAGCTTACGCTCGCTCTCGCTGCCCTCACTCTGTCGGCAGCCACAGCGAGCGCACAAACAATAAAGGTTACTAAGGACTACGACGTACAGATTACGGGTAGCTTGCAGACCGACTTCCTCGTTCCGCAGGAAGACAACAAGATTGGTACAGAGCATTATAAAGAAAAGGTGCTCAACAACACCTACGCCGAGGTTCACGCCCTCTCCAAGTATGTAGACGCTGGTGTGCGTCTCGAATATCTCGACCATCCGCTCCCAGGCTTTGAAAAGGACTTCAAAGGCTGGGGTGTGCCGTTTTATTACATCAAGGGCAAGATGAAGAACGCCGAACTCACACTCGGCAACTTCTACGAGCAGTTCGGCTCTGGCTTCATCCTCCGCACATACGAGGAGCGCTCGCTGGGCATCGACAACTCGCTGCTCGGCGGTCGCATCATGGTGCGTCCGTTCAAGGGCGTGCAGGCAAAGGCGGTAGTAGGCACACAGCGCCGCTATTGGGACACACAGTCGCTCATAGCAGGTGCCGACCTCGAGCTCAGCGTGTCTGAGTGGTCGCAGAAGATGCAGCAGTCGGGCACCAATCTCACGCTCGGTGCATCATGGGTTGTAAACCACCAGCACCAGAAGGAGGACATCTACGCCGACGCAACGCACAAGTTGCGCTTCGTTGAGAACACCAACGCCTTCGACGTGCGTGCCAACTTCCAAAAGGGCGGCTTCAGCGTGCTCGGCGAGTATGCACAGAAGACCGAAGACCCTACAGTTGCAAAACCAGAAAAAAATAGGTATATCTACCGCAAGGGCTACGTGACGATGCTCTCTACATCCTACTCGCAGCGCGGCATGAGTATCCTCCTGCAGGCAAAGCGTTCGGACAACATGAACTTCCGATCACGCCGCACAGAGAGCGGCACAGCAGGCTTCATCAACCACCTGCCGGCGTTCGCCATGCAGCAGACATACGCTTTGGCAGCACTCTATCCTTACGCCACACAAACTGACGGCGAGTGGGCTTACCAGGCAGAGTTAGGCTACAAGTTCAACCGCAAGACATTCCTCGGCGGCAAGTACGGCACAAGCGTGAAGCTCAACTTCTCGCACATCCGTGCCATCGAGAAGAACTTACACAACGGCGGCACCGAGGGCACCGACGGCTACGGTTCGCCTTTCTGGAAGAGCGGCAAGAAGTACTACCAGGACATCAACGTGCAGATTGAGAAGAAGCTCACCAAGGACTTCAAACTCAACCTCATGTATATGAACCAGTATTACAACAAGACAGTTGTTGAGGGCGATGGCGGCATGATTCATTCTGACATCTTCGTGGCAGAAGGCAAGTACCGCTTCAACAAGAAGATCACGCTGCGTGGCGAGGCTCAGTACCTGAGTACAAAGGATGATCAGGGCGATTGGTGGTTCGGCTTGCTCGAACTCTCTGTTCTGCCTAACTTCATGTTCACCATCAGCGACCAGTATAACGGTGCGGAGCACTACTATACATCTACCGGCTCCATCGACGAGAAAAAGGGTACACATGCCGAGCACTACATCAACGGCTCCGTAACCTTCACTCACGGTGCACACCGTCTGCAGGTTGGCTACGGCAAGACACGCGCAGGCTACAACTGCTCGGGTGGCGTATGCCGTTTCGTACCAGCAAGCAAGGGTGTAACAGTATCTTACAACTATAACTTCTAAAGCCACTATTATGAAACTGAAGAATATATTGTTAGGCGCAGCAAGCGCCATCGCCATTTTCGCAACAGTGGCATGTCAGGAAGTAGACCCCAACGACCGACTCATCTATGTGAAGCCGGCTGAGGTGGGACGCGCAGTGCTCATCGAGGACTACACCGGTCAGGAGTGTGTCAACTGCCCTGATGGCACAAACGCCATCAACAATATCGTTGAGACCTACGGCGAGAAGAACGTTATCGCAGTGGGCATACACAGCGGTCCGCTCGCATCAAAGGGCAAGACCTCGTTGGCAACCGAAATAGGTGACGAGTACTACAAGCACTGGGACAGCCAGAGCAAGCTCGGACAGCCGTGGGCGCTCTTTAACCGCGCCACAGCTCCTAACCAGGACTATAACACATGGGCAAAATACGTAGGTGTGCTCATCTCAAAGAAGGCTACGCTCTCGCTCAGCGTCAACAACGTTTACGACGCCGCATCGCGCAAGCTCACCATCGACGTAAAGGCTTTCGGCACCGACGGCACAACAACAGGCAAGCTGCAGGTGTGGCTCATTGAGGACGGTATCGTAGCTAAACAGAAGATGCCCAATGGCAAAATCAACAGAGAGTATGTACACAACCACGTATTCCGCGATGTTGCCAACGGCACTTGGGGCGAGGACGTAACCGTGAACGAGGGCGAGACTACAGAAAAGCAGTACGACTACACGCTGCCTGAGAAGTGGAACGCTGAGAAGGTATCGGTAGTGGCTTTCGTTTATGACAACAACGAGGTACAGCAGGTTACTAAGAAGGCTGTCTTCGCAGAAACCGCTGCCGAATAGCATTTTTTGAGACTGTGTGCATGCGTCGGTCGCACACACTGTCTCATACTTCTTTCAATACAGTATTACCCCTAAACGCTAATTTTAAAACAGAATCATATGAAGAAAATCTTTACACTTTGTGTTGCTCTTTTCGCTGCAGTGTCAATGTTTGCGCAGGAGACTAAGGGCATGTTTGAATTCGCTACAGCAGACGGTACAGTTGTACCAAGCGGATCAGTTATAACAAAATCGGACGTTGAAGACTACACAGATCCAGAAGACGGAGAAGACAACATGCAGATCCCGACAGGTCTGTGGATTAAACCCGTAAAGACTGAGTTGAACGGAGAGAAGCTCTGCGTCAAGCTGCGTGTTGACGTAGAAAAGATTGACCACGGCAGCATCAACTTCTGTCTGCTTGGCAACTGTAGACCCGTAATGCGTGAAGGAACATATGAATCTAACGGCGGTTTCGTAGAGCAGCTCAACGACCTTGAGACCGAATGGAAGATCGGCAACGACGAAGAAACCGGTAAGGCAAAGTACGGTGAGGCAACAGCCAAGCTCACATTGGTAGCTTGCCGCAAGGTATCTCAGGGCAAGGACCAATTCGACATTGAGCAGTTCAAATACGAGGATGTAGGCGAGAGCTCAACCGTAACAGTAAAGTTCGTGTATAACGAGAAGTCTACCGGCATCAACGGCATCAGCAACGCAAACGCTACAGTCGTAGCACGCTATGCTGCCGACGGCACACGTCTCTCTGCTCCACAGAAGGGCTTGAACATCGTGAAGCTCTCTAACGGCAAGACTGTGAAATACATCAAATAAAAAAACAAGTTTTACATTTTCAGAAAGGGAAATCATTATGAAGAAAATCTTGCTTTCTGCTTTTGCGATGCTGTTAGCAGTGACTGCTAACGCGCAAAACCTCACCGTAGAAAAGCTACAGAGCCCGCTCGGTGTTCAGACTGAGGCTTTCGGTGCACACAAGGCTCCTGCAAAGGCTAACCTTGCTGTCAACCAGCGTCTCGTAGGCTACTTCAACACTGACGATTGCGACACCTACTTAGGTGTGACATCTATCACCGGCAACAACAAGGTAGCCATGGAACTTACAGCAGACGACCTCGCTCCCTATTACGGCAAGAAGATTGTCGGTGTGCGCTTCAACCTGGGACAGGGCGAAACATCTACCGGTGTATTTGTAGAGAATGTGAAAATAAATAATGGTACAATCACTGAAAACACCGCCATTGTAACTTCAGACAAGAGCGTTACATCTGCAGCAGGTGCAAAGAACACTGGCGAATGGCATGAGGTGATGTTCGACAACAAGGTGGAGATTAACTCGTCGTTTGAAGCACTGCTCGTAGGCTACTGCTACAAACAGAAGAGCAACAACTACCCTATCGGCGTAAGCTCTAAAGTTGAAGGTCCGTTTTACGTATTCGCCAACATCCCCGCTTCAAAGGGCGGCAATGGCGAAAACTGGTATCAGATAAATAGCGGCGGCTACGGCCTCTCTATCCAGCTCATCGTGGAGGGCGACTTCGCGCCTAACGCTGTAAAGCCTCTCGACTTCGGTGACGTAATGGTTACAAAGGGCAAGACAAAGAACGTAGCGGTAAGCCTCTTCAACCTCGGTTCAAAGCTCAGCAGCATCGACTACACCATCGCTCTTGACGGCAAGGCAGGCACTGAGCAGCACCTCGACTTCGGCAAGGACTACGGCGTAGGCGGCACACACACTGTAGAGATTCCGTTCGCAGCAGACTCTAAGATTGGAAAAAGCACTGTTACACTCACCGTCACAAAGGTAAACGGCGTAGAGAACGCAAACGCAACAAAGACAGCTACCGGCACACTCTATACAGTAGAAAGAGAGTTCGTGAAGAGATCTGTAGTAGAACAGTTCACGGGTACCGGTTGTGGCAACTGTCCGAGTGGTCACGTTAGTATGCATAACATGCATAATCTTTATGGCGACCAGTTCATCGGCATCGCTCTGCACCAGTTCAACTCTAACGATCCGATGTACTACGCCTCATACGATTTGGGTTTCACGGGTGCTCCACAATGTATGGTAAACCGATCAAGTGGTGTATTGGCACCATATGAACAAATGCCAGAAGCGCTCAAGGCTTCTCTGAAGGAAATTGCTATGACAGAAGTAACCGTAGCCGGTACATTCACAGATGAGGATACAAAGGTTAATGCAACAGCCTCAGTAGAGTCGTTGGCAGCAGGCGACTACAATATCGCATTTATGCTTACAGCTGACGGTCTCACTGGCACGACAACCTCATGGAAGCAGCATAACTACTTCTGCAAGGGTGGCGGTAGATATAGCTCGAAAGCAAGCATGCCTGACGATCTTAAGTTCCTGTGGGATAAGGGCTCATCATATGTAGAGACATACAACGATGTGCTCATTGCAAGCTCTTACGTAAGCAACAAAAACAAGGCGACCCTGCCGACACTCGTTGCTAACGGCACTGTAAGCTCAGAGTACACACTCAAGATGCCGACAAAGGTTATTCTGAAGAAGGCCCTCAAGCTTGACCAGATTTACGTTGTTGCACTGCTCCTCGACAAGAAGACCGGAGCTATCGTCAATGCTGGCAGAGCTCGCGTCACTGGTTCTACCGGTATCGAGGACGTAACAACTGGCACTGAGGCTACAGTTGTGGCTCGCTACACTGTGAACGGCGTTCAGGTTTCGGCTCCTGTGAAGGGCGTGAACATCCTGAAGATGTCTGACGGCACAACACGCAAGGTGCTCGTTAAGTAATCGACGAAATAGTTACAAAGCAACAGAATAGCTTATATAAATGAATATTAAGGCGTTGCCCTCTATGGGGTAGCGCCTTTTTTGTTGCTTTTGTTTTGTGGAGTCGGCGGTTTGCAGTACCTTTGCAGAAAGAATCATTAGGGGGTGCTTAGGGGGTACCTTCAGGGGGTGCACTTGTCTCAAGTGCACCAACAGAGTAAGAAGTACACCCCTAAACTGCACCAACAGAACAAGAAGTGCACTAATAGAGCAAGAAGTACACTCCCTAAACTGCACCAACAGAGCAAGAAGTGCACTAATAGAGCTACGTTGGTGCACTTGAGACAAGTGCACCCCCTGAAGGCACCAACAGAGCAAGAAGTGCACCAGTAGAGCTACGTTGGTGCACTTGAGACAAGTGCACCCCCTAAAGGTGCCCCCTGAAGGCACCCCTGAAGGCGCCCTTGAAGGTAGCTAATAAAAACTCTAAAACAAATGACATAAAGATACAATGGAATGGATTGACAGTCTTTTCACCATACACTCGGCAGTACAGACGCTGGTGGTGTTGGCGCTGATTATCAGCGTGGGCATGGCACTGGGCAAGTTGCGCATTCGCGGCATCTCGCTCGGCGTGGCGTTCGTGTTCTTCATGGGCATCGTGGCGGGCAGCCTCCATTTCACTGCCGACGAGCAGATGGTGAGTTTTGCAGAGACCTTCGGCCTCTCTATCTTCGTCTACGCACTGGGTCTGCACGTCGGACCAAACTTCATCGGTATGATGCGCCACGACGGTGCTTCGCTCAACGGCTGGAGCATGGGCGTGATACTGCTCGGCACGGTGATGGCACTATCGCTGTGCTTCGTGCTGCCCATAAGCATCCCCGACATGGTGGGCATACTCTGCGGAGCGACTACGAACACACCAGCACTCGGTGCAGCGCAGCAGGCACTTGCCACACAGCACATCTCGAGCAGCGGTGCGGCGTTGGGTTGCGCCGTGACCTATCCGTTAGGCGTAGTGGGTGTCATCTTCGCCATGATATTGCTGCGCAAGTTGTTTGTGCGCAAAGAAGACCTGCAGCAGTGCAACAGCAGTGCCGACGACAGCACATACGTCGGACAGTTTATCTGCGTGAACCCCGCCATCTCGGGCAAGACGATAGCACAGATATCGCAGTCGACCCACCGCCACTTCATCATCTCGCGCATCTGGCGCGACGGCAAGGTGATTGTGCCGTTGGCACAGACCGTGATGCAACATGGCGACAACGTGCTCGTGGTGACCAACCGCGACGAGGTGGCAGCCATGAACATCCTCTTCGGCGAACATGTGGAGAAAGACTGGAACCGCGACAAGATTGACTGGAACGCCATCGACTCGTCGGTGGAGAGCCGTGTGATAGTGGTGACCCGCAGCCGTCTGAACGGCAAAACGCTCGGCTCGCTGCACATGCGCGAGACCTACGGCGTGAACGTGTCGCGAGTGATGCGTGGCGACATCAAGCTGCTTGCTACCGACTCGCTCCACCTGCAGTATGGCGACCGCGTGACCATCGTGGGCACACCGGAGGACATCAACCACGCTGAGGCGTTCTTAGGCAACGCCGTGACGGGGCTCAACGAGCCCAACCTCGGTGCCATCTTCTTCGGACTGCTCTTGGGCTTAGCACTCGGCATGATACCAATCAGCATACCTGGCATGAGCGCACCGGTGAAGCTTGGCATCGCCGGCGGACCAATCATCATGGGTATCATCATCGGCTCGCTCGGCGCACGCATACACCTCATCACCTACACCACGCGCTCGGCATCGCTGATGCTGCGCAAGATGGGTCTGTCGCTCTACCTCGCCTGCCTCGGACTCGTAGCCGGCAAGGACTTCCTCAACACCATCATCCGCCCCGAGGGCTTGATGTGGGTGGGCATCGGCTTAGTGCTCACCATGCTGCCGCTGCTCATCGTGGGTGCCATCGCACTGAAAACGCACAAGTTCGACTTCGGCACCATCTGCGGACTGCTCTGCGGAGCAATGGCTAACCCTATGGCACTGAGCTACGCCAACGACACCATCCCGGGCGAACGCGCTGCCGTGGCGTACACTTCGGTGTATCCGCTCGGCATGTTCATCAGAGTGATCATAGCGCAAGTAATAATCATGTTCATGGTATGACAATGCAAAACCCTCCCGATTACCGTCACGACACCGTGCTGCCGCTCCCTATGGAAGTGACGGCGAACGCTTGGGCTGTTGACGCAGCCTGCTCCGGCAACCCCGGTCCGATGGAGTATCAGGCTATCGACCTCGCGACGGGTGCGCAGGTGTTCCACTTCGGCCCCATGCACGGCACGAACAACATAGGCGAATTTCTCGCCATAGTACACGCTCTCGCCCTGCTCGACAAGCAAGGCATAGAGGGCAAGACCATCTACTCCGACTCGCACAACGCCATCCTGTGGGTGCAGAAGCGACAGTGCAAGACGAAGCTCGAACGCACACCAAAAACCGAGCAACTCTACCAGATCATAGCACGCGCCGAGACATGGCTGCGCACGCATCAGATAAAAAACCCTGTGGTGAAGTGGGAGACGAAGAAGTGGGGCGAAGTGCCTGCCGACTTCGGACGCAAGGGCTGAGAGTTATTCTACATAAACACACCTGAACAATATGTTATACGCCATCTATTTCATCTACGGACTGTGCGTCATGTTCTACTTCATGATGTCATGGCTCTTCTACCGCAAGGACAAGAAGCTACTCTCGCGTCTTGTTGCGGTGATGATGTTCGTCATCGGCTTGCAGTGTCTGAAAGACCTCTTCTTCATCAAGCCGTTCACCGAACTCGACGAACTCGACTGGATGGTTATAACCGCAGCCGACATGATTGTTGTGCCGCTATACGTGTTCGTGCTCATCGAGCTGTGCAGCCCAGCCACACTTAATCGACGCACTATCATCCTCCACGAACTATTGTTCATAGCACCGTTCACGCTCTTCGCCATAACGAAGGACATAGTGTTCTACTATGCCGAGGTGCTTGAGGCTGCAGTGTACGGCGTGAGCTACGCTGTATGGGCAGCGTTCGCCATTCCGCGATACCACGCCCAACTGAAGCAACGCTTCTCGTACACCGAGAACATCAACCTGAGCTGGCTACGCGCCATCTTCTTCTCGTTCCTCTTCATCCTCGTGATATGGATTATTGATTGCATGGAAGCGAACTATGCTATCGAAGCATTGTATATGACAAGCACGTTAGTGATGTGGATGTTCATCGCCTACTACACCTACAAGCACGAGTCGGTGTTTGGCGAGCTCTCCGACAGCACAAGCGACGATGTGTTGGAGAATACGGAGGTAGCAGAAAGCGAAATGTCGGAGGTGGGCAAACAGATAAGCACACTGTTCGACAAGGAGCAGATTTTCCTCAACCCCAACCTCAAAGTGTCGGACATAGCCACCGCCACTGGCACCAACCGCACCTACGTCAGCGCGTTCTTCAACCGAGAAGCCGAATGTACATTCTACGATTATGTCAACAAATACCGCATAGAATACGCCTGTAACCTGCTTCTCCACTCGAATGAGAACATCACGATGATAGCCGAGAAGTCGGGATTTAACAGCTCACAGTCGTTTATTCGCGTGTTTAGCAAGATTATGGGCACCTCGCCAACAAAATATCGCAACGAAGCAACCTGCTAAACCACAACGTGTTAGGAAAGTTGTTAACGATTCTTTTACGCTTTGCGAACTCGTTTTACCCTTTGTGAACAACATTTTGAGAGATTGAGAACAGAGATATTCTGCTCTGTGCTTAACTTTGCAATCGAAACAAACAATCGTTAATCATTTAACTAACACAAAGCTTATGAAAATATTAAAAATGATGGCAGTCGCTGCCTTGTTTATGCCGCTGTTGTTCTCGTGCTCGGGAGGCAGCTCGTCTAAGAACAACTTGTTGGGAGCAATCCCCGACCAGTACGCTCAATTCGTTGAGGAGAAGGCACAGATCAAGAAAGAAGCGGAGAACATCAAGACGGCAGAAGATAAGAAGGCTCTTATCGAGAAGTCGGAGAAGATGACTGCGAAGTGGAAGGAGAAAATGGAGGAAAGTGCAAAAGCACTCAGTGGCAAGCCTATTGAGATTGCGGAATGCAACTTCAACGTTACCGAACCCCTGTCGCTCGAGTTCGAAGAATTCTTCAGCAAGTCGGATCTTAAACCGAAGTTCAACATCAAGGGCACAGCCATTGCTAAAGCCGACACACAAACCGAATTAAACTATGTACTAAAAAGCATCCCCGTGTACCTCGTAGGCTACGACGCTGAGGGCAAAGAGGTGTTCAAGACGAAGGCAGGCTATGTTGATGTAGAAGATGTCAACGGCAAGGCATTCATTAAAGCCAACACACCCGTAAAGTTCGACCCCGTACGCTTCGGAGAATCGGACATCGAGGGCAGCAAAACTGCTAAGACTTACAAGCTGGAAGTGAAAGAATAATACAACACAAAAACTTTGGTGTTATTGCCACGCTACGCAAACAACGTTGCCACGCCACGCAAACAATATTGCCACGCTACGCAAACAACGTTGCCGTAGCGTGGTAATATCACGCAACGATTACCAAGGGAAAATACTTGCTCATTCGTCGCTTGTAAACTCGTAAACTTATACTTCACAATAAAACCGAAATCACTATGGACGACTTATTAAAACAGATTAAACAGTACAAGGAACCCCTTGTAATTGGTCTCGCAATACTCATGCTCATATTCTATGGTTTCTGCCCAGTAATCGACATTCTCGGCAAAGCCAAAGCCAACGGACTGAAAGTACTGTTTGAGGGTAGCGGACTCGGATTTAGCCGTTTCCTCTCGCTGCTTATCCTCTTAGCCCCATTGCTCGTCGTAGTAGGCAAGCCTATAAGCGCGAAGCTCACGGGCATGTTGAAAGACAACCTCTGCATTATCTGCTTCTTGGCAGGCAGCGTGCTCTGCCTCCTCTTTGCCGTGGTTCTGCCTAATGGTGTCTCACCGGCTTGGGGTTGCTGGCTCTACATCCTTGCTGGCGTGCTCGGCGCAAGCGTTTGCCGCATCGAAATGTTCACAAAATAAAAACTTAACGAAATGGATAAAAAGAAAAGAAGTTACCTCCGCATCATTGGATGTGGATGCACCTTCGTCTTTTTGTTCCTCATTGTATGGATAGGCATCGTCTGGCTGAACCGCCCTGCATACATTGAGCCCGACACATCTACGTTCGAGACGGGCGACGTCTTCTTCAGCGTAGGAGATTCGTGGGAGTCTGTAGCCGTACGGACCCTGTCTGGGTCGCTCTCTCTCGAGGTGGCAGACTCCACACCTTCTCATTGCGGAATAGTCGTCAGATATGCCGAGGGCGTAAAGTTGGCTCATGCGTCGACAGTAAAAAAGAAGATCGTACTCGAAACACCAGAGGAGTACCTGCGCAACAATGGCTCGTACTGCATCTACACACGAAAAGCACCTTGCACGGTGGACACCCTCGCTATACGACAGTCGGTGGAGACGCTGGTAAAGAACAGGGTGCCATTCGATTTCAATTTCGACCACTCCACATCGAAAGCATTGTATTGCACGGAGATGGTGGTCAGGGTTTTTGAACAAAACAACTGCTTCTGTTTTTCCAAACTACGACATAACAGCTATATGTATCCGAACGACTTGCTGAAACTATGCAAGGACAAAAATAAGTAAACTTATTTTGTATTGTATTCGATTTGCACTAACTTTGCGAGGAAACAAAAGGAAAGTGTATGAAAATCTACTTCAGTCATAAGGAAGAACTCTGGAATTCGTGGTCACATGCAGCAGGCATTATCCTCGGTATGCTCGTAGGCACCGCACTGCTCGTGTGGTGCGGTTGGGCACGCAACGGTTGGGCAACAGCCGGCGTGATACTCTACCTCTTCGGTATGCTCTCAAGCTACATCGCCTCAACCGTGTATCATGCCCTCTCGGCATGGTCGCCATGGAAGGAACGCCTGCGCAAGTGGGACCACGCTGCTATCTACTGGCATATCGCCGGCTCGTATTCGCCCATCACGCTCGTTGCTCTGCGCGAATACGGTTACTGGGGTTGGACGCTTTTCGCCTTCATCTGGACTGCCGCCATTGCCGGCACCGTGAAGAGTTTCTCGTCGTTAAAGGGCCATAGCAACTTAGAAACAATATGCTACGTTGCTATGGGCTTGAGCGTGCTCGTAGCTTTCAAGCCGCTCATGCATTGTGTTGACCCCTCAGCCATAATATGGATTATAGCCGAGGGCGTGTGCTTCATCACCGGTGCCGTGTTCTACGCTGTGCGCAAGCGCCGCTTTATGCACACCGTGTTCCACTTCTTCGTGCTCGCAGGCAGCGTGTGCCACATCGTAGCCGTGTGGGATATACTCATGCGCTGGTTGTAGCGCAACTTCTTAGCTTCGTCCCGTCACTATCTTCTTGATATCAAAGAGTTTGTTGAGCGCCTCTACGGGCGTGAGGTTGTTGATATCAAGACCTATTATCTCGTCGCGTATCTGGCAGAGCACGGGGTCGTCGAGCTGAAAGAGCGATAGCTGCATGCCATTTGTGCTTTGCTGACTTACAATCTGGCGGGCTGACTCTACTCCTACACTCGCATTATCTGCCTCAAGCTGCTTCAGTATGTTCTCCGCACGCTTCACCACCGAACGCGGCATACCGGCTATCTCTGCCACGTGTATACCGAACGAGTGCTCCGATCCGCCACGCATCAGCTTGCGCAGGAAGATGACTTTGCCGTCCAGTTCCTTCACCGACACGTTGTAGTTCTTTATGCGCTGAAAGTTCTTCTCCATCTCGTTCAGCTCATGGTAGTGGGTGGCGAAGAGCGTGCGTGCCTGCGCCTTCGGGTTCTGGTGTAGGTACTCCACGATAGCCCAGGCGATAGATATGCCGTCGTATGTGGATGTGCCACGACCAAGCTCGTCGAAGAGCACCAGCGAGCGCGGTGTCACATTATTTAATATGTTAGACGCTTCGGTCATCTCCACCATGAACGTCGACTCGCCGAGCGAGATATTGTCCGATGCTCCTACGCGTGTGAATATTTTGTCGACCACGCCCACGTGAGCCGAGTCGGCAGGCACGAAGCAGCCCATCTGCGCCATGAGCGTGATGAGTGCCGTCTGGCGTAGCAACGCCGACTTACCAGCCATGTTCGGACCCGTTATAATCATTATCTGCTGCTGCTCGGTGTCGAGCTCTATGTCGTTTGGCACGTACTCTTCGCCTACGGGTAGCTGTGTCTCGATGACGGGGTGGCGTCCGGCGCGTATCTCAAGCACGTTGTCGTCTTCAACCACGGGGCGCACGTAGCGGTGCTCCTCGGCAGTCTTGGCGAACGAGAGTAGGCAGTCGAGTCGCGCCACGATGTTGGCATCAGCCTGGATGAGCGGAATATACTCCTGCATGTCCGTCACAATCTCGGTGAAGAGTCGGGTTTCGAGCACGAGTATCTGCTCGTCGGCACCCATTATCTTCTGCTCGTACTGCTTCAGCTCCTCGGTTATGTAGCGTTCGGCGTTGGCAAGCGTCTGCTTGCGTATCCACTCCTGTGGCACCTGGTCTTTGTACGTGTTGCGCACCTCAAGATAGTAGCCGAACACGTTGTTGTAGCCCACCTTCAGCGACTGTATGCCGGTCTTCTGCGCTTCCTCCTCCTGTATTTTCAGCAGATAGTCGCGTCCGCCACGCGAGATGGAGCGCAGCTCGTCGAGCTCCGGCGAGAAGCCGGTAGCAATCACGCCGCCTTTAGCCACAAGCTGTGGCGGGTCTTGCTGCAACTCGCGGTCGATGCGCTCGTACAGCGCCTCGCAGAGGTTTATCTGGTCGCCGATGGAACGTATCTCTGCGCTGTCGTTGGTGAGGCACGCCGCCTTTATCGGCTTCAATGCGCCGAGGGCGTACTTCAGTTGCACCACCTCTCTGGGCGACACTCTGCCCACAGCCACTTTCGAGATGATACGCTCTATGTCGCCGATGCGGTGCAGATGCTCGTCGACGGTCTGACGGAAGTCGGGCTTGCGGAAGAACGTCTCCACCACGTCGAGACGCTTGTTGATGGTCGCCACGTCGCGCAGCGGAAATATCGTCCAGCGGCGCAGCAGTCTGCCGCCCATCGGTGTGCAGGTGCGGTCGATGACGGAGAGCAGCGACACGCCGTCGTCCTGCATCGACTGCAGTAGCTCCAGCGAGTGGATTGTAAAGCGGTCGAGACGCACATAGCGGTCGGCATCGATGCGCGCAAGCGACGTGATGTGTCCTATCTGTGTGTGCTGCGTCATCTCCAGATACTGCAGTATGGCTCCTGCCGCCGTCACGCCGAGGTGCAGATGGTCTACGCCGAAACCCTTCAGCGTTGTGGTGCCGAAGTGGGAGAGCAGTTTCTGTCGCGAGCTCTGCTCGGTGAGCATCCAGTCGTCGAGCTCGAAGACACACCACTTGGAGCCGAAACGCTCCTCAAACTCGCGCTTCAGCTGTCGGTCGTACAGCACTTCCTTCGGTTGTATGCTGCTCAGAAGTTTCTCTACGTAGTCGAACGTGCCCTCACCCGTGAGGAACTCGCCCGTAGAGATGTCGAGGAACGCCACGCCGCACGCCGTCTTAGCCATGCACACCGCTGCCAGGAAGTTGTTCTCCTTATAGTTGAGCACGGTGTCGTCCATCGCCACGCCCGGCGTAACCAGCTCCGTGATGCCACGCTTTACGAGTGTCTTCGTGAGCTTCGGGTCCTCCAGCTGGTCGCATATAGCCACACGCTTACCGGCACGTATCAGCTTAGGCAGATAGGTGTCGAGCGCATGATACGGGAAGCCAGCCATCTCGCACGCTGCCGAGCTCGGGTTCTTGCCGTTGGAGCGTCGTGTCAGCGTGATGCCGAGAATCTTTGCTGCCTCCACAGCGTCGTCGGCGTATGTCTCGTAGAAGTCGCCACAACGGAAGAGCAGCAATGCGTCTGGATGTTCTTTTTTGAACGTATAGAACTGTCGCATCATCGGCGTTAGTCCGTCGTCGTTCTTTTTCTGAGCCATTTTTATATTATTTTTTTATTAAAGTATCTAACGCAAAACTACCATTAATTTCTGTTATCTCCAAACAATTAGCAAGAAAAACCTCACTAAAACAAGAGTGCGAAGTTCAATCCTGCCTCCTTGCCGTTGTAATACGGAGCACCGAAAGCCACCGCCTTCTTCACGCCACGCTTGTGTTCCTTAAACAGCTTCGGGTAGAGCCAGTAGGCGAACTTCGTAGAGAGCATTCCGACAGCTGCACCAGCCACGACATCGCTCACCCAGTGGCGGTTGTTATGCACACGCAGATAAGCCACTCCGGTAGCGAGCGCATAGCCCGTGTAGCCTATCCACGGCTTCGAAGCACGATACTCCTGCCACAGAAACTCGGCACACATGAACGATATGGCGGTGTGTCCGGACGGAAACGCGTCCTTGCCATTACCATCGGGGCGCGACTCCTTGAACGCCATCTTCGCACCTTTCGTCACTGCCACCATCGTAACGGCCGACATGCCGAGGATAATGGTGCGGTCAAGAAAACGGTGCTGCGCCTTCACACCACAGAGGTCTAAAGCATAAACCGCTGCTGCGGGTACGTATGGCATATAGTTGTCTGCCCACACCTTCTTCTCGCCGTGTCGCGAGAGATTCTTCTGTGCCCAGTGGCGAAACTGCTTGCCCCACGCTGTCTTTACACATAACGCTCCGCCCACGGCTGCCACGCTGGGCACAATCCACTCCGCCGGGCGCACTCGGTGCGTAGGGTCTTTGTACTCGGCGACCGAGAACATAGTGTCGGCATCGCAACCTGAGACCACAGCATTGGTGTCGGGCGGTAAAATCTGAGCCGAATCGCACTCTATAACGGTGTCCTGCGCACGGGAAACGGTCGACACGAAGAGCACAAAGCAAAAGAGTATTGTCTCAAACAATCGTAAAAAGGTCGTGTTGTATGTCATCAGTTATTGTGAAAATTACACATTATTATATATATAAGTTGCAAAGGTACTGAAAAATAGCTTAAAAGTGGGAGAGATTTGTATTTATTTGGATTTTTCTGCGTACTTTTGTCAGACATGAAACAGAGATTATCAATACTCATCATAACCATCTTCTGCCACCTCGCACTGATGGCGCAGGCAGGCTTAGACGTTGCTGGCGAGACTGATGGCAGTGACGCTGCCAATCAGCCTGCCTTCGTACCTATGGTGAAGGTGGGTAAGGCACTGTATGAGGGCGATAGCATACAATACGTGGAGCTGAACCCGCTGGCTATTTATCCGCAACTGGTGTTTAAGGACGAGAAGCAGCGGCAAGCCTACAACCGATTGGTGGCGAACGTGAAGAAGGTGCTACCGATAGCTAAGGAGGTGAACAACATCATCATCGAGACGTACGACTTCCTACAGACGCTGCCCAACAAGAAGGCGAAGGAGGAGCATCTGAAGCGAGTGGAGCGCGGAATACGTGCGGAATACACACCGCGAATGAAGAAACTGACCTACTCGCAAGGCAAACTGCTCATAAAGCTCGTGTACAGAGAGTGCGACTCATCGTCGTATCAGCTCGTACAGGCGTTCCTCGGACCGATACGCGCAGGATTCTATCAGGCGTTCGCCGCACTATTCGGTGCGTCGCTGATGAAGAAGTACGACCCCGACGGTGCCGACCGATACACGGAGCGAATAGTAAGGCAGGTGGAGGCAGGACAAATTTGAGTAATTATTAATTTTTAATTATTAATTATTAATTGGGAGGGTTCTTGAATGTTGAGTTTTGATTACAAATATCAACACCTCACCATAACAACATCTCAACATCTCAACACCTCACCATAACAACATTAACAACATCATAAATTATGAAGAAGAACAAAGGATTGATCATCACCATCGTAGTGATAGTGTTAGTAGCTCTTTGGGGCATATCATCGTACAACGGACTGGTATCGATGGACGAGAATGTAAGTAACCAGTGGGCTAACGTAGAGACGCAGTATCAGCGTCGCAGCGACCTTATCCCTAACCTCGTGAACACCGTGAAGGGATACGCTAAGCACGAGAGTCAAACTCTTGAGGCGGTTATGGCGGCACGCTCGCAGGCTACGCAGGTGAAGATAGACCCGTCTAACTGCACTCCGCAGCAGCTCGCGGCTTATCAGAAGGCGCAGGGCGACGTGACAACAGCACTCGGCAAGTTGCTCGCCATCACCGAGAACTATCCCGACCTGAAGGCTAACCAGAACTTCCTCGAACTGCAGTCACAGCTCGAAGGCACCGAGAACCGCATCAACGTGGCTCGTAAGGACTTCAACGACACAGCGAAGAAGTACAACACATCGCTCCGCCGCTTCCCACGCAACATCATCGCTTCGATGTTCGGCTTCGAGAAGCGCAACTACTTCGAGGCTGAGGCAGGAGCAGAGAAGGCTCCAAAGGTGGAGTTTTAGGTTTTATAAGTTGACAAGTTGACAAGAAAACGGGTTAGCAAGGAGATATTAAAATGAAGCGATTGATAGGCTTAATGCTTTTCTTGCTCGTCGCAACACTATCGTTTGCGACGGGCGAGGAGAAGCAATACACACTGCAGGACGTGCCCAACGTGCGTCTTAACGATGCACGCCAGTATGTGTCCGACCCGTCGCACATCCTTTCTGGCTCGGCACGCGACACCATCAACGCTGTGCTCGCACGGCTCGAAGAAAGCACGGGCATAGAGACAGCGGTGGTAATGCTGCCCAGCATCGGTGAGGAGGACATCTTCAACTTCGCGCATGAGCTGTTCCGCCAGTGGGGCATCGGCAAGCAGAAGAGCAACAACGGACTGCTCATACTCTTTGTGATGGATCAGCGTAAGGTACGCTTCACCGTGGGCTACGGCTTGGAGGGCACCATGACCGATGCCATGTCGAAGCGCATACAGATGCAACGCATGGTGCCACGCTTCAAAGCGGGCGACTGGGACGGGGGCATGGTTGACGGCGTGAGGGCTGCGGCGCAGATGCTCGACGGCTCGATGCAGCCCGAACCAACCGACGACGAGGAGGATATGCTGGTGGGTATAATAGCGTTACTCATAATTATAGGCATAGCAATATTCGTAATATTCCTCGTCGGCGAGGCACAGCGCTGTCCGAAATGCCGCAAGAAGGGCGTGAAACGCGTAGCACAACAGGTGCTGCGACTCTCCAACGGACGACGTGTGCGACGCACCACTTTCCTCTGCCCCCACTGCGGGCACACCTTCACACGCGACGAGAACATCGACGACTCGGGCAACGCCGCTGCCTTCATAGCTGGCGCAATGCTCGGAGGAGGCGGACGAGGCGGTGGCGGTGGCTTCAGCGGAGGTAGCTTCGGAGGAGGATCGACGGGAGGCGGCGGCTCGACCTCGGGATGGTAATTTGAAAATTCAAAATTCAAAACTCCTATGAAAATAACAATCATCAACGGACCAAACCTTAACATGCTCGGCACACGCGAGCCAAGCATCTACGGCAACACCTCGTTCGAGCAGTATCTCAACCAGCTCTGCCGTCAGTATCCCGACGTGGAGATCGACTACTATCAGAGCAACGTGGAGGGCGTGCTCATCGACAAGCTGCAGGACGCAGGCTTCGAGTCGGACGGCATCATCCTCAACGCCGGAGCATACACACACACCTCAGTGGCACTACTCGACTGCATACGCTCCATCAGTGCACCCGTCATAGAGGTACACATCAGCAACGTGCACAAACGCGAGGAGTTCCGACACAAGTCGATGATAGCAGCAGCGTGCCTCGGCGTGATAAGCGGCTTCGGCATGAACTCATACCGACTGGCACTCGAAGCACTGCTCGACTGGACAGCCGAGCGCGAACCAATGAAAGAAGAGTAGGAGGCTACGGCATTCCTGCCGTAGCCATTGCGAATATTGTATTTCAGTTGCCAATGGCTACGGCAGGAATGCCGTAGCCTCCTACATTTAAATATTTAGTTCTGACACACCATCATAGCAGACAACGAAAAAATGACAGAAGAACTCGACAAATACGTACGCGAACACACCTCAACGGAGGGCGACTATCTGTATCGCCTCTATCGTGCAACAAACATACACACCATACACGGACGCATGGCATCGGGACACCTGCAGGGCAGACTGCTGAAGATGCTCGTGCAGATGGTGCAACCGAAGAATGTGCTCGAAGTGGGTACATTCTCGGGATACAGTGCTCTCTGCCTTGCCGAGGGACTGCCCGACGACGGACATCTATATACGTTCGAGATAAACGACGAGATGGAGGACTTCACCCGTCCGTGGATAGAAGGGTCGCCTTACGCCGACAAAATAAGTTTCATCATCGGCGACGCTAACAAGAAGGCACCCGAGCTTGGCGTGACGTTCGACATGGCGTTTGTCGACGGCGACAAGCGCACATACGTAGAGACGTACGAGATGGTGCTCTCGCTGCTGCGCCCAGGCGGATATATCCTTGCCGACAACACGCTCTGGGACGGACACGTCACCGACCACGCCTACGACCACGACCAACAAACCGTGGGCATACGCCATTTCAACGACTATGTGGCTGCCGACGAGCGCGTGGAACAGCTCATACTGCCCATGCGCGACGGACTGACATTGATAAGAAAACGCTAAAAATCAGGGGGTGCACTTGTCTCCGCTCGGCTTTGCCGCTTGCCAGAGCAAGAAGTGCACCAACCGAACTGACTGTTTTTATTTTGTTGGTGCACCTGTATCCACTGCACCAACCGAATTGACTGTTTTTATTTTGTTGGTGCACTTGAGACAAGTGCACCCCCTAAAAATTACTTTTTCACAACCTTGTGCGTGCGTCCGTTGAACTTCACGATGTACGCACCGCGCTGAACGTCGCTGAGCGTTGTGCCTACGCGTGTGCCATCGAGCGTGTACACGCCGTCGGCAACGAGCGTTGTGTTGTTCTTAACGCTGTTGATGCCAGTAGGATTGCCTTCGCCGTCGATTTCGACGGTAGCAATCTCTGAGCAGATGCCAGCCTCGTTGTCTACGTAAGCAGCTACAATGTAGTACTCCTCACCCGCTACAAGCTCGTCGAATTTAAGAGAGAAGTCGCCCTGATTGGCGTTTTTCTTGAACCACTCACCAAACTCTTCACTTGCAAGATAGTCGTATATCTGATTACTGATGCCGGTCTGCATATAGTCGCGTATGGTCAGCTCGTCGTGTGTGAACTCGTCGAACATGTTCGACTTTGCGATAGATCCGAATGTGTAGTAGAGGTTCTTGTCGTCGGGCTCGCAAGTGACAAAGATACCACCATCATTTGTTTTCTGAGCCTTCAGCTTGATGCGGTTGCTGATAGTCTGCACAGGCTTCGTGCGGAACGGCAGACGCTTAATCTCTGTGGTGGTGTTACCTTTCTCATCAACGCCGTGATACCAAATTACGTACTCGCGGTCGGGCAGCAAACCTGCCTGATATTCTGCGGCATCGCCCTTGAAGCCGAACGACTGTACAACATCCTTAACATCCATCTGATAGCCTTTTGCCATCTCCTCGAACCATTTCTTGTCTTCGCTGGCGAGAGTCTCGTCGTCGTTATAGCCTTTCTCTTCAAAGATTTCCTTCTCAAGATAAGACACATAATAATATGCGGTCTCGTCGGTTGTTGTCATTGTCTCGTGAACATAACACTCGTGAATGTCGAGAGTAAGCGTCACGGGGTTGGGAGTTGTTGTCTGCGCTGAAGCTGCGAGCGAGAGTGCTGCGAGCATTGAGAGCGCGAAGTAGCGTAGTTTTTTCATATTGTTTTTCGTTAAAGGGTTTTTACTATGTTTGTTTATCGTAATATGTTTGCTTCTTTTACTTCTTCGGTGCAGAGCAGAAGTCGCGTAAGCGGTCCATCCACTTTCCGCCTACCATGCACGCCACGCCGATAGCCACGAACGGTATGCTCAGCAGCTGTCCCATGTCGAGCGGCAGCGAAGCCTCAAACGCCTCCTGCACCTCTTTGGTGTACTCAATGAAGAAGCGTGCGGTGAAGATGTACGTCAGACAGAGTCCGAAGAAGAAGCCCGTACCCACACGCTGCGGCATACGGCGGTAGAAGTACCAGCCGATGAAGAACAGCAGAGCGTAAGTGATAGCCTCGTAGAGCTGTCCCGGGTGGCGCGGCATGGGGTCTACCTGCTGGAAGATGAACGCCCAAGGCACGTCGGTTATCTTGCCGATAATCTCCGAGTTCATCAGGTTGCCCAAGCGTATGAAGCACGCCGTGAGCGGTGTAGCGATGGCTATGTTGTCGAGCACCTGCCAGATATTCATCTTCGTGCGGCGCACGTAAAGCCACAAAGCAAGCATAAGACCTAACGTACCGCCATGCGAGGCGAGTCCGCGATAGCCCGTGAAGTGCCATCCGCCGCCCGGCAGGAAGTCGATAGGCAGGAATATCTCCACGAAGTGCTTCCAGGACGAGAGGAAGAAGTCGGGCTGGTAGAAGAGGCAATGTCCCAAGCGTGCTCCGGCGAGTATGCCGATGAAGCAGTAGATGAAGAGCGGGTCGAACAGCTCGGGCTTCACCTTCTGTTCCTTGTACAGACGCTGCACACAGAGGTATGCCAGCGCAAGACCGGCAAGCCAACAGAGTGAGTACCAGTGGAACTCAAGAGGACCGAGCTTGAACGCTGTGCTGCTCGGATCCCAAAGGATGTATAAAAAATGTGCCATTTTTTATTGTGTTGAGATGGTGAGATGGTGAGGTGGTGAGATTGGTGTTGAGGGGTTGAGATGGTGAGATTTGGTGTGAAGTTTATGGCTTCCATTGGGAGTTGTCCCCATTCTTTATTATTGAGAATCTCAAAGAATAAAGAAGACGGGCGATGACCTCCACCTGCTTACTAACAGCATGTTGTTCTTCGTAGCTAACGTATCCCAATTCGGCGGATATTTCTATCTGACACTCTACCTCCATCAAAGAGCCGTAGGCTATGTCAATGAAATGGATTTTCTCTTTAGAAGAAGCTCTTCCAAACCCTTCTGCTATATTTGAAGGTACAGAGATTACGGCTCTACGCAACTGGTTGCATAGAGCGTATTCCTCTTCTTTGGGGAACTTTTTCAACAAGAGGTATATATACTTCACCAATTCCTTGGAGTAGTTGTATACGTCCAATTTCTTAAAATAGAAATAATTCATAGGCTATATATTATAGTATAGACTATATTATAGTATAGTAATGTCAACACATCAACACCACAACACCTCAACCTCAATGTCTAATGCGCCAGCATTAGACATTGAAACGGAAGTGCATGATGTCGCCGTCCTGCACTACATACTCCTTGCCCTCGATAGAGAGCTTGCCAGCCTCGCGCACGGCAGCCTCAGAGCCGTACTGCATGTAGTCGTCGTACTTGATGACCTCGGCACGGATGAAGCCCTTCTCGAAGTCGGTGTGGATGACACCGGCACACTGCGGAGCCTTCCAGCCCTTGTAGTATGTCCATGCCTTCACCTCCATCTCGCCGGCGGTGATGAATGTCTGAAGGTTGAGCAGGTTGTAAGCCTTCTTGATAAGACGGTTTACACCGCTCTCCTCAAGACCCAGTTCCTCAAGGAACATCTGCTTGTCCTCGTAAGTTTCGAGCGACGCAATGTCCTCCTCGGTCTTCGCAGCGATGACGAGCATCTCTGCGCCCTCGTTCTTTGCTATCTCCGCAATCTGCTCCGAATACTTGTTGCCACTCTTTGCCGATGCCTCGTCTACGTTGCACACGTAGAGCACGGGCTTGGCGGTGAGCAGGAAGAGGTCGTGAGCGTAGTGCTGCTCCTCCTTCGACTCGAACTCCACGCAGCGTGCGTTCTGTCCTTTCTCCAATACCTCCTTATAGGCTTCGAGTACAGACACAGCTACCTTAGCGTCCTTGTTGTTGCCGATGGCTGCTATCTTCGACTGCTTCTGAAGCTGCGACTCAACGGTTTCGAGGTCTTTCAGCTGAAGCTCGGTGTCGATTACTTCCTTGTCCTCAACCGGATTTACCACAGCACCACCCTCGCGCACGATATTGTCGTCGTCGAAGCAGCGCAGCACGTGGATGATGGCGTCGGTCTCGCGGATGTTGCCGAGGAATTTGTTGCCCAAGCCTTCGCCCTTAGACGCACCCTTAACGAGTCCGGCGATGTCTACTATCTCGCAAGTTGCGGGCACGATGCGACCCGGGTGAACTATTTCAGCAAGCTTCGTGAGGCGCTCATCGGGAACGGTGATGACACCCACGTTAGGCTCGATTGTACAGAAAGGGAAGTTGGCTGCCTGCGCCTTAGCGTTAGAGAGGCAGTTGAAAAGGGTGGACTTGCCCACGTTAGGGAGTCCTACGATACCACATTTTAATGACATTGTTATTGTTGTTTGTTATTATTTTATTGATGTTGTGATGTTGAGGTGTTGAGGTGTTGAGATATGTGGGGTGAGGTGTTACTCCTCCGAATAGAGCACCTGTATAAGCGTCTGACCTACAGCTTTCATCACGTTGGGGTCGATATGATCCATCGTGTCGTTGACGGTGTGCCATGTCGGACCGAACGAGCTTTGCGGGCAGTCGGGGAAGCAAGCAATGATGTCAATGCAGGCGATGCCAGCCTTCTCGTTCACCGGCACATGGTCGTCGGTGACCATCGCACCGTCCTTCATCGGGAAAAATGAGCCGTAGCCTATCTGCGCTGCTGTGCGCCACACTTTGTTCACTATCTCCGAAGCGTACTGCTTCGACACGCCCTCCTGGTAGAACTTGGTGCCTTGTCCGCCCACCATGTCGAGCAGTATGCCGTAGCGTGCCTCATAGCCTTCAGGCAGATTCTCTGCCCAATACTGTGCACCGAGTGCCCAGGTGTCGGCATCGTCAGCCTGGTCAGCCCAGCGCGGTGTGCCCCAGTCTTCGGCGTCGAAGCACACGAAGTCGACACCTATCTGTAGCGTTGTGTCGCTCTGCAGGGCACGAGCCAACTCGAGCATAACAGCCACGCCGCTCGCTCCGTCGTTGGCAGCCATCACCGGACGATGCCAGTTGGTTGAGTCGGGGTCGTTATCTGCCCACGGACGACTATCCCAATGGGCGCAGAGCAGTATGCGTGTGGTCTGCTCGGGGCGGAAGCGCGCTATGATGTTGCGCGAGCGCAGCATCGTGCCGTCCCATCCCTTCAGCTCGGCATCCTGAGCCTCAACGCTCATACCAAACTCGCGGAACTTCTGCATTATCCATTCGCCACAGCGGTCGTGAGCCGCAGAGTTCATAACGCGCGGACCGAAATCGCACTGCTTTGCAGCAAACACGTAGGCAGAGTCGCCACGGAACGTCGGACCGACGAGTGCCACGGTGTCGGGCTCGGCAGCTGCCTTAGTAGCGTTCTTGCAGGATGCGCACGAACATGCTATCGACACGACGGCAACCAGTGAAAGTACTGAAAATAATATCTGTTTCATAATTCAAAATTCAAAACTCAAAATTACGCATTAGCCTTCGCCTCGTATGCCAATGCATACATACGTATCTGTTTCACCATGGCGAGCAGTCCGTTGGAGCGTGTCGGCGAGAGGTGGTCCTTCAGACCGATGCGCTCGATGAAGTAGAGGTCGGCATCGAGAATCTCGCGCGGCGTATGCCCGCTGATAACCTGAATGAGCAGAGCGATGATGCCCTTCACGATGAGTGCATCACTGTCGGCGGTGAAGACGAGACGACCGTCGTCGGTCATGTCGCACTGTACCCACACGCGGCTTTGACAGCCGTCGATGAGGTTCTGCTCGTTTTTATACTTGTCGTCGAGCGGTTCAAGATCGCCGCCGAGGTCTATGAGTAACTGGTATTTGTCCATCCAGTCGGTGAAGTCCTGAAACTGTTCAATGACTTCGTCCTGTGCTTCGTTTATTGTCATGATAGTTATGTTGTTATGTTGAGGTGGGGGATTTTATGGTGTTATGGTGAGGTGGGGATTTTATGGTGTTATGGTGAGGTGTTGAGATGTTGAGATTTGCTGGTGAGATGGTGTTAGGGGTTGTTATGGTGAGAGTTTACAAATGTCAACACATCAACATCTCAACACATCAACTTCATATCTCAACATCTCAACATCATATCTCAACACATCAACATCTCACCATCTCACCTTCAAGATTGCACCTGCGCAGGAACGATCTTGAACAGTTTGTCGCTTGGTCTAATCTTCGCCGGCACGCGGAACGACACGTGCTGTCCCTTGTGCGCTGTCTCCACAGGCTTCAAGTCGTAGCGTATCTCATCTACGTCGACATACATCACGCCCGTTGTCGGACCGGTGATGAGCAGCTTGTCGCCAACCGAGAACTCCATCGCCTCACAAGTGAATTCAGCCACACCGATATTAGAGAAATACTTCACGCCGCGACCCACGTACACCTTCTTCTCCGTAGCGTTAGAGCCGTAGTTGCTGTTCCACTCGCCCAAGGTCTGACCCTGGTAGTAGCCGTCCCAGAAGCCACGGTTGAAGACTGTAGCGAGTGTTGTGTCCCACTCGTCCTTCTTCTCGTCGGTGAACGTGCCGTCGAGCACAGCCGCAATAGCCTGCTTGTAGCAGCGCACCACGTTGTAGACGTACTCTGCGCCACGAGCGCGACCCTCTATCTTGAACACACGCACGCCGGAGCGCATCATGCGGTCGATGAAGCGGATGGTCTTGAGGTCCTTCGGCGACATAATATACTTGTTGTCTATCTCGAGCTGGTTGCCAGTCTCGTTGTCGGTGACGGTGTACGAACGACGGCATATCTGCATACACTCGCCGCGGTTGGCTGAGCGTCCGGTGTTGGCAAGACTCATGTAGCACTTGCCGCTCACTGCCATGCACAACGCGCCGTGGCAGAACATCTCTATGCGCACCAACTCGCCCTTCGGGCCGCAGATGTGCTGTTTCTCTATCTGCTCGTAGATGTATGCCACCTGATCCATGTTCAGCTCACGTGCTAAGACCACAACGTCGGCAAACTGAGCGTAGAACTTCAGAGCTTCGGCGTTGCTGATATTGAGCTGCGTAGAGAGATGTACCTCCACGCCCACCTCACGACAGTAAGTCATTACGGCAACGTCGGAAGCTATCACCGCTGAGATGTTCGCTTCCTTGGCAGCGTCGATAATCTGGTGCATCAGCTCCACATCTTCGTCGTAGATGATGGTGTTGACGGTGAGGTAGCTCTTCATGCCATGCTCGGTGCAGATGGCTGCAATCTCGTGCAAGTCCTCAATAGTGAAATGGTTGGCAGAGTGTGAGCGCATGTTCAGCTGCTCCACACCGAAGTAGATGCTATCGGCACCTGCCTGAATGGCTGCCTGCAGACTCTCACGCGAGCCTACTGGTGCCATTATCTCATAATCGTGTATGTTTGTATTTGTCATATTCGTTGTTTTCTAAGGTTTGAAGAATGTGGCGAAAGATGCTCGAAATCCTAATCATTTGTCAACATCTCAACACCTCAACACCTCAACCCTTTATATTAATAAGGTGCAAAGTTACTAAAAATCGGCCTAACACGTGTTTAAAAACAATATTTAACAGTAAAAGAAGCCACTTGAATTGTTATTTCCAGAAGTACGGATACCTTTGCGGCGCATAAAGACAAAGAAAACAACACTGCGGAGTCCATCTCAAGGGGGTGCAGCTGTCTCAGCTGCACCAACAAAACAGTTGGCACTTCCTAAACAGTTGATGCACTTCCTAAACGATTGGTGCACTTGAGACAAGTGCACCCCCTAAGACAACACAAGAAAACAATATATATAGTTACTTGATTTACTAACTTTAATAATTATCGGCTCATATAATATTGTTGTGTTTTTAACAATCTGTATTTCTTATGCAAACAAC